>Ga0326727_10012058_pt1 | contig 19830 bp, 20 predicted proteins | sample MB2enrmetagenome_FD_207643 | JGI IMG/M metagenome (GOLD analysis project Ga0326727, IMG submission 207643) | Lab enriched peat soil microbial communities from McLean, Ithaca, NY, United States - MB29MY | ecosystem: Environmental > Terrestrial > Soil > Wetlands > Peat | place: USA: New York...
GGCCACGCCGCCGGCCATCGTTTCCGGAGCATTCCTGGCCGGGCTTTCGTCGCTGTCGAGACGAAACGGGAGATCCTTGAGCTCGAACCGGATCGGCGAGGACGGCTGCTGCTGGCCAAGCGAGACGGCGCTCATCGCTGCCCCGGCAAGAACGAGCAGCAGCCGATTCAGCGAAGAAGACGGAGGTTTGCGCATTGAGAAGACGGCTGGCGGCGTGCCATCCTTGCTGGATTGTACTATTCCGATGCGCTCGACCGGGTCGCACTCCCGCCGTTGCCTTCGATCCGGCGTTTGACCGGCCAAGCCCGTCTTCGCAAGGGCATTGAGATTGGGCGTTCCGCCCCGAAAGCGGCGGGATTGCGCAGATCGGGCAGGTGGCGGGGGCGGACACCGCGGCGTTAGATGCGGGCTGTCCGCGACACGTAACTTCTAACAATGCGGGGCGCGTCTTTCCGTGCGCCCCAGTTCGCCGGTTTTGCTACTATAGATGCACGTGATCTGCGTTCCCGGACGTCCCCGGACCTCCTCCTCAAGGCAAGTTCTGGAAACGGCTCCGGACCTAGAATCCGGAGCGACCACTGGGGGGAATCGATGGGACGGAAGTTCTTGGCGGCCGCAGCCATCTTGCTTGCCGTTGGAGCCGGCCTGACCGGGAGAGTGGCAGCCGGCGGGGCCGGTCGCGGGACTCGGGCGGCATTCGCGGCTAGTCCCGCGGTTGCTCCAGCCTTACTCACACCGGTCGCGATGGACACGGCCGCCGCTTCTTCGCAGCCGGCGCTTGCCATCGATCTGCCCGTGAACGGCACCATCTATCCGCCCGACATCATCCCTCCGCAGTTTGCATGGCGCGACGGCAATCCCGCCGCCAGCGTCTGGCGCATCGAAATCGTCTTCGGCGACCATGCGCGGTCCATTAAGGTCTGGTCGAACGGCGAAAAGATGCAGCTGGCCCCGGTCGACGACAGCCTGGTGGGCTATGTGCCGCCGACCCTGACGCCGGAACAGGCCGCGGCGCATACCTGGCGGCCCGACGCGAAGACCTGGGAGGAGATCAAGAAGCATTCGCTGGGACAACCGGCGACGCTCATCGTCAGCGGCTTTGCCAGCCAGAAGGACCGCGAGCCGATCTCCCATGCGCAGGCAACGTTCGAAACCTCAAGAGACCCGGTTGGCGCGCCCATTGTGTACCGCGACGTTCCTTTGATTCCTCCCGATCTGGAGACCACGCAGCGCGGGGTCATCAAGCCGCTGCCCGACTCCGTGCTTCCCAAGATCAAATGGGAGCTGCGCTACATCTCTCAGCCGCAAAGCAAGGTCTTGATGACCAATCTGCCCACCTGCGGCAACTGCCACTCCTTCTCGCTCGATGGAAAGACCATGGGCATCGACGTGGACGGTCCGGCCAACGACAAGGGACTCTACGCCCTCATCCCCATCAAGAAGGTCAGCACCATCAGCAACGATTACCTGATTCACTGGAGCGCGTTCTCCGAGGAGCATTCGCAGAAGCGCTTCGGCTTCATGAGCCAGGTATCGCCGGATGGGAAGTATGTGGTCAACTCCATCGATGTGCCCTACGCTCATGGAGTTCGCGTGCTGGACCGGCTCTACAACGGCTTCTACGCCAACTACGGCTTCGGCCAGGTTTTCTATCCGACGCGCGGCGTGCTGGCCTGGTACAGCAAGGAGACCGGCAAATTGCAGCCGCTCCCCGGGGCCGACGATCCCAACTACGTCCAGACCTCGGCCTTCTGGAGCCCGGATGGGAAATGGCTGGTCTTCTCGCGCGCCGCCGCCAGAGATCCCTACCCGCCGGGATACAAGAGATCGACGTACGCCAACGATCCCAACGAGACGCAGATTCAATACGATCTCTACCGGATTCCCTTCAACGATGGCAAGGGCGGCACGCCGGAGCGAGTTGTCGGCGCCTCGGAAAACGGGATGAGCAACAACTTTCCCAAGGTATCGCCCGACGGCAAATGGATCGTCTTTGTCCAGTGCAAGAATGGACTGCTCATGCGTCCCGATAGCAAGCTGTACATTGTTCCCTTTGGGGGCGGCGTGGCGCGGCCGCTGGAATCGAATCTGCCGTTGATGAACTCCTGGCACACCTTCTCGCCCAACGGACATTGGCTGGCCTTCTCCTCCAAAACTCCCTCTCTCTACACTCACCTTTACCTGACGCACATCGACGAGCAGGGACACGCCAGTCCGCCGGTGGTTGTGGAGAATGCCACGGCGTCCAACCGCGCCGTCAATATTCCCGAATTCCTCAACCTTGGCCCGGAGGGTCTGGACCACATCGATACTCCGGCGATCGATTTCTACCGGGAGTTCGACGCGGCCCAGCAACTGCAGGACGAGCACAAGTTCGCCGATGCGGTTCCAGCCTGGAAGGTGGCGGCGGCCAAGGATCCTACCGACCCCCGCCCCTACAACAATCTGGGAGTGGCGCTGGCCGCGACCGGCAAGGCCGCCGAGGCCATCGAAGAGTACAGGAAGTCCCTGGCGCTGAATAACGACAGTTCTCAGACCCACAACAACCTGGGCAGCGCGCTGGCCGAAGCCGGCAAGCTGGACGAGGCGCAGGCGGAGATCGAGAAGGCCATCGAGCTGAACCCCGACAACGGTTCGGCGCACATCAACATGGGCCATATCTTTGAGGTGATGGGAGGGCATCGCCAGGAAGCCATTGAGGAGTTGAAGAAGGGCATCGAGCTGGCGCCCAAATCCTCCGACGGCCATAATATCTACGGCGTTATCCTGGCGCGCATGGGAAGGCTGGAAGAAGCCATCGCCGAGCTGCAGAGTGCCGTTGACCTGGCTCCGCGGTCGCCTGAATGCCGGTACAACCTGGGCCGTGCTCTGGCGGCGAGCGGCCGGTTTACCGACGCCCTGCCTCAATTTGAAGCGGCGGCCAATCTCTCCGGCGGCCAGGAGCCGGCGATCCTCCAGATGCTGGCGGCCATGTACTCGGAGACAGGGCAGTACCGGAAGGCGGCGGATACGGCGCAGCATGCGCTCGATCTGGCCATCCGCCAGCAGAACGACGCTCTGGCAGCGGAGCTGCGGGGAAATATCGCGCGCTACCAACGCCAGGCCCAGGAGGCACAAGGGCCGGACGGCGGTCAGAAGCCGTAATCGCCCGCAAGGATGCGCCCGGTGCGGGACTCAATCTGACGCGTGTGCGGCTCCTCATCGGCATCTTTCGCCAGGGGCCCGGGCCTCAGGAAGTCCCTCCGGGTTGGCGCTCTATCGCACGCCGTGCTCATTCAGGCAGGGACCGTACTCGTGGTCCACTTTCAGAATGTGGTTGCTCAGCCAGTCGCGCAGGAAGTTCAGCAGTTGAATGTTCAGCGCGACCTCGCCGCTTTCAAAGCGGGCGGCGTACTCCTCGACCTCTTTGATGAGCTCGCGGTGCTTGGTGCGGTGATCGGCCAGCCCTGGGTACCTGGCCGCCGCCATCATCCGCTCTTCATCCGAGAAGTGGGTGTGCGTGTACTCCACCAGCTTGCGCAGCAGGGGGCCGGTCAGGCTCTGCGCCTGGCCCTTCATCATTGCGGCGTGAAGATCGTTCACCAGTCCAAAGAGAACCGTGTGCTGGCCGTCCAGGGCATTCACCCCTACTGAGTATTTGCTGTTCCAGGTCATTAAAGCCATGCGCAACTCCCTGCCGGAAGACCCCGGCACTGGAGTCATCGGCTGCAAGGGCGATGGAGTTGAGCGAAAGTGCTGGCAGCCGCCGGCCGCGGACTGTCCAGGCGTCCCACGGCCTGACTGGGCCGCCACAGCCGTTGCGCTAGGATTGCTTCATGGGCGCGCTCCTCGACATTCGCGGCTTGCAGATTCGCTTCGGAGCGCTGGAGGCGGTGCGCGGCGCAAGCCTGGAGGTTGCCGAGGGCGAGGTGCTGGGACTGGTGGGCGAGTCGGGGTCGGGAAAAAGCGCTACGGCGCTGGCGATTCTGGGTCTGCTGGGGCCGGCGGCGCAGGTTGCGGGGCGGATTCTCTGGCAGCGCGCTGAGGCCGGCAGCGGCGGCAAGGCCGCGGACGATAAAAGCGCTCTGGGCGCTGGCGCCATGATCGACCTGCTGCTGGAGCCCGAGGGCGCTCTGCGGCGATTGCGAGGCCGGGAGATCGCCATGATCTTCCAGGAGCCGATGACGGCCTTGAACCCGGTGATGACCATTGGCCGCCAGGTGGCCGAAGGCGCTCAAGCGCATTTTCCCTCATGGACGGGACGCGAGGCCGCGCGCAAGGCCATCGCCGCGCTGGAGGCGGTCGCCATTCCCGAGGCGGCGCGGCGCTACGGCGACTATCCGCATCAGTTTTCCGGCGGGCAGCGGCAGCGGATTCTCATCGCCATGGCGCTCATCAACCGGCCGCGGCTGCTGATTGCCGACGAGCCCACGACCGCGCTGGACGTGACCGTGCAGGCGCAGGTGCTGGAACTGCTGAAGGAATTGCAAAAGCGGCATGGGCTGGCCATGCTCTTCATCTCGCACGACCTGGCCGTGGTGGGCCAGGTGGCCAGCCGCGTGGCAGTGATGCGCGCCGGGCAGATTGTGGAGACGGGACCCTCGGCGCGCCTGCTGACCGCGCCCCGGCATCCTTATACGCGCAGCCTGCTCGCCGCCGTGCCCACGCTGCGCACCGACCGCGGCCGGCCGCTGGCGATAGCGGGTGGTTCGCCTGCGGAATCAGAGCTATACTCTCTCCATGCGGAATGAGTTCGTGGCAGTTGTCCTGCGCGGGATGGGGCGGGTTGCCGTCTCCGCGCGCCGGGTTCCGAGCGTGAGCCGGCAAGCCGGAGCCGCTGGGTTCCCGGCTGGAGCAAGACGAGTTCGACCCTGGGCTCAATTGCCATGCGTCCCGGCCGCGGCGCTCTTTCTGATTCTGACAGCATGCTCCGCTGGGACCGTATTGCGGGGATTGACAACGCAGCCTGAACAAAGCAAACAGCCCGAGGAGCCTGCGCGGCCCGCGAAACCGGCCAAGCCCGCGCAGGTGGCGCAGGCCGCGCAGACGGCAAATCCCGCGCACCGCGCCAACAAGCGCGAGCCCAAGCCTGAACCTACCCAGCAGGAGCTCTTCGAGTATATCCGTGGAAAACTTCTTACCCTCAGTCCAACCGACGGGTTCAACGACAATCTGGAGGTGACCTTCGATCCGGCCACGTCAACCCTCTCCATCACTCAGCCCGACGGCCGCTGCGATATCTTCGTCAATGCGCTCGACACCAGCAGCGCGATCTGGGAGGTAATGGATCTGAGCGACTCCTCCCATACTCGCGGAGACCTCTTGCGGCTCACCATGACTTCGTCGAGCGGGAAGAAGGCCCGGACCTGCTACGACAACCAGAACCAGGTGGACAAGAGCATCTCGGCAAACCGGGTTCGACTGGTCTTTGCCCAGAACAAGGCCAATGCGGTTCCCGACTTCACCTATAACATGACCACGGCGATCAAGAAGCTGGTCGTCGCCTCCGGCGGCGCTCCCGAGAAGAAGATCTTTTAGGGCGTCTTTCAGTATCTCTTGATCGGGGCATCCAACCACCCCACCCCAGCCGAAAAAGCAGAAACGCGGCGAAGGTGGGGCACCCATGGCCTTGCGCTATCCGAACGGATACTCGCTCGCAGGGTTGCACACTCGCCGCCCCCGGCGAGCCAGGAAGCGGGGTGGGCAGACTGCGGCTAACCGGCCGCGGCTGCCTCCGCCTGGGGCTCGGCGGCAGGGGCTTCGGCGACGGCTTCGCCCAGGACCTTGATGCTGACGTGCGCGGTGACTTCGCGGTACAGCTTGATGGCCACAGTGAAGTCGCCCAGGCTCTTGAACGGGTCAGCCAACTGAATTTTGCGGCGATCGACCTCGAAGCCCTTGGCGGCAAGTTCAGCGGCGATATCGGACGAGGTGACGGAGCCGAAGAGATGGCCGGCCTCGCTCGACTTGCGGGTGAAGCTGAGCACGAGGGGTTCGAGTTTCACGGCCAGCGCCTCGGCCTGAGCCTTCTCTGTGGCGTTCCGGCGGGCGGCGGCGGCCTTCATCTGCTCAATGACGGCCTTGTTGGCCTGGGTAGCCTGCATCGCCAGCTTGCGGGGCAGCAAAAAGTTGCGGCCGTAGCCTTCCGCCACCTTCACCACGTCTCCGCGATGGCCCAGGTTGGCTACGTCTTCCTTCAGAATGACTTCCATGGCTCACTCTCCAGTGTTGCGGGCGGCGGGGCCGCGGGCGGCCCAGCCTTATCTCAAGCGACGCCAGCGGCAGGCTGCGCCGTGCAGGTTTTCGGGTCGGCATCCGGGCGCTTCCCTTTCGCCATTTCCCCTTCGATCGAGGCCGCTCCCTCTTCAAGAGCGCGAATCGGGGGTGCGAAACGGGCCAAAGCGACGGCCGGAGCGAAGAATCAGTGCCGGGTGGCAAACGGCAGCAGGGCGATGTTCCGGGCCTGCTTGATGGCGCGGGTCAATCGGCGCTGGTGGGTGGTGCAAACGCCGGTGAGCCGCCGGGGCACGATCTTGCCGCGCTCGGCCACAAAGCCTTGCAGCAGCCGCACGTCGCGGTAGGGGATCGCGTCGATCTTTTCGGTGCAGAACTTGCAGACCTTCTTGCGGCGGAAGAACTTTCCGCGGCCGCCGGGTGCGGCGGGAGGCCGGCTCCCAGGTCCGCCCGCAGACCGTCCGCCGGAGCGGGGTCCTGAACCGGAACCGGGGCTAAAGCCGGAATCCGGGCCGGATGGGCCTTGGGTTGCTGCTGCGCCCGTCTCGGGCGCCTTTCCATGAGTCTCTTCAGCCATTGTGCTTCCTCTTCACTCTCTTCCGTCCGGGCAAACGCCTGAGCGGCGCGCCGGAACGCTGACAACTGACACTGGATCGGGCCGCGGCCGGTTGGCCCCAAAAAAGGCGCCTGCCGCGGCAATCTCTAGACAACTTCGCTAGACCGCGGCCTGAGCCGCAGCCGCGACGGCGGGCGCGGCAACCGGAGCCGCGTGAGCTTGAGCTGCCGGACCCGCAAAAGCCGGGGGCGCGCTTCGGCGAACGCCGCGCAAGGCCTTGACCTTGGCCAGACGCTTCTCTTCCTCGTCGATGCGCACGGTGATGAACTTGATCACCGGCTCGGTGACGCGCAGGCGGCGCTCCAGCTCCAGCACCCCCGCGCCGTCGGCCTCGATGGTGAGCAGAACGTAGTTGCCTTCGTTGCACTTGCGCACCGTGTAGGCGAGCTTGCGCCGGCCCATCTTTTCGACCGTTTTGACCACCCCGCCGCCGCCGGTGACGGTAGCGGAGAAGCCGGCGATCAGCTTGTCGGCATCCTCTTCGGCCACATCGGGCCGAACAATGAACATAACCTCATACACACGAGCCATCTTTATTCCTTTTCTGCTGAAGCGCCGGCTCCAGCTAACAGTTCCCAGGTAAAGTCCCCGGTTCAAATTTGGCAATCCCTGCCCCAGTCGCTCATCCTGATCCCTGATCTCTAATCCCTGTCCTTCCGGTTGAACTCGTTCATCGCGGCTGCCGGCCCATCTTCAAGGATGCGCCGCACGGCCTTGGCCACCCGGTCCAGCACCTCGTCCAGCACCGCCAAATCCGCCTTGCGCATCGGCGAGAGCAGATACTCCCTGCCCGGACGTCTGCCGCCCGCCGCAATGGCTTCGGGTGGCAAGTCGAGTCCCACCCCAATGCGAAGGCGCAACCACTCCTCGCTGCCCAGAACGCCGGTCACGCTGCGGGCTCCGTTGTGCCCCGCCGGCGAGCCGCGCTCCCTGATCTTGAAGGTCCCCAGCGTCAGGTCCAGCTCGTCGTGGATGACGAGCAGATCACTGGCTGGGTCCGCCTCAAACTCGCGAACCAAAGCGGCCACTGCCAGCCCGCTCAGGTTCATGAAAGTCTCCGGCTTGGCCAGGACCACTACGCGCCCAGCCATGCGGCAGGTTGCGGTAACGGCCCGGCAGCGCCGGTTCTGGACCACAACTCCCTCTTGCTGGGCGATGCGGTCGATGGCCATGAACCCGGCGTTGTGCGGGGTCCACAGGTACTCCGGGCCGGGGTTGCCTAGCCCGACCACCAGGAAACGGCTGGTGGACGGACTGGGCAAAACAGGGCTGAGCAAAGGAGCAACCCGCCCGCCGGACTCCGTCTCCTCGGCCAAGGCTTACTTCTTCGCCTCGGGCTTCTTGCCGCCAGGCTCGGGCTTTTTGGCTCCCGTCTCGGCCGTCTTGGCGCCAGCCTCGCCCTCGACTTTGCCCTTCTTGGCCACTTCGGGCTCGGCCGCGGCCGTAGCAGCGGCGGCCTCGGCAGCCGCTGCAGCTTCCGCCTCGGCCGGGGTTGGCGCTTCTTCGCGGATCGAGATCACGTGGGCCACGGTCGCATCCTCGGCATTCAGGTACTTGACGGCGTCCGAGTGAGGCAGGTCGCTGATGCGCAGCGTTTGGAACATCTCCAGGTTGCTCACGTCCACCGCGATGTTGGCGGGGATGTCGGCAGGCAGGCACTCGACCTCGACCTCGCGCATGACCTGGTCCAGAATGCCGCCCGAGGTCTTGACGCCCACCGGAATGCCTACCAGCTTGACCCGAACCCTGACGCGGAGGGTCTTGTCCAGTGCGATGCGCTTCAGGTCGATGTGGATCAACTCGTCGTTGATCGGCTCTCGCTGCCAGTCGACGATCATGGCTTTGGCCGCCGGCTGACCGGCAACTTCAACGTCGAAGATGGTGTTGTGGCCGGTCTCGGAGAAGAGTATCCGGGAGATCTGCTTGGGTTCCACCTCGATGGCCACCGGGGCGTGCCCCGGACCATACAGCACGGCGGGAATTTTGCCCGCAACACGCACACGGCGCGCGGCGTTCTTGTTGAACTTGCCCACTCGGGGCTTGGCTGAGACGACTTCAGGCATTCGTTCTCTCGTTTCCTGTTCTCGGGCACGGGCCGGTTGGGCATCCGCTCCCTTTGTTGGAGCCAGAGATCAGGGGTCAGAGATCGGAGATCAGGAATAGCGCACCCTGATCTCCAACAAAGCCCCAGCCTGCTGGCTACGTGTGATTGTTCCGGGCAAAGATCGGTGCCCTGATCTCTGACCCCGATCTCTGATCTCTCAGGAAAACAGCGTACTCACGCTGGTCTCCATGTGGATGCTCTCGATGGCCGCGCCCAGCAGGCCGGCGATGGAAAGCACTTTGATCTTGGGCACCTTTTGCCCCGCCTCGCGCATGGGAATAGTGTTGGTTACAACCACCTGTTCGAGCCTCGAGCCGGCGATGCGGTCGATGGCCGGCCCCGAAAGCACGGCGTGGGTGGCGCAGGCGTACACGGCGACCGCGCCAGCGGCGAGTAGGGCATCCCCGGTCTTCACCAGCGTGCCGCCCGTGTCGATCATGTCGTCCAGGATGAGGCAGGTTCGCCCCTCCACGTCGCCGATCACATGCATGACCTCGGCGACATTCATGTCGGTGCGGCGCTTGTCCACGATGGAGAGCGGCGCCCCAATCTTCTGGGCGAAGAAGCGCGCCCTCTCCACGCCCCCAGGGTCCGGCGAGACCACCATGAGGTTGGGCAGGTTGAGTTCGCGGAAGTAGCTCACCATCACCGGGCTGGCGTAAAGATGATCGACGGGAATGTTGAAGAAGCCCTGAATCTGCGCGGCGTGCAGATCGACAAACAAGGCGCGGTTGGCGCCGGCGACGGTCAGCAGGTCGGCGACCAGCTTGGCGCTGATGGCTACGCGGGGCTTGTCCTTGCGATCCGCGCGCGCATAGCCGTAATACGGCACCACCACCGTGATCCGGGCCGCCGAGGCGCGCTTGAGCGCGTCGATCATCACCAGCAGCTCCATCAGGTGCTGGTCCACCGGATAGCAGGTGGGCTGCACCACAAACACATCCACGCCGCGCACGTTTTCCAGCAGTTGAAAGAAGACCTCGCCGTCGGCAAAGCGCTGGATCTTGGCGTCGCTCACCTTGACGCCGATGTGGCTGCCGATCTCCTCGGCCAGCGGCCGGTTGGCCGTGCCGCTGAAGAGCTTGAACCGTTTGTCCTCGCTCAGGTTGCGGCTCCGCTTGCGCTCGGGCGCCAGTTTGGCCTCCCGGGCCTTGGTCGCCGCCTCGGCGGCCACAAACTGCGCGGCCTCTTTTGCCGCCGCCTGCCCGCCCTCCTCGATTGCGTCTTCCGCTGTCACTGTCAAGGTTTCCGCTTCCATCTCCGTGCACCTCCAAGCTGGTTGGCTTTGGCTGCTTCCCGGGGTTCGCGTTCGAAGTATTGGCTGGGCGACCAGGATTCGAACCTGGACAAATGCCTCCAAAGGGCATTGTCCTACCATTAGACGATCGCCCAACTTTGCAACCGACGGCGAGTCTCTCTCGCTGAACGGCCGCCTGTCAACCTGGCTCTTGCAACAGCATCTCGCGCCAGTACTCCCGGCGCGGCAGGGTGCGGGTCAGTTGGCTCGCCACCCCGGCCGGCCGCAAGCGCTCGCGCGCCGCTTCCGCATCTCCGCGGGTCCGGTACAACCCGTAGAGCGCCGAGCCGGACCCCGACAGCGAGGCATGGAGGGCTGCCTCCGGCGTGCCGGAACCCAAAAGAATGCGCTTGATCTCTGCAAGGGAGGGATGCTGGGGAAAGACGACGCGTTCAAAGTCGTTCTCGAACCAGCTACTGATCCCGGTGCGGACAAGCGCGGACTCTTGCGGTCCGGCGAGGTTCTCTCCAATTGAGAGAACACCGGAGGAGCCATCTCCCTGCCCACCTTCCGGGATCGCTCCCGCAAAGGCGCTGGCATAGGCGCAGCTCAACTTCTCCAGTTTAACCGCGCTGGCCTCCGCGGTCAAACCCTCGTCGGCGCAGAGCGCATCCCAGTCGCGAAAGGCCTGCGGCGTCGAGACGCCGATCTCCGGCGTGGCCACGACGCACCAGACGGGTTCAAGATCCGGCAGAGGATAGACCTGCTGGCCGCGATCCAGGCCCAGCACCGTTCCGCCGATAAGAAATAGCGGCACATCGGAGCCCACTTGGGCGGCGATCTCCATGCGAAGCGAGGACCAATTCTGGGTGCCCCAGGTCTCGCTTTTGAGACCCGGGAAACCGGGAAGCTCGTTCCCGATCCCGAGTTCCGCTTCCAGCCGGGTGCCCCATCCTTCGAGCGTCTTTTGCTCGAAGGGTGGGAGACCGCGAAGTCCATTCCCAGCCCCGAGTTCCGCATCCAACTCCGCTTCCAGGCCCACCAGCGCGGCCACGGCGTTGGCCGAACCTGCGCCCAGGCCGCCCTGCACCGGCAGCCGCTTCTCGATGTGTATCTCCACTTCGGCGGAAAGGCCTAGCGCTTCAAGCGCCAACTCCACCATCCTCCAGGCCGTGTTGCGCCCATCGGCGGGAACGCGGCTGTCATTCGAGGTCAGCCGCAGCGCCGTCGCCTTCGCGGGCCGCGCCGTCACCGTCACCACGTCGTGCAGTTCAAGCGTCTGGTATACGGTCACCAGCGAATGAAAGCCGTCGGGGCGCGGTGCGCCGATGTAGAGACCCAGATTGATCTTGGCGTGCGAACGGACGGCGGTAGGCATACCGGTTCATTGTAGGAGCTTGCTCAGGGCCTAATCTATGTAGAGTGAGAAACTCAAGTTTGCCGCAAGACACCGAGCAGCTTTGCCGCGACGTCAACCGGATCTGCGCCTATCTTGCCCTCGACGACTTCGCCGGGAGCGGTCCGGGGCCGGAGGTTCTCAGCAGCCTTGACGCGATTGCCTTGCTCGGCAACCAGGTGATCGCGACGCTGACCGCGGCTTGCGAGCTGATGCGCCGGTCACCCGCTGCGACCCTGCTGCTCTCCGGCGGCGTGGGCCATTCGACTCCGCTTCTCTATGACAATTTGCGCCTGTCAAGCTACGGAGGGCTTGTGCGCCAGGGGTTGGTCCGGGAGACGATGGCGGAGGCGGATATGTATGCGGCGGTCGCGCAGGCTGCGTTTCAAATTCCGGCGGCCAGGATTCTGATCGAGAATCGGTCCAGGAATTCGGCGGAGAATGCCCGTTACAGCCTAGAAATCTTGAAGCGCACAAACCGGCGGCAGCGGACGATCCTGATTCTCCAGGACCCAACCATGCAGCGCCGATCCATGGTCACCTGGGCGCGCGAGGCGGAGATTGCCGGATCGGAGGCGCGCGCGCTGAGCCATGCGGTCTTTGTTCCGGCCGTGGAGCCGGGTTCTGACGGGAGGCTGCGATTCCCGGCCGGTCAGAACGAGGGAACCTGGACGATGGAGCGATTCCTGGCCCTCATCCTTGGGGAGACCAAGCGGCTGCACGACGACCAGGACGGATATGGCCCGAAGGGACGCGACTTTCTGCCCCATGTGGAGATTCCGGAGCCGGTCAACGAGAGCTACGAACGGGTTGCGGCCAGCCGCCTGAGTGCGGTGACTCCGCGATAGGGCTGGAGACCGAGCTGTCGCGATCCGGTCGCTACAATGGAGCCTGTGCCGGACCGTCCACGGCTTGGGGTGAATCGGGAACCCGGTTCCGAAGACGCGCAAGCCATGCGGAGAGAGCTGAAGGGCGAATTCGGAGGCTTGCCGCGGGAACGATGCTGGAGTATCGGCGACTGGATTGCCGCCGCGAGCTTCTTTCTGGCCACCGCGGGCATCGTGCTTTGGCAGAACGCGCACCTCGCATTCCTCTGGGACTTGAGTTGCACGCTCGACAGCAGCGTCCGCTTCGCCCTGGGGCGAACGCCCTACCGCAGTTTCCCGTGCTGCTCTTCGATCCCGCCACCGACCCTTATTCGCCCGCTCAGCTCTTGGAACTCGTGCGCGCGCGCAACTTTCGCTGGCTGATCGTCAAGCGCGAGTTGCAGATCAAGGAGGACGTGACGCAGGGCAATCGCATGAAGGGGATGAGCCATGAGGATCACCTCGAAGTGTCAGGGCACGACTTCAGTCGTGCCGAAAACGAAGCCGTAAAGACCACATTTGGCCTTCGGTCCGGTTTTCGCAAAGCGAAAACCGGACCGAAGGTGAAAATTTCAATGAAGGACGATCTGCGGCACGGCTGAAGCCGTGCCCTGACACTCCATGTTCCCCCGATCTAACTTCCATGCGATTGCCCTGGGACGTGACGCCGCAACGCGAAGCGACGATGGAGGCTCTACTAAAGGACTTCAGGCTTTACAGCCTTCTCAAGGGCTACGGCGTTTATCGGCGTTAGAGGGCGCCGGCGCTCAGCGCCAGCCCCTTTGCTGCGCGCAATGTGGCAACCGGATCGCCGCTGGGATGGAACTCCATGGCCACCATCCGCCGGTAGTTCAGCTGGGCCAGCCTGCGGAAGATATTGGCGTAATTGATCTCGCCGGTGCCGGGCTCGTGGCGGCCGGGCACGTCGGCCACGTGAATGAGGCCGATCACATCGATGTGCTTGTCCAGTTTTTCGATCAGGTTTCCCTCGGCGATCTGCTCGTGGAAGATGTCGTAGAGGAACTGGACCTGGGGATGATCGACCTGGCGCACCACCTCGATGGCCTCGGCGGCGGAGGTGAGAAAGTAGCGCGAATTCTCCTCGGGGTCGATGCACTCGAGCAGCAGACGCACCGGCTGGCCGTTGATGGTTCGGCCTTCGACCAGGGCCGCGGCGCGCTTGAGCGTCTCCACGCAGGCCCGGTGCTGCGCCCAGCGCGTTAGTCTGGGAACCACGTTGCCGGAGAGCAGAATCATCGCCGGGCAGCCGAGGGTCTCCATGGGAGTGAGCGCCTGGGTAAGCTCGGCCAGCAGCGCCTCGCGGCTGGCGGGGTCGGCGATGCCGTGAGCCAGGCCGGCGGTCGCGTCGAACTCGATGTTGAGGCGCTTGCGCGCGGCGTTGGCGCGGGCGAAGTCGCCGGCGGACCATTTGCTGTACTCGCCCACCAACTCGACGTTGCTGTAGCCGGCCTCGGCCACCTTGGCCAGCCGCTCCTCGAAGGGCAGGTCCGTGAAGACCGTCCAGAGCATGACCGAAAGCGAGAACGGCTGGGCTTTCGGGGAGGATTCGGCGCTCGCGGGCGCAGCCTGGAGCGGAGCAACAACGGCGCTCAAGGCGGCTGTGGCCAGGGTTTGCGTAAAGGTGCGGCGATTCATGCGAGTCTCCTAACGCTGCGCAACACTTGGTGTGGAGTATGCGGGCGGAGCGGTGTCGGCGCGAGTGGCGACGTTCCACACATGGCCGGCCGGATCGACAATCCGCCCGACGCGATCGCCCCAAGACACATCCGTTGCCGGCAACAGAACCCTGGCCCCGGCGGCGACCGCCCGCTCGATGACTGCGTCCACGTCTACCAGATAAATGTAGATCACCACGGACGAACTGCCGTCCGGCTGCGGCGCGCGGCTGGCCAGGTGCGGCGATTCATCGTGGACAAAAAGCAGGGAATCGCCGATGGCCAGCGTGGCATGAACCACGGTTCCGTCCTGGGCCGAGCGGCGCGAGAGTTCCACGGCTCCGAAGGCGGCCTTGCAGAAGCCGATCTCGGCAGCCGCGTCGCGGCACACCAGCATCGGTATCACCATTCTCACGGGGCCGGGCGTCTTGTCTGGCATACCGATTACGGTCTCCTGCCTGGCGGGGTTGGATGGGAAAGCCGCCTCTACGGTTTTGTCTTGGCTTTGCGGGAGCGGCGCAAAGCTTCCCAGTCCTTTTCCGTCTGGTCGGCATAGAGCGAGCCAAACTTGGCGAGCGCCTCGGCAAAGCCGTCTCCGCTGCCCAGGTAGCCGGCGATGACCAGCGGGTCGCCGGAGCGGGCGTGGCCGCGCGCCAGCAGTTCGCCGCAGACCTCGCCGTAGGCCTGGAGGCCGGCGCCGGCCAGGTCCTCGAGTTCGATGGAACCCTTGTGATCGTTGAGCTGGCGCACCAGGTACTGGCGGCCGCCGATGTGCGTCCAGCCCAGGAAGGGATCTGACTGCAACTGCATGGCCCGCTGCCCTTCGGCCACGCGCTGGCCGTTGTGGGGAGCCGGGTGCGCATCGGGCAGATAGGCGGTGTAGGCAGAGGCCGGCTCCTCCTTGATTTGCAGGAAGAGCGGGTCGGCAGGACCGTTGCCCTCAAAGAAGATACAGTAATCGCGCAGGCCCACCGAGCCCGTTCCCACCACCTTGAAGGCCACGTCCACGGGGCGATAAAAGGACAAGAGGTGCTGCCGCTGCGGCTCCAGCATCTCGCGGTAGGGCGCCAGCGAAGCCAGCACGGCGCGGGCCTGTGCGCCGGCGACGCGAGTGAGCGTGGGCTTCATCTCCTTGAAGCGGCGGGGCGCGGCGGGTTTGCCCGCTCCCGATTTCGAAGCGGGTTCGGTGAGCTGTTCCAGTGTGTGCTGCGGCGTGGCCCGCTCGGCTTTGAGCAGCGCGGCGTGTACGGGTTCTACCTGACTTACGCGATGCACCTGAGAGCGCGCAACTTCCAGGCCGGGCATCTTGGCAAAGGCGCGCATCTGGGAGGTGTAGCGCTCGATGCACTTTTCCGCCGCTTGCCGCGCCGACGAGTCCTTGTGGCCGGACTCACGCCCGGCCAGCACCAGCGATGCGGCCATGCGCTTCAGATCCCACTCGAAGGGGCCGCGGATGGTCTCGTCGAAGTCGTTGATATCGAAGACCAGCCGGCCGTCCGGCGCGGCGAATGCGCCCAGGTTGCGCACATGCGCGTCGCCGCAGAGCTGGCTGACGATGCCGGTCGAGGGCAGCACGGAGAGATCGGCGGCCATCACCGGCACCGCGCCGCGAAAGTAGCCGAAGGGCGACTGCGCCATCAGTTCGTACTTGAGCTTGATGAGCGCCGGAACGCGGCCCCGCATCGAGCGCTCCAGCAGTTCGAGTGGGGGCGTCTTCCGCGCCTTGATACTGACTTCGTCATGTGCCTGTCGGCCCACCTGCTTGCGCCGCGCCTGGCCGAGATTACTGCGTTCTTCCGGAGTCGTCCAATGCATAGCCCGGACGATACAACTCTCTGCCTGGGACGCGCAACCGCCGTTCCGGCGCGAACGGGCGCCCTATACAAATGGATTGACGATCCTTACCCCGTCGATCTCCTGGCCATGCTGCATATCTTCAGTGAGAAGAATCCGGCATCCGGTCTGCTTGGCCATGCGAAGAACAAGTGCATCCCAGTAGGAGAAGCCATGAAGCAGATGCATGTCGATGGCGGCGAGAATGTCGCTGACGGCTGGTTCAGCGATGTGAAACTTCGCGAATACCTCGACCCTCTGTTTGGCCAATGCTGCATTCAGCTTCAGTTTTCCCGTGGCCGAAACGAAGTACTCCTGCAATACCTGAAGCGATACGACACCCGTTCTCAGGCGCAGATGCGCCTTGATTAGGTTCAGGGCCATTTGTCGCTTCACTGGGTCTCTGGCATCGTCAGAGTATACGAGGATATTCGTGTCCAGAAAGGTGCGCGGAGTCCGCGCCGCGGGAGAAGCAATCGCAGTCACCTTCTTGCCGGACCTGGTAATGACCACATCTTCGCCTTTTTCCACCAGCTCAATCAAGCGGGAAGGCTTCGTTTTCGGTCCATCCGGTTTCATGTCCGCGGCCACCGCAAGCGCTCTTCATACACATCATCGCGGTTGAACTTCCAGTTGGCCTCGGGCTTTCCTAGACCTGAGGTTTTTTCAAGGAATTCCAGATCGCGCTCAAGATCGTCATCGCCGGCCACGTGCTGGAGGTGCTCGCGAATCTCCTGGTTCAGGCTTTTGCCCATGGGGCGCAGCTTCTCCCGGGCGCGCTCGACCAGTTGCTCGTCAATCGAGAGCGTAATGTTCATGTCCACATAATACGTGCGCACGTATTATGTGTCAATCCTGACCGCGAACATAGAACTGCGCTTTCCGCCTAGCGGGGCCAAAGATGTGGTCTGCCCCCGAGGAAAGCATGAAAACTCAACAGGGGCATTTCGTCCCGTTTGCGGAGATCTCTTTTGAAACAATGCAGAGGTCGCCGCGCCTCTCCCATCCGAGCGCGCTCCAGAAGCTCAGGCCAGCCTCATTCCTGTTGAAGAGGAAGAGATGACATTTATGGATACCCGCATCTTTCAAAGCCGCGAGAGCGGCCTCGGCGAGACGTCGGCCTAACCCCAAGCGGCGGACGGATGGATCGACTGCCAGGTGATGGAGATAGCCTCTACGGCCATCGTGCCCGCAGAGGACCGCGCCCACCAATCTGCCCTCCGACCGGGCGACAAAGCTCATTCCGGGATTGCGCTGCAGGTAAAGCTCGATGTTCGGCCGGGAATCGGCTTCGCTGAGGCCGATTCCCTCCGCACGCTGCCACAAGGCCAGGGCAGCGTCATAGTCGGCGGGTGTGAATGCAAGTATTTCGATGCTCATTTCGGTTGATGACGAGGTACTTGCGGGTCTCTGGGCGGCCGGCTGTAAGAGTGAGTGTTCATAACCCAAGGAGATTAATCCGCGCACATGAATGGGTGGTAAACGGGGTTCTGCGGGAGATCGAAACCTGATGGGATAGCTCGCCCTCCATTCCTTCAAGCGCTGAAGCCCGGGACAATCCTAGATGATTTGCACGCCGGCTGTAGCCCGTTCCGCTCATCGCATGGAGTTGTTTGCTAGCCTTGGGAGGCCGTGCCCCATGTATAGGAATGGAATGCTGGGTTTCAGAGTTGCGGATGTGCCGCTCAAAAGCACTCTATGTGGTCGCAGGCGTTCATCAGCGGAACCTGCAGGGTGGAGTCGTGTTCGGGGCCGGAGTAGATGGTGATGGTGGCCGGCTTGTAGTCCTCGGGCTTGGCGGTCATGATGTTGGGCACGAAGGTCTGCGGATTGCGGTCGTAAAGCGGGAACCAGGTGCTTTGAATTTCGACCATGACGGTGTGGCCGGCTTTGAAGACGTGATCCACATCGTGGAGCGAGAAGCGGTACTCGTGGACGGAGCCGGGCCGCAGGGGCGCCGGCTTGTCGAAGGCTTCGAGGTAGCGGCCACGGAAGATCTCTTCGTTGGTCATCAGCTGATAGCCGCGCATCCTGGGGTCGGAGACGGTCGAGTCGCCGGGGTACTGGTCGATGAGCTTGACGACCAGGTCGGTGTCCGTGCCGGTGGTGGAGGCGAAGATGTCGGCCAGGACCTCGCCGGTAAGGATGAGGTCCTTCTTCAACACGGGAAGCTTCCAGACCGCGACGTCTTTGCGATCGGTGACGAAGCGCTGGTCCTCGGTCATCCAGTTGCGCCACTGCGAGCCTTCGCTGTAAGTGGGCTGAATGGGGCGATGGCGGTAAGGGACGGGGTTGGCTGGGTCGCTGGCATAAGACGTGACAGCTTCAGCGGTCGAGCCGCTCCAACTGAGCAATCCCGCGCCCCCCAGATGCAGGCTGGTGGGCTGGGATTCGGTGGGCGGAAAGTGGGCGTAGCGCTTCCAGGTGTTGGAGCCGGTCTGGAAGCTGGCCGTGTCTTCGAGATCGAAGCCGGAGGGATTCGTGCCCGGCTCGTCCTTCAGGTAGTGGGCGAAGAACCTGGCTTCAATCTGGGCGCGATACTCCTTGCCGATGGGCTCGGTGTAATCCAGGTTGCCGAGATGGCGCGCGGAGGATGACCAGAATCCGTGCCGCCAGGGGCCGAGCACAAGGAAGTTCTGGCGTTTTGCGTCGTGGGGCTCAAGCGATTCGTATTCGATCTGCGGCCCGAACATATCTTCCTGGTCGTAGTAGCCGCCGACGGAGAGGGTGGGAACAGCGACCGCGTTGAGATGGTTTTCAACGGCGCGCGCGGTCCAGACGCCGTCGTAGGCGGGATGCTCGAGGAAGAGCTTCCAGGTGGGCAGGAGTTTGGAACCTGATCTCTTCAGGTCCTCGGCGAAGGAGCCGCGCTCGAGGAAATAGTCGAAGCCGTCGCGGGGCTTGCCGTCCTTGTCCTTGCCGTAATCGACGGTGGCTTGCTCCTTGCTGGACTCCATCTCCAGCACGTAGTCGTAGCCGTAGCTCTGCCGGAAGGCGCCGTTGTGGAAGAAGTCGTCGCCCATCCAGACATCGATCATGGGGGCCTGGGGCGAAATGGCTTTCACGGCAGGGTGGGGGTCGATGCCGGCCATCATGGTGAGAAAGCCGGGGTAGCTCGTGCCAATGAAACCGGCGCGGCCGTTGTTTCCGGAGACGTTCTGAAGCAGCCAGGCGACGGTGTCGTATGCGTCGGTGCTTTCGTCGATGGCCTTGGGGTCACGATGGCCGGCGAGCGGCCGGCTCATGATGAACTCGCCCTCGCTCTTGTAGCGGCCGCGAATATCCTCGGCGACATAGATGTAGCCGGCACGAGCGAGTTCGGGGCGGCTGGCAGACAGCACTGCGCGAGTCATTACGTCCGCGCCATAAGGGGTGCGTTCGATGAGGAATGGGAGCGGGCCGGCAATGTCGGCGGGCTTGAGGATGACGGCGTGCAGCTTGACGCCGTCGCGCATGGGAATCATCACTTCAGTGCGCTGGTAGTCGTGAAAAACGTGATTGACGGGCGGGCCCGTGCGGCGGTAAACGCTCTCCGGCTCGTCGGAAATCGAGAGACTCGCGCCTTGGCCCGATCCATCCATAGTAAAGGCGACAGTCGCCTTCGAATTTGCGTAGCCAAACAGGTTCGCCGAGATGGGCTTCAGTTCGGTGGGAACGCGGCGCTCGCTCTCGAAAAAGAGCTTGCCGTCCTGCGCGTATACGCTGAGCGGGGTGTCGGGCTCGACGGGGTTGGTGTATTCGCCGGAAAGGGTTTCGAGTTGGGCGGCGGCTGGCGCGGCCTGGGCTGGCGCGGCGGCCTGAACCTGGCGCGGCGCCGGCCACGCTGGAGCGGGCGCCGACGCCGGCAGGGCGAGACAGAGAACGGCGAGAGCGAGACGAAGACGGGGCA
>Ga0326727_10012059_pt1 | contig 19829 bp, 25 predicted proteins | sample MB2enrmetagenome_FD_207643 | JGI IMG/M metagenome (GOLD analysis project Ga0326727, IMG submission 207643) | Lab enriched peat soil microbial communities from McLean, Ithaca, NY, United States - MB29MY | ecosystem: Environmental > Terrestrial > Soil > Wetlands > Peat | place: USA: New York...
TCGGAGCCGATCAACCTCCGTGCAAGCGCATCCCCTTCATCGCTTGAGAGCGAGGCAACGGCGTAGTCAGCAAGCAGTCGCCTCTCCGCGATACGGCTTGTGTTCAGATAGGGGAGATTGTCATACCATGCGAGGCGTTCCTCGACGGTTTCAAACGGTACGCGTTTTTCTGCCATCCTGCCTAGCTCCACTCCGAGCTCGACGGCCTTCTGGATGCAGGCGTCAAAGTTAAACCTTGTGACAGGAAGGGGCTCGAGTGCTCTCATTTGCATGACCTGAAAGAAATGGTACAAGGGGCGAAGGCCCGTGAGGAGCCCGTTGCCGGTCCCACCCGCGACGCCAATCCCCAAGGCTGGCAGGCCTCGAAAAGGAGCGGAGCGAGCAAGAACTCGAAACACTTTCAGAAAGAAATAGCGTACTATCCCGGTGGTGTCCCACCAGTAGATTGGGCTTCCGAGAACAAGAGCGCTGCAGGAGTGCAGCTTGTCGCTGAGATACTCGAAGGCAGGATCCTCGTAGCTACATTTCTTGTTGGACGCGCACACCCAAGGCAGGCAATCCTTGCACGCTGAAACGACATGATCTGCCAGCTGTATCAGCTCAGTTGCCACCCCTGCTTGGGCTGCGCCACGAAGCGCTGCAGCGACGAGCTTGTTCGTACGACCATCAGGATTAGGGCTACCTACGATGCCGATAACGGTTGACCTTGATTCCATGCGATTCACCTCAAGAAGCGGATACAGGAGATTAAGGCTTTTCTTGCACCGACGCAATCCCTGACAAGCCACGATAGCTTCTCCTAGCCCCAGAGAAGCAGAGCCAGTTTATGAACGGCATGATCAGGCGGGGAGCATCCTTGTTGCCTCGCATCGAAAGGGTTAGAGTTCGGCCGTAGAACCTATTCAGAGATCATGTGACAGCGTTTACGATCGAGGTCGATAGGTGCGAAAAGGACAAGGCAGAGATACCGTGAAAGAAAATCAGGACACAAACGCCGCAAGCCTCCTACTCGCCGAGATTGCTACCCGCATGAGGGTTTGGCTGGATCGAGCGGAGGCCTGTATTGACCAACTGGATGAAGCCCACATGTGGTATCGACCGAATCCATCGAGCAATTCAATTGGCAATCTTGTCCTACACCTGGTCGGCAACCTACGACAATGGATTCTCGGAGGTATCGGGAACCAACCGGATACGCGCGACAGGCCTGCAGAGTTTGCTGCAACTGCAGGACGTTCAAAAAGCCAACTGATCAGTCTGCTGCATGACGCAGTTGAGCAAAGTTGTGACCTCATAGGGAAGTTGCCAGCAAACCGTATTACGGAGAGGAAGCTGATTCAGGACGAAGACGTCACAATCGCCTATGCACTGGTAATGGCGGTGTCGCACTTAGGCCTACATGTGGGCCAAATCCAGTACATAGGAAAGATGTTGCTCGCGGACTCATACAAAGACTCCTGGAAACCCAAGGAGCCCAAGTAAGTGAAGGTGACTGGAACATATCCAGATCCCAGCAAGTCGCTAACGTTGGTGGCTCGAGTGCGTCTCGGGTTCGCAGGCGGGCCGGTTCCCCGAATTTCGCTTTGCGCGAGCTATTCGGCCTCGCAACTGAACTCAATATCAGGCCGAAGGAAGATGCATATCGGCGTTTCACAGCAGTTCAAAGATAGCCCAGAGGAGGCAGTTAAATGTTAGGCGGTGGAAACAACTCGGGACAAAGAGCCCAAGTCGTGTATTTCTCCCACGGAGGCGGCCCCCTGCCGATTCTCGAAGACCCAAGCCACAAGGCAATGATCGACTTCATGCGGCAACTCCCATCCCAACTCAAAAGTCCAGATGCCATCGTCGTAATCAGCGCCCATTGGGAAGAAGGTGTCGCAACCTTGCTGGGCTCCCAAAGCCCTCCGATGTTCTACGACTACTACGGCTTTCCTGACAAAGCTTACGAAATCACCTACCCGGCACCCGGAGATCCTTCTCTTGCGAAAAGAATCGCGGAACAATTGCGCTCAAACAACATAGCTTCCCGTATCGACACGGAGCGGGGGTTTGATCATGGATTATATATCCCACTGAAATTGATGTACCCTCGAGCTGATATCCCATCAATCCAGATTTCCCTCTTGCGTGGCCTCGACCCCTCCTCGCACATCGCCCTTGGCAAAGCTTTGGGCGGCTTGATGAACGAGAACATCCTTGTAGCTGGATCTGGCTTCTCTTTTCACAACCTAAGCGCATTCTCTTGGCAGGGAGTTGACGAGGCTGATCCGCGAAACGATGCCTTCCAGGAGTGGCTGATCGAGACATGTACGCGAACAAATTCGCAAAAAGAACGTGAGCAACGACTGCTTGATTGGGACAGCGCGCCTTCTGCGCGCTATTGTCACCCGCGCGAAGAACATCTGCTGCCACTGCACGTGTGTGTCGGTATGGCGGAGAAGCCAGGCAAAGTGATATTCGACAGCCACATTTTGGGAAAACGTTCCTTGGCGTTCCTATGGTGATGAAAGCTATCTTCCTGACAGCCGGCCAATGAGGGCTTCGTTTCCGCATACATTAACCTAACAGAGCTCACGTCAAGGGCATCGCATGGCAGGGATCCCAGTCGGGCCTGTTGCCAAAGAGGCACATCATCTTGAGTGTGCTCCATAAGTTTGTCAATGGCAGCCTTATAGAACGGACGGCTGCGGGACGAACGTAGAGTGTAGAACGAATAAAATAAAAGGGTGGCCTTTCCTTCCCAAGGAGATGGTTCTCGATGGAGGGCGAAGTACCCCACCAGCATGCAAGCTCGCTTGTGCTCTAGTGGCGATCACTCGCCTGATTACGAGCGTAATTGCAGGGTCTCAAAGGCCTCCCGGGCCCGAGATCGCCTTGCGCCCATACTCGTTTGCAACCTCCGGCGGCTCGACTCGTAACTCAACGAGAATGGTCAACCCGACGGGGCTTTGCATTCGGCGGCCGCCTATCAGGCCAGGAAAAGAAGGAAGACTCCTGCGACCGCAACGGTGGAACCGAAAATTTCGAACAGAGTGACCCTTTCCTTGAAGAAGATAGCCGAGGGGGCGATGATGAGCACAGGCACGATCGACATGATGGCCGAAGCGATGCCCGTGTTGCCCGATTGGACGGCCAGAAGACTCAGCGACACACCCAGGAAGGGCCCGAAAAAAGCTCCGGTACCGAGACTGGCGACCGCCTTCAAATCTTTGATCCCCTTGACTACGCCTCGCCACGAGTTCGACGCCGTAATGACCAGGGCGAAGCCCAGGAGGCCCGCGACTACCCGGATCTGGGTGCCCGCGAAGGGATTCATCGAGGCGATGCTGCCCGCGCCTCCGCCGAAGGGGTTGGTAGTGGCGCCCAGCTTGGCGAGGATGAGTCCACCCGCCTGTCCTATAGCCCCGCCCAGCGCCAGAAAGGCGCCTCGCAGGCGGCGAGAAGACCAAAAGCCCGCAGCCCCTCGGACCCCCTCCTCCTTTGACTTCTTGGACAGCACAACGATCGCGATCCCCACAAGGGTGAGAGCCATGCCGCCCAGACCCAGGAGGCTCAGCCTTTCGCCGAAGACGGCCAGGCCCAGAAGGGCAGTGAATATTGGAGCTGTGGCGTACACGAGCACGGAGAGTCTTGCTCCTATGTCGATATAAGCCTGGAAGAGGAGGAGGTCACCGATCACGAAGCCGACGAGACCGGAGGCTCCGAGCCATGCCCAGGAGGCGACAGCCGCATCAATGGGGAAAAAGCGTCCGCGGACGAAGAGGCCGTAGATTCCCAGAAAGACGCAGCCCAAGCCTAGGCGCAGGAGATTGAGGACCAAGGCCCCGATTCTCTTGCCCGCGTACTCGAAGACTATGGCGGTGACAGTCCAGGCCAAGGCGGTCCCCAGGGCGGCGAGGGCTCCAACGTTGAGCGGCATTGGTTCTCCTAGAAAATCCAGTTCGTTCTGACCGCGATGTTTATCCTATAATTGTCACTCGTGCCCCTCATAGAGATTCCCCTCCACCTAACCATAATTTCGGCGTTCACCCATTGGGTCCCCGGTTTTCATGGCTTTTGAATTGCGTTACTCTATTTCTGGCAGTGAATCATAGTATAGCATGATTAAGCGTGCATTTGTCCATTCTATTTGGGAAATGCGGGTTGAGTTGTACGACAACAAGTGTACACACCAAGCTATTTGCGGCTAAATCGTCACGGCGCTCGTTCGGCGAACATGATCGCAAACGGCGGTCAGCGAGTCGTGTTGGGATTGGCGCGAACTGGCAGGGCGCAAGGGGATGGCGCTAAGGGGCCAACAAAATACGTGATACTCAATCACAAGGGTGATAGTGAACCGGCGGGGTAGGTAAGCCGACAAAGCCATAGCAGTTTCATGGAGGAGGATTTGGCAAGTGGTGCACGATCTGGGAGCACATCGCAACCGGTAGCCTCCTCAGCGACTTCACGATCCGAGCCCTGCAGCAGTAGTTCGGCGAGGTGACATTGCACAAAATCGCTAGACTGGCATCACTTGGGTGATCTATGGCTCCACTGTTGTTTTCCGTGATTGATCATCTTGTCTTTGCCACTTCAGACTTGGAGCAGTGCATTCGGGAACTGGCCGACCTACTTGGTGTAACCGCCGCTCTCGGAGGCCGCCATCCAAAGTGGCGGACTCAAAACGCCCTCCTTTCTCTGGGACCCCAGGCCTATCTGGAGGTCATGGGTCCAGACGACAATCCGCCGGATCCGGACAATCCAAGGCCGTTCGGTATTGACGGACTCTCCTCTCCCCGACTTGTTACTTGGGTGGCACGAACGGATGACCTACAGAAGACCGCGTCAGAGGCGAAATTGCTAGGAATAGATCTCGGAGAGGTGCAGTCTGGTTCTCGCAAAAAGCCGGATGGAACGTTGCTGCAGTGGCAAATGACCGATCTAAAAAAGGATAGAGAGAATGGAGTGGTGCCATTCTTCATTAATTGGGGTGCAACGCCGCACCCCGGAGGAACTTCTCCTCAGGGCTGTAGTCTGGCCAGGCTCAGAGTGTTCCACCCAGAGGCAGATCGGATCACACACGTTCTTTCCCGGTTGGGAGCAAAACTCGAAGTTGAGAAAGGCCCCGTAGGCCTCGAAGCCTTAGTCCGTGCGCCAAGAGGCCAAGTCATCCTGAAGTAGCTACCAACATGGGCTTGGGCGTCGAAGATGCGCATCCTATGACTTGTTGCGCAGACACAAGACGCAGAAGAATACGACGCACTTGATCAACTTCCTTCTCTATCGGCGTGAGGAAGGCGGCTCTTGTTTGGCAGTTGCTAGACAGTCAAGAGCAAGCTTTATGAAGCAGACAGTGGGGCGCCTTTTCTATTCAGATACGACCGAGGCTATGATTTCCCGGAGCAATCCTGTCTCCCAAATTTGCATACGCAGCGAACCGTACTCGCCGCCGGTCATTATCACTATGAGCTCCAGGCTCGGCACGACGAAGATCTTCTGGCCGCCGTTGCCCACAGTCGAATACCAACGCGTCCTTTGCCCCTGAATGTCGACAGTGCCATTCCACCAGAAATATCCGTAGCTGGTCCCCTGCTCATCCAGGTCAAAGGCAGTTGTTTGAACCCTTATGAGCGGAGCGGTCACTTCGTCAACCCAAGCCGCAGGAATGACTTGGCGACCCTGCCAGCTGCCGTGGGCGAGCATCAACTCGCCTATCTTGAGCATATCTCGAGACCGCAGACCAATCCCCGCGTTGGGTAGATAGTACCCATTCCAGCCCTTCCCCCATCTCCAGTCGGTAATGCCGAGTGGCTCGAAGAGGTCGCTTTTTGCAATCTCGGCTATCGATCTGCCGTCGATCAGTTCAAGCATGCGCGAGACAATGAAGGTAGAGCCGCCGGAATAATTGAAGACAATTCCCGGTAGGCTCGTCACAGGGCGGTCGAGCGAATAGCGAACTGGATCGCGCTTCCATATCAAACGAGTTTCGTCGCTCGTAATCATGCTCTGGCCCCATTCTTTCCAAGAAAAGCCGCTGCTCATGTTCATAAAGTGCCTGAGTTCGAGGTCCTGAGCCCATTTCGGGACCTTTGCCGCCAACTCCGGAAAATCGACGATCCGCGAATGAATGCTGTACTCGGGGTGTCGGGCCAAGACCGTTCCTGCCAGCAGAGCCAGGACGCTTTTGGTGCTGGAGCGAACATCATGGAGGGTTTCCGGTCCAATGGTCGACCAAAGGTTGAAGAGACCGCCGCCGTTGCTCAGGTATGTGTTCGACCCGTTGCGGTACAGCTCAACCACAATCTGACCTTGGCGCTCTATGATCAGGCTGTGAATATTTCTTCGCGTCTTAGAGGTTTCTGCTACGAGTGCCATGAATCTAGTTTGATTGAAACCAGGCGCTCCGGTCGCCAAAGTAAGGCGTGGAGCGATCGAACAGCCGACCGAAGCCAAGACTGCCCCTAGTATGAGCAGGCTCGCAATTCGTCGTATGATCTTCCCGTGATACATCGAGGGGAAATTACCGATCAAAGCTCGCGACCGTCCAGCGCAATTGGCCTTCAGCGCATTTCCTGAACAGGTTCGTTCTGATTATTGGGACCGCCACCCCGCCACGCCAACTGGCGTTTCGGTGACAACAAGGTGTTGTCACGGAGGCCAACTGGGCAGGGTGTAGTTTTCACGGTATGCGGTCGGATTTTTCGATCTTTCGTCTGCGGGCCGCCACGCGTGTCATTTGGATCGAGCTCGTGCGGGTCAGACGTTACCGCTTGCCGTAGGTAATACAGGATCGGTACCATAGTGGCATGTTTACCCATTCCTCTTTCATCGTATTCCTCTTGGCGACTTTGGGACTGCTTGTTCTACCAGGACCCGCGGTTCTGTACATCGTCACCCGCAGCGTGGCCCAGGGACGAAGGGCAGGTCTTGCGTCCGTACTCGGGATTGAACTTGGTAGCCTGTGCCATGCTATCGCCGCGGCCTTTGGGCTGTCTGCTATTCTGCTGGCTTCCGCACTTGCGTTCAACATCGTAAAGTATGTCGGCGCCGCCTATCTGATCTACCTCGGCATCCGAGCGCTGCTGAGCAAGAGCAAAGGAGTAGAGGCAGAGAGCTCCCCGCCGCGTTCGGGTGCTGAACTCTTTCGCAAAGGCCTGCTGGTCCAATTGCTAAATCCCAAGACCGCACTCTTCTTCTATGCGTTCTTGCCGCAGTTCATTGATCCAAGCCACGGCTCTGCAGTCCTTCAGATACTGGCCCTCGGAGGGCTTTTTACAGTTCTTGCGACCTGCACCGACAGCATCTATGCGCTCGTCGGTTCAAGCGTCGGCGGCTTCGTAAAGAGGCGGCCTGAGTTTCAACGCGTTCAGAACTATGTAAGCGGAGGAATCTACATCGCGCTTGGTGCCGCCGCAGCACTTTCTGGCGAGGCGAAGAAATAGCGGCACAAGGATCAACCCAGGAATCAAAATATCTCGCGTCGCTGATTCGTGCCTCGGTTGCCGTGGAATGAAGCTCTCTGGTCGGTGCGCTTTTCCCTTTTCTACCCCCTTCTTTCTCAGGACATACTTTGAGCGTATCGTCGGCATGTCGCCAGTCAGTGCCACAAGACCCCAAAGCACATCCGTACATCCAAGTGTCCCCGAGTTCAGCTGACCACTGCCTAGTGAAGTGGGCTTGGCGAAGCGCGTCGACCCAGTCTCAGAGTTGCGATTTCTCTAGCGCCTTGTATGCCACCGTACTCTTCAGATCATCGTTTTCTCGGACGTAGTCAAAAGCACTTTTTCCTTTGTTGTCTCTAAGCTTTCCATTCGCGCCAGCCTTCAGCAAGGTTATGACAATCTCAGGGCTTTGGCTGCTTTTGGCGGCGTACATCAAGGGTGTCATACCATTCTTGTCCCGGTCGTCGAGCTTCGCTCCGGCATCAACCAGCGTTGTAACAACTATTGGGTTCGGATTGGATTTGGCGGCAAACATCAAAGGCGTTGCACCAAAACTGGACCGGTCATTGATCGCCGCTCCAGCCTTCAGTAGGGCGGAGATAACCTCGGGGCGTTCGCAGAATAACGCCGCATACATGATGGGCGTTCCGCCATCCTTGTCCCGATCGTCAAGCTTGGCTCCCGCCTTCAGCAGGGCATAGATGACCGCAGGGTGGTCTGAAAAGGCCGCTAACATGAGTGCTGTCATTCCGTTCTTGTCCTTGTCGTCAAGCCTCGCTCCGGCCCCCAAGAGGGCTAAGGCTACTTCGGGGTTGTCGTTTTTCCACGTCGCGAACAAGAAAGGGGTGGTGCCGTCTTTGGTCCGGTCATCGAACTTCGCACCGGCTTTCAACAGAGCAACAGTGATCTCCGGTTTGGCGTTGCCAGCCGCTGCCAACATCAGAGGCGTCCAACCGTCGTTGTTTCGGTCATCGAGTTTGGCCCCTGCCTTCAGAATAATAGCGATGACCTCGGGGTTTGGGTTGAATGAGGCCGCCCACATCAACGGCGTCATGCCGTCCTTGTCCTTGTCACTGACCTTGGCACCACGGCTTATTGCTGCCTTGACTTGATCTACTGAACCGTACGAGAAAAGTTTGATGGTATCTTGAGCGAAGGCTTCAAAATTGCCCAGCAAACATACGACAAGAACAAGCAGCGGTTTTCTCATGAGTCCTTCTCCTGGAAAGGCTCATTCTAACTGCCGTGCCTGCCGGAGTCCAGCAAAAGAGCCGTCGCCGGTTTGAGCGTCTCTGGCCTCGCCGACTTATTCTTGACATCGCAGATACCTCTGCTACGCTTTAAGGGGAGCGCTTCGTGAGGAAAACCGTATCTCTTTCACTGGTCTTTCTTATCGTCGGAACTTTTGGGTTTGCTCAGAGCTTTCTTAACTTGGCGAGGTCTGGAACTGTCGCGCAGATTCAAGCTGCCCTGGATGCAGGAGCAAGGATCGATCAGTGCGACAGCGATGGCGAGACACCGCTTATGTATGCCGCAGCCTTCAACCAAGACCCGTCGGTCATCTATGCCTTGATCGAAGCCGGGGCCTCCGTCGAGGACCGGGACAATGACCAGTTCACTGCGCTAATGTGGGCAGCAAGAAACAACAGCAATCCAGCAGTTGTTCTTGCTCTTTTGAAGGCGGGAGCATCGGTTGAGGACCGCGACAGGGACCAGTCCACAGCGTTGATGATGGCGGCAGGATACAATAGCAATCTTGCGGTACTATCTGCGCTTCTGGCTGCGGGTGCGAAGGCCGACGACCGAAATGGTACGAACGCGACCGCGCTGATGATGGCAGCGGGAAACAACACTAATCCCTCGGTCATCTCTGCTCTTTTGGCTGCAGGGCCCACGATCGACGATGAAAATATGGCGCTGTTATGCGCGGTGGAAACCAACATGAATCCCGTTGTCGTGTCCGTTCTTTTGAAGTCAAGCGCAGGTATCGAAACCAAGGACCCTTCGGGCTTGAGCCTTCTCATGCACGCAGCGAGCTTTAGCAAAAGCCCGGCAGTTATTTCGGCCTTGATCGCAGCGGGAGCAAAGATCGAAGAGAGAGGAGGCAGTACTTCTGAAACCGCCCTGATGTTCGCGGCACAAAACAATATGAATGTTTCGGTTATTGAAACCCTCCTGGACGCCGGCGCGGATGTTCAGGCGAGCAACAGCGCTGGAATGACACCCATTCTGATGGCTGGGGGATATAACGGGAACCCAGAAGTGATCTCCTTGCTTATCAAGTCCGGTGCGAAGATTTCAGATCGAAACAGGGCAGCAGACACTGCGCTTCATTTTGCGGCAGCGAATAACACCAACCCGGCGATGATCTCCACTTTGGTTAAGGCAGGAGCAGAGGTCGATGAACCTGACATCGACGGAAGGACAGCTTTGATCGTTGCCGCCCAAAACACCAAGACGCCCGCAGTGATCGAGGCGCTGCTTACCGCTGGGGCGGACCCGAAAAGGAAGGACAATGAGGGCCGGATTGCGTTCGACTATGCAAAGGAGAACAAAAGCCTTGAAGGGACCAAGGCCCGTTGGGACCTGGATATTACACACAGCCTCTCGAAAGGTCTTTTGATTGTCCAGGATCGATTCTACGATATCTACCCGGCATTCTACAGCTCCTACGATACCCACCCTCTTGGGCAGGTTGTGATAATGAACACGACCGACAAGCCGGTCAGCGGAGTTAGAATGAGTTTTTTTGTGAAAGAGTTCATGGATGCGCCGCAGGACTGCCCTGTCCCCTCGACACTCCAGCCCAACGAGCCTGCCACAGTCGATCTTTTCACTGTCTTTCAGCAGAGAATCCTCCAGGTCACCGAGAACATGAAGGTGAATGCGGAGGTGACGCTGGAGTACATCGAAAACGGACAGCCCCAAAAAAAGGTCATCTGGCGAACTTTTCCCGTGCTGAAAAGGAACGCGCTCAACTGGGATGATACCAGGAAAGCGGCCGCGTTTGTCTCGCCTAGCGATCCCACGGTACTGAGATTCGCAAAAAATGTCTCCTTTGCGGTCGGCGGAAAAACAAACCCGGCTATCGATCGAAATCTTACCCTGGCGATTGCAGTCCATGATGCCCTGAGGCTGTACGGCCTGTCGTATTCCCAAGACCCCATTCCTGCCCTCACGGTCAACAGTAATGTTGCTGACTTCATGCAGTTTCCCCGACAGACTCTTGAGAACCACAGCGGAAAATGCGGCGATCTCTCGGTGCTCTACTCAGCGCTCTTGGAGGCTGTAGGTGTGGAGACTGCATTCATCACAACCCCAGGTCATATATTCATCGCTGTTGCTCTTGGAATGGGTGAGGAGGAGGCACGCAAGTTCTTCGACGATCCGGGCGAGCTGATCTTTCAGAATGGGAAGGTTTGGTTGCCCTTGGAACTCACTCTCCTGGAAGGGGACTTTTTGAAGTCGTGGCGAGAAGGAGCGCAGGAATGGCGCGAAAATATGGAGAAAGGGCAGGCGGCAATGTGCCTTTTGCACGAGGCGTGGAAGAGTTATGAGCCGGTAGCTTTCCCGGGGGTTGAGTCCGCGATAAACCCTCCAGCGGCAAAGGATATCGTTCAACGCGTTCAGAATGAAACTGCCAGTTTCGTTAAGGAGGAGATTTCTACCCGGGAGGCTACATTGCAGGGTCAAATAGCAAAGGAAAAGGACTCTTCGAGACCCCTGAATGCTCTCGGCATTCTTTACGCTCGATATGGGATGTGGGACCGCGCGGAAGCTCAGTTTAGCGCAGCTCTGGCGAAACAGGAGGACTTCCATGTCCTTGTGAACTTCGGAAATCTTTTCTTCGTGAAGGGCGATGCGAAAAAGGCTTCAATCTACTACGCGAGAGCAAGTCAAAAGAACCCGGCCAGCGCTTCAGCGCTTCTTGGCCTTCTCCGCTGTTATGAAGCCTCCGGCGATCAGCTCGCTGAAAAGAAAACGTATGAAAAACTGAAAACGATAGACGCTGGTTTGGCAGTGCAGTTCGCGTATGTTGAAAACCTTGATACCGGGCCAACAAGAGCCTCGGAAGTGGGAAAAATTCGCGAGATGCCTTGGGAGGAGGAGTAGTTACTTTCCGAAATCCTAGCCAATCGCTTTCGGACCTCAAGCGACAGTGATTGCTAAGGCTAAGGCGTTGTTCAACCTGTTTGAAATGATCTGCAGCCAGAAAAACTGGGAATAGCCTACCAGGGGACTCGGCCGTTCTCGTCGAAGAATCCGCCACTGTGGCTCTGGTCGCTTTCCATGACCAGACGCGCGATGAGACGTGCAGGTTTCTCAGGGGGCTGGGTCCCGGTGTTCCTATTGAGATCGGTCCTCGTGAACCCTGGAGCTATGCAGAAGATCGTGACCCCGAGCTTCTTCAACTCTTCTGCCCAATAGACCGTTATTGCATTCAGGGCCGTCTTCGAGGAGCCATAGGACAAATACGGCCGGCGAGAATTGGAGCCAGGGTCCGACACGCGGGTGAGCGACCCCAGGCCGCTGGAGATGTTTGCAACGATCGATGGACGACCCTCTACAAGCAGCGGCAGGAACGCGTGGGTCACTGCAAACGGACCGAACACGTTGGTCTCGTACGTCTGTCGTAGTCCATCAAGAGTGTTCTGAGCGGTGGATTCGACGTTTATCCCCGCGTTATTGATCAGGATGTCGAGCCGCCCAACTTCGCGCTTCACCTGTGCGCAGGCGACCTCGATTGACTCTTGGAGCGTTACGTCCAGCCCAACGAACCGCACATCCATTTTCTCTGCAGCCAGAGTGCGGGCCGCCTCCTGACCCTTTCCCGCATCGCGTGAGCCTAGAAACACGGTGACGCCATATGCGCCAAGCTCGCGGGCAGTCGCAAAACCGATGCCTTTGTTTGCTCCCGTTATCAACGCGAATTGCCTTTTGCTCACCTCGGTTACCTCCAACAGTGTGCTCACCCACGTTCAAGCTTGCACAACATTTCTCACTCCGCCCAGATTTCACGGTAAGGCTTCACAAATGGGGCGGCAAACAGAGATATGACCTCTTGCAAGGCAGTGTGGATACTACGCCTGTCCATAACACCTAGGTCGAAAACTGAGTGAGAAGACCTTTGTTTCAGTGAACGACGAGCTGAATAGCGGTATCGACAAGACGATAGTTTGCCTGACCAGGTTATTCGTCAACAGCCACCCCCACTTGCTCGCGCAACTTGGTGACGTCCTTGGTTGGCGCATTTCCGAAGAAGCGGCCGTATTCCCTGCTGAACTGCGAAGCGCTTATATACCCGACGTGCCGACCCGCAGTACCTGCATCCATCATCGGGGACAACATCAGACGCCTCGCCTCTTGAAGACGCAGCACCTTTTGATACTGCAAGGGGCTCATTGAAGTGACGGACTTAAAGTGCTGGTGAAAAGAGGAAACGCTCATGTTCGCCAACTTGGCCAGCTCTTCGACTTTCATGGGCTGGGAGAAATTGGCGCGCAACCAGGACACGGCCTTCGCGACTCCATACACGCCCGAGTTCGTAAGGCCAATCTGGGCCACCCGGACACCAATTGGACTGCGCAACAGACGGATCAGAACCTCATCGATGACCAGTGGGGCAAGCAGCTCTGCGTCCCCAGGATGCGCCATTAGCTCGATCAGCCTTATTGCTGCGTTGATGATATTCGCGTCGGCCTGACCGATGTGTACGCCGCCGTTTTCATGAACAGAGGGGAGACCTTGCGGAAATACTTTCAAGACGAGCTTTGCGACTTCCTGCGGATCGAGATCCAGCTTGAGGCAGAGGAAAGGCTCAGAGGGGCTAGCCCGCGTGACCTGAGAAGCCACTGGCACATCAACTGAGAAGACGATAATACGCGATGGACTGTACTCATAGATTTCCCGCCCCACCATCACGCTCTTTTCGCCCTGCGCGACGATGCACACGGCTGACTGCTGCACGCCGTGAGCCAACTCCATGTACGTCCGTGAACGGCGAATCACGTGCACCCCGGCAGTGCGTAGCTCGAAACTGCCGTCGTGTGGTGCATAGGCCTTGATCAGACTCGCCAACTTGATCACGTCTGGCCCGATTGAGTCCACCACGGAACTTGGTGCAGGCGACCTGTTATCAGAACGCTTCAAAGTCAGGCACCTCTTTGACAAGTATCTCAGAAAGTCTCGTCCATGGCGATCACCTCGCGCTCGGCCGCATGATAAGCCATCTGGAAGCGGCCTATTTTCGATAGGAGCTTCTTTCCAATCACCAGAGCGGCCATTGAACCTGGCCACCCAGAATAGAGCGATTGCCTCGATCAATTCCTCTGTTTTTGCGACCGTTTTCCAAGGCGCTTTGGAGGTGAAACCGCAGTCGGTCGGGACGATTCAGGGCGATCAGCGCAGCCACCGGTGCCAGACTACGATCAAGCTTCTACAGCTCTTGCCGTTCCTGGACCTCATCAAAGAGCACGCTGTGAGTGAGCTCGCCCAACTTTGGCGCAAGAACGCCGATCAACTTCTCGACTGCTGAAGGTTCTTTACTCATTCTCGGCCCCTGACCGGGTCTGATATTGTGCGTCACTGACTTTTTCCATCCAGTCGACCGTGGACCCGTCCAGCTGTTCCTGAATGGCAATATGTGTCATCGCGGTTGTCGCCGCCGCACCGTGCCAATGCTTCTCACCTGGCGGAAACTGCACCACGTCACCCGCTCGAATTGTCTCGACCGGGCCTCCCCATCGCCGCACCAGGCCACAACCAGCGGTCACGATCAGGGTCTGGCCTAGCGGGTGCGTATGCCACGCCGTGCGAGCACCAGGTTCGAACGTGACACTGGCACCACTCACACGTCCTGAATCGTTTGCATGAAACAGGGGGTCAACGCGCACAGTGCCGGTGAAATATTCGGCCGGGCCTTTGCCGGAAGGCTGTGAGCCGCTTCTTTTGATTTCCATCTTCCGAAACTCCTTCACTAGTTGGTGAAATACTCGAATCGGTACGCCAACTTTGGACCGCCTTTGCCCTCCCACGCCAGTTGGCCGATGAGCAAAGGAAACGGCTCGGTGTAGCGCGCGATCCGAAGGGGTATAGCGTCCACAGGAACGAAACCCGAGTAGCGCATCAGTTCAGCGGCGGTGCCCTTGCCGTTCGAATCGTCTCCACAGTACACAAGGCCGGGTCGCCCGGTCTTGCCCCTGACTTCATGCACGGCGAGAAGGACTTCGCTGGGCACCGTATTGAATGTGCAGACGGCGCGAGCCTTAGGAATCATCCTTGCCAGCTCTTCCGCTCCCGATGTCGTGTAGCCCAGGACGAGCTCCGTGTTGTTAGCGTTCATCGGGAGGGAGCAGGTCAGCATCACCTTACCCGTCAGATCGCCCCCTGTTTCAGCACATCGTCTATTGGCGACAAGTGCACGGCAACGAGGATGGCGTCGGCGCCCGGCGCAGCCCCGCACGACATGCCCGCCCCGGTTTTTCCCCCAGCATCGAGCACGAGTCTTTTCAGCTTCTCCTCGCTACGTGCATAGCTGAAGATCACCTCGTGCCCGGCACGCGCAAAGATCGTCCCCAGTTTGCCGCCCATCAATTCTGAACCAAGAATGCCGACCTATATGGCGCTTTCCTCCGCCTCAGAACTCCTGGCGCGTGGGCCGGAATACGATCTCGTTCACGTCCACATCCTCGGGTTGGCTGATGGCAAAAGCGACTGCTCGCGCGAACGACTCGGCAGGAATCGCTGTTTCATACAACTTGCGAACGGTCTCGGCTACGTCCGGCTCTGTGACGCTGCTCGGCAGCTCGGTAGCCACCGCTCCTGGTGAGATCACCGTCGTGCGAATGTTGTAGGGCTTTACTTCCATTCGTAGCCCTTCGGAAAAGGCCAACACAGCATGCTTGGTCGCCGCATAGACTGCGTTGCCGGGACGGACTTTGTGGCCCGCCACGGAGGAGACGTTTATGACATGCCCGGCTCTCTGCTGCTTCATGTACGGCAGTGCCGCGGCGATCCCGTAGAGCACTCCCTTGATGTTCACGTCGATCATCATGTCCCAGTCGTCGATCTTGAGGCGCTCAAAGGGGGAAAGCGGCATGAGCCCAGCATTGTTAATCATCACATCTATGCGCCCGAATGCCTTCACGGCCGCATCGACTAACCCTTTGACCTGATCGCACTCGGTGACATCTGTCGCTACGGCTATTGCCTTGCCACCTCTCCCCTTCAGCTCATTCGCCAAAGTCTGAATGCGATCCAAACGCCTCGCACCCAGAGCAACACTCGCACCCTGCGCGGAGAGTAAGCGGGCGGTTGCTTCGCCCAGCCCGCTGCTCGCGCCTGTAATGACGACGATTTTCCCTTCGATTGAGTTGCTCATGATCTTGACTCCTTCTTCCTATGCTGGACCGCTCAGAGGCCGGTCCTCTTCTCTAGTTCTTCCGGATACCGCGCCCCTTGGATCGCAATCTTCGAGGCGGCCCCACCAATCTCAAGGAGATCAGCTGATGTAAGCTCAACTGTCGCTGCAGTGATGTTTTCCTCCAAGCGCTCCAGCTTCCGGGTCCCGGGGATTGGAACAATCCATGGCTTCTGGGCAAGCAGCCAGCTGAGTGCTATTTGGGCCGGCGTCGCCTTCTTGTGTTCTGCAATCTTGCGAAGCAGATCGACAAGGGCCAGGTTCGCTTTGCGAGCTTCCGGCGTGAAGCGTGGAACGATGTTGCGAAAGTCGGATTTATCGAAGTTTGTGTTTTCGTCGATCTTTCCTGTAAGGAAGCCTTTGCCAAGAGGACTGAATGGAACGAACCCGATCCCGAGCTCTTCGAGCGTCGGTAGCAATTCCTTTTCTGGGCGTCTCCACCACAGCGAGTATTCGCTCTGCACGGCAGTGACCGGTTGGACCGCGTGTGCACGCCGGATCGTTTTCACTCCTGCTTCAGAAAGGCCGAAATGCTTGACCTTTCCCTCCCGAATCAGGTCCTTCACAACTCCCGCAACGTCTTCGATCGGCACCTCCGGATCAACACGGTGTTGATAGTACAGGTCGATGGTCTGGACCCTGAGCCGCCTGAGTGAGCCCTCGACGCTCTGCCTGATGCGCTCGGGCCTGCTATCCACAACCTGTTCCCCCTTTGGTCCGATCTTGATCCCGAATTTGGTGGCTATTGCCACCTGCGCGCGCAAAGGACCGAGGGCTTCGCCGACCAATTCCTCGTTTATAAGAGGGCCGTAAATTTCAGCGGTATCAAAGAAGGTGACACCGCGGTCGATCGCCTTGCCTATTAGAGCGATCAACTCCTTCTTGTCGGGCGACGGACCGTAGCTTTGGCTCATTCCCATGCAGCCAAGCCCAATCGCCGACACTTCCAGTCCGCTTTTTCCTAATCTGCGCTTTTGCATTGTTTCTCCTCCAATGTTGCTCTAAGAGTAACTAACTTCGATGAACTTCGGCGCGGCCCACCTCCGGCTGCTCTGCAGCGCCGTTCCTGCGCTCCATCGGCTGCTCGACGCACATGTCAGATCTGCATATCGGCGAGACGGTGCTGCCGCGTCACGCACAGGACACGGTACGCATCGTTCATCACGCACATTTCAAACCGATCGACGCCCTCCCGGGCGCAGCCGACGCCGTCCGTCCGCTTGACCTTCAGCCCGAGATACGCTGCGCGAACTGCGCAAAGAGCGCCGAGCGCGCCTTGGCGACAAAACGCATCCATGCCGGGTTGAGCACTGCCAGCCCGCCCAATGAGTGATGTCGTGGAGCGCAGACGACACATGCTCGATCATGTGCACCGGGTGCGGCGAGTCGGTTCCAACCTGAACCCAGCCGTTGAGCGCTACCGATGATGCCCACTGTACCTGGGCGCGTGCCTCGAGCTTTCCTCCGCCGGTCACTCCAAGGCAGTAAGGATGGTCCCCTCGGCGCGGCGGTCTTGCAGCGGCCTACCATCGACCCCGTTGAAGTACCCTTCGGTCACATGGGTGATCAGGTCGCAGACGCCGAACGCAGTCTGATTCGGCGACACACTCACTGTCAGCTCACGGTCGATCAGCGCTGCGCGCGGATAAAAGCAATCGGTTTGGACGAACGACTTCACAGCGGTGTTCCTCGTCGGTGACGACTGCGCCGTTGTTCGTCTCCAAGCCGGTGGCCGCCGGCGTCGACACAGTGACGATGGGAAGCGCGCGTGAGGGCAGGCGCTGCGTCGCCTGACCGTGCGCGATCATGTCCCACGGATCGCCCTCATAGAAAACGGCTGCGGCAACCGCCTTCGCCGCATGGTGTTGCCGCCGCCCATTCCGATGACCACGTCGCAGCTCTCACGACGAGCCGTCTCAGCTCCGCGCAGAACCAACGACAGCCGGGGGTTGGGCTCCACGCCAGAACATTCCGTCACCGAAAGGTCCTTCAAACTCGAGACGCCTGCTCGAACGCGCCGCTGCGCTTGAGCTGCTGGCGCCGGTGACGGAGCAGAGCGCGTTTGCCATGGGCACTCACCACTTCGCCCAGGCGCGAGAGCGCCCCGGCGAGAAGACGAGGCGAGTTGGATTTTGGAACTCGAACTTAATAGTCGCGGCGTGAAAGTTGTTCTTGTCTTTAGCCAATGTTTTTTTATCCTTCTGGTGTTTAGCGCGAAGGTCTTGTTTGAGTCCTTCGCTGTCGCTATGCCTGTGGAAATCAAGGGCGTGCAATACGAATATAGGGACTAACCTCGGGAAGGGTTTGCCTAAACCTATTGATCTTTAGCCTGATTCACCCTATTACCGGGCGCTCGCACGCCGATTGCGGTGACAGCGGCGAAGTTGACCCAAGGGTCAAATGGCGTAGTAATCCATCGCAGGCTTGGCAAGAACCAGGGCGTCTTCGGAATGTGCGTCGGGCTTTGAGATAGGACCCAAGTTATTCGGCCGATACGAGACCGCCCACCCCGTTGTGTGCGGTAACCGAAGAAGGAAAGGAGGGACGCTTTCCGCCTCGGTCCATCCCCCGAACTTGCCAATTGATAGCAAGGTTCAGCCCTGAGAATCACCCGCGCGCTTCATGGTCTATCCAATATCTCTCGCACCTTGGTCAGAAACTCAAAGGAACTGAAAGGCTTTTGCAAGTAGTCCACTCCCGCCTCAAGAATCCCGTGATGCGAAATGACATTCGTAGTGTACCCTGAGGCATACAGCACCCTCACCTTTGGAGATATCTCTTGAAGCCTGCGCGCAAGTTCCTTCCCGCCCATTCGTGGCATCACGACGTCAGTAACCAATAATGCGACCGTGGTATTGCGCGCCACTACATTTGCCAAGGCCTCGTCTCCTCCGGACGCTTCAATGACGACGTACCCCGCCTTTTCAAGTGTTATTCTTGTAACACTTCGAACCGCAGAATCATCGTCTACCAAAAGTATTGTCTCTGTCCCCCTTGGGGCAGTCGTGCCTGGCATTGAGGCAAGGGATTTGTCGGCTCCCTCGATGGTCAGCGGAAGATAGATCGTGAATGTCGTCCCCCTACCCAGCTCGCTATAACAGTTGATGTAGCCTTCGCTCTGCTTAACGATCCCGTACACCGTCGCCAGTCCCAGGCCGGTCCCTTTGCCTATCTCCTTGGTAGTAAAAAATGGTTCATAGAGGTGCAAAAGGGTTTCCTGGTCCATCCCGACTCCTGTGTCGCTCACGGCGATGCGAACATATTCTCCGACCTTCGCCCCTGGGTGATCGTGGACGTACGCCTCATCGAATGTTCGACTTTCAGTCTCTATGGTCAGCTTTCCACCCAACGGCATGGCATCCCGCGCGTTGACCGCGAGGTTCAACAAGATCTGCTCCATCTGCCCCGGGTCTGCAAGAAAATTGCCCGTGTTGGGATCGATAAGCGTCCGTAGCTCGATATCCTCCCCTATGACCCTCTCGAGCATCATGTGCATGGAGCGGATGAGGTCTTTCGTATTGACTATTTGAGGTCTCAAAATCTGTTTGCGACTGAACGCCAGAAGCTGCGCGGTGAGCGCCGCTGCCCTATGCGCAGCTTTTGTGATCTCGGCCACATACTTCAGGTTTTCCTCGTCGGGCAGTCTCAATGTGAGCACCTCACAGTAGCCAGTGATGGCCTGAAGAACGTTGTTGAAGTCGTGCGCAATCCCTCCTGTCAGCTGACCGATGGCCTCCATCTTTTGGGCCTGCTGCAGCTGCTCCTGCAGCCTCGTGAACTCCGTGACATCGCGGCTGATGCCGACGAGCCCAGTCACCGCGCCTGCCGCATCGGAAATGGGCACCTTGGTCGTCAGGACTTTCCTCAGGCCACCCCCCGCGGCCTTCGAGGGCTCCTCGATGTTTACCACACCGATCCCCGACTGCATGATTTTTAGGTCATCCGCACGGTAGCGGTCCGCGAGTTCCTTCGGGACAAAATCGTAATCA
>Ga0326727_10012060_pt1 | contig 19827 bp, 18 predicted proteins | sample MB2enrmetagenome_FD_207643 | JGI IMG/M metagenome (GOLD analysis project Ga0326727, IMG submission 207643) | Lab enriched peat soil microbial communities from McLean, Ithaca, NY, United States - MB29MY | ecosystem: Environmental > Terrestrial > Soil > Wetlands > Peat | place: USA: New York...
AACCCTCAATATTGAAAAAGGTGAGTTCCTCGGCATTATGGGAGCAAGCGGCAGCGGTAAGACCACGCTCCTGCATATGCTGGGGCTTCTTGATGTCCCTACTTCCGGTACCATCACGATTGACGGCATTGATATTTCCCTCCTGGACGATTACGAAAAGACCATGTTCCGGCTCTACAAGCTCGGTTACGTATTCCAGGATTATGCACTTGTTCCTGATCTTACGGTTATGGAGAATGTTTCCGTGCCAGCGATGCTCCGGCAGGACCGTACCGAGGAACAGACCAGAAGGGATAGTCTTGATATACTGGAGAGGATCGGATTGTATGATCGGCGAGATCACCTCCCGCGGGAACTCTCCGGCGGCCAGCAGCAGCGGGTCTCAATAGCCAGATCTATTGTAAATAAACCGGATATCCTTTTTGCCGATGAGCCGTGTGCGAACCTGGATACAGAGAACTCCAGGATAGTTCTTGATCTTTTCAAGGAGATCAACGAGGAGATGCAGCAGACGATTGTCATGGTCTCGCACGAAGACTGGCACAAGGACTATTTCCACCGGATTGTCCAGCTCCGGGACGGGAAAGTCATCAGCGACGAGATGCGCCAGTAAGAAACCGTAACCGGGTTTTAACCATAATCATAATAATGTAATGATAAAATCATCAGGTATGTTTAATGAATTAAAGGAACTGCTTTTTTCCCCGCATGCATTTTTCGCAAAGAAAACAGGACCAGAATTTAATCTTCTGATACCAGGAGCAATTGTTTTTATTGGGGCCATGTTCGGTCTTATCAGCCCCTACGTGGTCAGCTATTTTTCCCATAACGGACTAGAACCGGTAAACGTAATTATCCCGGCCCTCGCGTTTCCTCTCTACCTGTTAGGACCATTTGTTGCCTGGTTTTTGTTTTCCTGTATCCTCTATGTTATCTGTAAGCTCGTATCTGGCACCGGGACGTTTATCCTGACCCTCCAGAATACCGGCTATGGGGTCCTGCCACTCACCATTACCTCGATATTCCCGCTCATCCAGGGTATTTTTTTTGGTAATTTCGGGAAAATTCCCGGGACCTTTGATCTGGGGGTCATGTGGGGCTTCAATCTTATTTCCCTGCTGTTTATTCTCTGGGCAGGCTACCTTTGGGCTTGTGCAATGGAAAAAACCCATGCCCTCTCTCTTGGCAAATCCCTGGTTGTAGCCTCAATTACCGTACTGATTTACCTGGGTTATCACCTGATCGTTTTGCTTGCTATGGCAAGCCGGATGTAATCCTGACTTATATTTTAAAAGAATAATTTTAAGTACACTTTCACGTGACTTACTACTATGGCTGTGATCGATCAGGAACGGGTAGGAAGGATCAAACAGATGCTCAAATGGCATCCACGGGGGATGACCATTTCGGATCTCACCAAAAAACTACAGATTAACCGGAACCTTATCGCCAAAAACCTGGACATGCTGGTGATCTCCGGACAGGTCGAGATGCAGCCCATCGGCACTGCAAAAGTGTATTTTCTGGCAAAACGCGTTCCTGTTTCGTCCATGCTCGAATTTTCTTCCGATCTGGTCATTATGGTCGACCAGGAGGGCAAAATCGTTTACACCAACGAACAGGTCCCCGCCCTCCTTGATATCAATAGGGAGGCGCTGATCGGAAAAAAGATTGACGCTATCGACAACTCCTTCCTGCAGGATCTTTCTTCGAGTGTGCCAGACAACGATCCCAAGGACCGGCTCGGTAAAGAACACATCGGCCAGATGATGAGCTCGGTAAGAAACGTGAGCCGGTATTTCCGCACAAAAAAAGTGCCTACTGCGTTTGAAGACGGAAGCCAGGGATATACCTTTATTGTAGAGGATATCACGGCACAGAAAACCTCCCAGCAGAAACTTGAGCTCAGTGAAGCCCGGTACCGGGGCCTTGTTATGTCATCCGGCGAGGCGATTATCGGTAGTACCGCTGACGGCATAATCACCAGCTGGAACCATGCAGCTGAACGGCTCTTTGGTTACTCGGAAAAGGAGATCGTGGACCAGCCTTTCAGCAGGCTTGTTCCCTCTAAAACCCAAGGGAATCTTGACCGGCTCCTGCAGGATATCCGGCAGGGTGACTGCGTCCAGCGGCGCGAGATGCAGATGATGATGAAGGAAGGAAAGGTAATCGATACCCTGATCACTATCTGCCCAATCCGGGATGAGCGGGAGGTGATCACCGGAACATCATCGATTATCCAGGATATTACTTACGAGAAACTTGGTGAACGGGCACTCGAATACGAAGACCGGTATCGCACCCTTGTTGAGGATATGAACGTTGGCGTGTACCGGAGTACCGGTGATCCCCGGGGCAGGTTTGTCTGGGGAAATACGGCATTACTCCAGATTCTGGGGTTTGGCTCCATGGACGATCTTAAAGATATCGATGTTACTGAGGTTTTCTCTGAACCCGACGGGCGAAAAAAGCTCCTTGATGAATTACACCAGAAAGGGTTTGTCAAAAACAGGATTTTACACCTGAAACGCAATGACAGCGTGCCGGTAACCGTGAGCGTCACCGCCCTTGCCGAATTTAACGAGGACAAGAACCTGGTGTTCATTAACGGTATAGTCCAGGACATCTCCGGATTTGTAAACCCGTTGGCAGAGACCGGATAAACTACGAACGTATCTGCTTCACGTGAGATTTCCATGATAACGGTTTTAGCGAGGGTATAAGTAAAGGGGTGCTGTTGCGTTGTCGGGAATTAACGAAAATGATATAGTTGAAATTCTTCAATGTTGCCTATTTAAACGTCCCGATGATGCAATAGAACAACAATACACCAGAACCATTTTACCCTTCATTTTTGCCTGTTTGATCATTCTTTTTATGGAGAAATCCTACGATAAGGGATCCAACAATAAGAATTGAGATACCCAGAACAGCCAGAGTGATATAATTAAAGTGCTTCTGGACAACCGGAAGGCTTCCAACGAAATATCCAGCGAGTATGAAAGTACAACTCCACAGGAAGGCGCTTACGAGATTATAGGTAATGAACCATTGGTATTTCATCCTGCCAACACCGGCAAGAAACGGTGCAACGGTTCGGACATAGGGAATAAACCGTGCGATAATAATGGTAAGACCGCCATACCTGGAAAAATATACCTCGGTTTTCTCCAGATTACTTTCTTTTACATGTTTTTCGAGAACGCTCATCCCTTTGGTTTTTGCGATCCAGTAGTTATTTAGTCGGTTTGATCCTCAACCGGCAGCACTTCTTTGTAAAATCGTTTTCCCACCCACCAGATGAAAATCCCGACAAAAATCCATGATAACTCCGCTATATAGGTGTTAAAGAGTGCAATGCCAATTGAGATGAAAAAAACTCCGGAAATCAGGAGCTCGCGCATGATAAAATAATGTACAGTTACCTCAGGAAGATCAGGATCAGAGAACCTTCGATCTTTGGTCGCATAATACCAGAGCGCAACGAAAATAAAACCGGCAAACGCCTGAGTAAGGGCATAAAATATAACTGCAACATTAGATTCGGGATACTGGATAATCAGGGAAGTCTGGAACGGGATCAACGTAATACAAAAGAGAAACAGGAGATTCAAACAGAGAAGGATGCGATCTGCCTTGATTATATGCTGGAAAATCTGGTGATGGTTCATCCACCAGGTGCCTATGATAATAAAACTGATAGTATAGATTAAGAACGTCGGCCATTCATTGATGAGATGCATCGTGAGTTCTGTCGAAACATCGTTTTTCGCGATAACCGGAACTGCGAGGGAAAGGACCATCAGCGTGATGCAAAATGAGAATACGCAATCCGTAAAATTGAGCACGCGTTCAAAGTTTTTAAAAAACCGATGGTGTGGATGGGGATCTTTAGATGACATATCGTTTTCCTCATAAAATATTTATTAAGACCAGAATTTAGGATATCAGACCCAGTAAAAATTCGTCCTCGCAATCCCTGGCAGATGATGAGGAGAGAGGGTGAGGAACCCATCATCGTCTTTCGCCCATCTGATCGTATCACGAGTCTGGCGTTTCATGGATCTGATCATGGTAGATATTTTCCATTTTGAGGGACGTTGTTATTCTCAAAATCCCCGTTTTCCGTAGCCCAGTAAATCGTCCTGACGAGGCGGTGGATTAGGTTCCTGTCAGACGAGGTTTTGTTGATGACAGTGAATGCACCATTCCGGTATGCCTCTTCTCTTATAGTGCAACCATCGTGTGCAGTGAAGAGAATAAAGGGGATAGTATAACCGCGGGAACGAAATTCCCGCAGTAACGCAATCCCGTTCATGCCCCCGAGGATATCGTAGTCAGCGACAATCACATCTGCCGATGCCTTTGACAGCCATTCAAGTGCGGATTCTCCGGAATTAAGGATCTTGAGCGAAATCGATCCCAACCTATCGCAGAATGCTCCAATGATCATGCACATGTCAAGATCCTTATCGACATACAGGAGAGATATTGTCGAGCTTTCCTTCATTTTCTCCTCCTTACATGTACCACAGCGTAGATAACGCCGATAATCACACCGATCAGAACGGTCATAGCGACCGGATTAGACTCGATTCCCTGAATACCGGCTAGGTTTTTCACGTCAATAGCCACTTTCAGAGGATCTGATACATAGGTATCATTGATAGCGTCATTATACCGGATTTCCGAATCAAGCCCGTATTCCTTAATCGTTGCATCACTCGCGACCCCGATCTGGTAGGTAGCCACTGCAGTCTGGCCGGGAGCAAGAGTGCCAAGATAGGCAATATTTAAAGAACCGGTAAACGGGGAAACCACGCTGAGACGAGCCTCAGCGCTCTTGATGGTAGAATCCCCGGTATTCTCGTATTCCACCTGGATTGTCTTCTCGCTGCCCGGGGTCATCTCGACCGGGGAAGAAAGAATCGCAAAATCCACCTTTTTACCAACGTCCACGCCGGCGGTCTGGGTTTGGGAACTGACAAAATCACCTTCATCGTTCTGGTAGACGACGACGATGTCTATCGGATAGGTCTTATTAATAGCGTCATCTGCCACCGCAACCTTATACTGGCAGGAGACAGTACCGCTTGCCGGGAAGTCGCCGACGTAGACACTAGTGTCCACAGGACTTATCGGGCTTGCTTGGTCCTGGACGATCTGAACGGTCGCTTTGGACCCGTCAAGCGACCCGATATTCTTGATACTTAGGTTGACGTAACCCTCTGCACCGGCAACCAGCGAGTCTGATGAAGCCGAGACAACCTCGGGGATCACCTCGGACTTGATGGACAGCGGAACCGTGAGAGTAACGTTATACGGCATATAGTAATACCTGAGGGTATCGAGGCCATACCCAAACTGGTCGGTATGGTCGTATTGGGTATAACTGATATTGAGCGGGATCTGATACGTACCGCCTTGGGCATCCTCGTTGACCTTTGCAGAGAAGGTTACTATCTGCTGCGCTTCGCTTGCGAGATCACCGATCATCCGGGGATCGCTTTTTATCACGATGGGAGCGTCTCCGGCCTCCATCGTGACCGTCACAAACTTCGCGGTTGTGGGGATATCTGCCCGGTCCACGATGTTGGGGGCTATCTCATAGTTCGTACTTATCCCGGTATTTTCTATAACCACGGGAATCTGGATGTCGCTTCCGGCCGCATATTGGTTTGTACCAGCAATATATGCGGTTAGGTTCGGGCTGCCCTCCCAGTATTTTGTACCGGCAAGCACCGGCGTTACAAGACATGCCATAAAAATAAGGAAGATTAAGACGTTCCTTCCTGTTTTTGTTTTATGTACTATGGGGATCATTTTTTTTCACCTCCTCATTTTTTCTTTCTCATCACAAACGCGTAGTACCCTATGCCGATTACAATGAGGACAAGAAGGGTGAGTACTACGGGGATCTGCCGGAGTCCACCGGTAGCCGATGGTTCAGCGACCATGACCGGTGCCGTAAAGGTATCGGAGATCTGACTGTTATCGAGTTCATCACGATACCTGACTTCGGTATTAAGGGGATAGGTTCCTGGCGTCGCTCCGCTCGCAGCAGAGAGGGTATAATGGGCAGTTGCCTTTCCGCCGGGAGGAATATCCCCAAGGTATGCAAGGGTATCTGAACTTGAGAGCGGATCGTAGGTTGAAAGCCGGGCTTCTGCATTGTTTGCGGTAATCGAGCCCGTGTTCTGGTATACAACGTCAATCACGCTGTCAGCTCCCTGCATAATCACCGCCGGAGGCGAAACAACGGCAAAGGAGAGTTTGGCAGCCACCGGCACTCCTACGGTATCAATCGTCGAGGTAACGGTGTTACCCTCCGAATTCGTGTAGGTTACTTCAACATCAATTGGATAGGTCTGCTGCTGCGCCGCACTGGATACGGATACCTTGTATTGGCAAGAGACAACGCCACCACGGGGGAAATCCCCGATGTAGACGCTGTCATCGGTCGGGATAATGGCACTGTCGCCATGTTGCAGGATTTTGACAGAAGCCTGGGTTCCGTCGTCGTACCCGATATTTTTGATAGTCAAGTTGACGTAGCCTTCCGTTCCGACTGCAAGGCCGGATGCATCAGCTGCGATCACATCGGTCTGGACGACCGGTTTTATCATGACCGTGAGCGGGATTGTCAGGTTCACGGGGGAGTATACAGCTCCGACCTCATCACTTGTCGGCTGGTTGTTCAAACTGTTAGAGAGATATGTATACTGGACCGTCAAGGGAAGGATGTATTCACCGAGCGTCGCGTCTGAAGTTAACTTTGCTGTGAAGCTCGCAGTTGCTATCCCGGGGCTTGCGAGATCACCCAGGTTCTGTGCATCTGTCGTGATGTTGATGGGTGTTCCTTCCCCGGAAAGCCCTACCGTGACGAGCTTCGCAGTAGTCGGGAGATCTTCTTGGGGGAGGGTCCCCTCGTTGGTGTAGAGTACCTGGCTTGTTCCGCTGTTCTGGATGTCAACGACAATCGTGGCATCCTGTCCCGGGGTGAACTCATTTGTACCGACAACATGTGCCGTTATCTGGGGAGAACCCCCAAGGTATTTTTCTGCTCCTAGTACTGGCATAGTGCAGCATACTGCCGCGAGGACCAGAATGGAGATGGTGGTGTAGAATTTCATGGAATGTGCCTCTGTAATTTTGTTTTTTCAAACTAGTCTGAACTTCCTGTTTTTTGAAGGTTCTCGGATTCGATACAATTTTGATTCCTCGTCTCCAGCCACTCGGTGAACTGGCCCATGAGGGACAGTACAGCGGGCATAATAAAGATGGCGCCAAAGAGGGAGAACCCGATGGCGATAAGGGTACTGATACCGAAGTTACTGATGATGGGGAATGTGGAGAGGCAGAGAGCGGAGAATCCAAAGAAGGTGGCAAGACCGGAGACGGTGATAGCAGTCCCAATCTTGCTCACGCTTTCCTTGATAGCCACGATATGGTCGTGAAGTTTTTCCTCCTCCTCTGAGTACCGCTCCATCACGAGAATCGTATATTCAGCAGCAACCCCGATGGTCATTGAGCCGAGCGTTGCAGTCATCGGGGAGTATGCAATTCCCAGCACGTACATTGCCACCGAGTTCCAGCCAACAATCAGAATGATAGGGATGAGCGGCGAAATTGCGTGGATATGCCGGTACACAAAGATAAGGAATACGAATATTAGTCCAAACCCGAGGTAGGTCATCTCATCCTTTGACGCGTCCAGCCCGGCAACAAGTGAAGTGAATATATCAAATTCTCCCGTTGGTTTAACCAAAATGCCCGGCGGCGGTTGGAGGAACGTGATATCGTTGACGATCTGCTTTTTAAGATCCTCCTGCTGGGGCATCTGGAGATCGGCCATGCCAAAGTGTATAACGCCTCTCATCGATCCGCTGATGTACTGGTCTCTTATACCTTCCGGCATTCTGGCAAGAGCAGCATCCACCTGGCTCTGGGTCTGGGGCATAACACCGCCATTGTAAGCCACGATATACGTGACAATGCTGGTTGCCGATTTGAGATCTGCATGATGAGCAAGTTCGTAATCCTGGAATTTTTGGATCCATTGTAGAGTATCGAGATCGGTAACCCTCGCACCCTCGACATAGATGTCAGCGGTAGTCAGCCCCCCAAGTACCCTTGTAACCTTATCAATCTGGATCTTGGCCGGCATATCGGGTGGGACAAAATTGTTCTCGTTAGCTTCGATAGGAATAAGCGGGTCTACTTGGTATCCGATTACAGCGACGAGCGCGACAATCAGAAGGATAGGGATCGGGTTTTTCGCGATTTTCACTGAAGTATCGGTGAGAAACTGGGCATATGACCAGGATTTCTTTTTCTTTTGCTTCGGGAGTGAGTCGCATGCGTCCGTACCAACCGCATAGCAGACTTGGGGTGCAGCCGGTTTAGGTTTGTAATGAATAATATGGGCGAGCGCAGGTATTCCCACAAGTGAGATGCAGTAGCAGCTCATGATCCCGATCATTGCTACCAGGCCAAACGACTGGACCATGGGGATAGTAGAGACAAACATCGCCGCAAAGCCAAGGGACGTGGCGAGCATGGCGTACATCACGGCCGGCCCGGTTTTTGTGATGGTTGTAAACACGGCATCGTCAAGCGAACCTTTCCGGGCTTCCTCATCAAGCCGGGAATGGAACTGGATCGCATAATCGATCCCAAGGCCGATCATAACCGGAAACGCACCCATCACCGCGAGCGTCAGCGGGATCCCGGCCAACCCCATCAGGCCCATAGCAGTCGTAAGGCCAAGAGCCACGAACAGGACCGGCAGGAACCGGTGGTTGACATACGAGAACAGCAGGCCCATGATGATAACCATCAGGATAAGGGCTCCGCCAATCAGCATGCCGGTATTCGTACTCATCTCGTTTTGCATCTGCTGCCTGAATGCGGGGGTACCAGACATCTCGACAGTTACTCCGGCCGGCGGGTTGGACTGGGCAATAGCCAGGTTCACAGTGTCCAAAGCCTTGATTTCTGAAGCTGTCGAAAGACCGTTATCGAGACTTACCTGCACCAGCGTCAGGACATTGGACGGCATTACGATGGGCTTAACGGAAGACGGGATCTCGTCTGCAAGTGCATCGATCTCTCCTTTTGTCTGGGGAAGGACCCCATTATTCTCGCTTTTTAAGACATCCGCAACGCTCTCCGTACTGGCAATGTACTGCTGTTGCCGGATGTCAGTCTCGAGCCGGTCGATATACCTGAGCACACTCGGGTTAAGCGGATCGCTGGTGTCGACGATCAGGACAATGGAATCCGTATTCAGTGTCTGGGAATACTGGTAATCGATGGCACCTTCCGGTGAATTCTTGTCGATATAGGTAAAATCACCTGTATCCATAGTGATCATAGTCGCACCAAAAATGGCAACAACCAAAACTACTGCAATAATGCAGAGCACCACTTTTGGATGCCGGTTGACGAACCGTGCGATTGAACTGAAGATCTGGTCAATCATGGTGTTTCACCCTTGTCATACTTGAGGAATCCACGAAGTATCACCGGGGTTTGAACCGCTTTACATAGACAACGTATCCGGCAATAGCCAGAACGATGAGAAGAATTGCGACAAGACCAGGAATGCCAAGCTGGTTTACTACGGTTTTTGTCGGAACAACCTCAACATTAGCCTTGAGTGGATCCGAAGTGAACTGGTTATCGAGTGAATCGCGGTAGATCACTTCAGCATCCAGGCCATACTGTTTTACAGTCGCAGTCGGGTCAACCGAGACATCGAAAGAAGCTGTCCGGATATCTCCGGGAGCCATCGTTCCCAGGAAAGCCGTATCATCGTTGCTTGTGAAGGGATCGATGGCGCTGATCCGTGCCGCTGCATTATAGGCAGTCGTCCCGCCGGTATTCTGGAATTGGAAAGTAATAACGGAATTTGCACCTGAAGTAACGTTTGCTGCGATTGGGGTTACACTGAAATCGACCTTCTTGTCGACTGGCACACCGACAGTCTCGATGGGTGAATCAACGTAGTCTCCTTCGTAATTCTTGTAATAGACTAGCACATCAAGCGGGTAGGTCTTTTGCTGGGCATCGCTTGATATCTGGGTCTTGAAGGTGCAGTTGACGGTAGATCCTACCGGGTAATCTCCTACATAGAAACTCCCGTCAGTAGGTACTATGGGGCTCTGCCCGTTCTGCTGGATCCGAATTACAGCGTTATGGCCGTTATCAGACCCGACATTCTGGACTGTTAAGAAAACATATCCCTCGATCCCTGCGTCCAGACCATCTGTTGCCACATTAGACACAGCAACCTGGACCTCAGGCTTGATCGTGATGGGAATGTTGATGGTCTGATTTACAGTTTTGTACTGGTAATTTATGGTTTCATCGCTTTCCTGGTTTGCCTGGTACAGATAGGTATAATTAAGCATCACCGGTAACTGGAAGGTTCCGGCTGCCGCATACTTGTTAACAGTAATGTGGAAGGTGGCTGTGGCAGTGGCACTCGCCGGAAGATCGCCCACCATCTGGGGATCGGCTTTGACAACGAGAGGAGCATTTCCTGCATCTAAAGTTGCCGTCAGTTGTTTGGCTGTGTTTGATAGATCGACAGGGGTAATGTAACCAGACTCGACTATCATGAATTTGTCAAGCCCGGTGTTCCCGATGACGACCTGGAGGTTCACATCATCGCCCGGCGAAAACTCGTTCGTGCTGGCGATATGTGCATCCAACTGTGGGCTCCCGGCCATAATCTTTTCACCCGCCGATACCGGGGCGATAGCTAGGAGGATTACGGCCAGTGCAGCAAGGCACACATTCAGGTATCCTCTTGTCCTCTCTCGCGCCAGGATACTCCTTGATCCAAGCACAATTTTCTGCATCTTTTCTTCGCTTAATTCACTCATAGGGTTCCTCGTTCGTGTTTTACTCAATGTTTGTAAAACATATACAACATTTAACTTTATTAAACTTATGTTCAGTTAACAAACTTTATGTTTATGCAATAGAACAAAAAGAAGATATACTAACAGAACAGACATAACTTCCATTCATGCCAAGAATCAACACTGAATACCGGGAGGATGCAAAACGCAAGATTCTCACTGCAGCCTTGATGGTAGGCGAAACCAAAGGTCTGGAAACGGTCACCCTCGAAGAGATCTCCCAAAGGGTTGGCGTCACCAAGAGCGCACTCTATGCATACTTTGAGAACCGGGATGCATTGATGCGAGAACTGGTCATCGAGATTTTCTCCCGGTATCAGTCGGAGGTTAGGGAAGCACTTGCCGATGATCCGGATGTTCCAACGATGCTGAAAAGGTTAGAAAATGTGCTTTTTGCCGGCCAAATCCAGTATGCGAGCCTGTTTGCCCAGATAATAAAGTTAAATATCCTGAATGATCCGTTCCTGCGGGAAATATTTTCGGATATCTCTCAACACTCATTGATCGTTGAGAAGCAGATTGCCCATTTGCAGGAACAGGGAAGAATCCGCAATAAATGCGATCCGGATGAAATTGTGTCAGCCGTTATGGCACTTGCAATTGGTCTCAAGGTCTTGTCAAATCTTAAGGGATGGGATTTGACCAGGATTCGGCAAATCTGGGAAAATACGTCCCAACTTATAGTATGTCATCCACCAGATGGCAAATAATGGTTTTTGTCACTGTGGCGTGGATGAATAAATTGTTTGTCTAATTATTAAAAATAAGTCAGAACAGGTAATTAATCCCTTTAAATCGATTTTCAATCTGAATCGTTTGGCATAAAAAGAGACTAAAGGGGGGTTTGGATAACGTGCTATTCCAGCTCGCTCCGGGCACCGTACGCTGTATCCGTTGAATTCACCGATGGTGTTTTCTTAATTACGGTTCGTTCATGTGAACAGTGCATAGTCACTGTCCGCAAATAATATACGACATTTAACTTTATTAAACTTTTGTTCAGTTAATAGACCATATATTTAGTTAGAAGAACGCAAAGAGGATATATTTACAGGACAGATAACTCACCATCATGCCACGGATTAACACCGAATACCGTGAGGATGCGAAACGGAAGATCCTCACTGCAGCCTTACAGGTGGGCGAAACCAAAGGCCTGGAAACGGTCACTCTCGAAGAGATCTCCCAGAGTGTTGGCGTCACGAAGAGTGCGCTCTATGCATACTTTGAGAACCGGGATGCGCTGATGCGGGAAATAGTCATCGAGGTTTTCTCCCGGTTTCAAGCGGATGCCAAGGATGCCTTTGCCGACGATCCGGATGTACCGGTGATGCTGGAGCGGTTGGGGAATGTGCTTTTCGCCGGCCAAATCCAGTATGCGAGCCTGTTTGCCCAAATAACGAAGTTAAATATCGCCAGTGATCCTCTTTTGCAGAAAATACTCCTGGATATCTCCCAAGGCTCAGATATCATAGTGGACCAGATTTCCCATATGCAGGAGCAGGGAAAAATTCCCAATAAAGACGATCCGGATGAAATTGTGATGACAATTATCGCGCTTGCAATTGGTATCAAGGTTATATCAGGTTTCAGGGATTGGGATGCGGGCAGAGTCCGGCGCCTGTGGGAAAATTCGGCTGCACTTATCGTATCGCATCCATCAGACGGCATATAATAATTTTTAAAGAACACCTCAGTGGGATACCGTCCGTAATACAGTAATACACTACGTCTGGATGTCGTTGGACGTCACGTGGTTCAGGAGGTTTAGTTTCTTTGTTGCCAGTTCCAGAGCTTTTTGTGATTGTGTTCGTTCGGTAATGTCTTGGTTTACACCGTGGATTTTGATAACATGACTGTTTTTATCCGTGATTCTTTCAACGCGCACAACCACATACCGGATCTCTCCATCCCTGCGAATAATCCGGTGTTCAAACTGCGATACATGGCGCGGATCGGATATTTTCCTATATCGCTCAATTTCCTCGAATATCTTGTTACGATCGTCTGGATGAACAAATTCCCGGAAATAAACATCTACCGGCATCTGGTAACCACCTTCACGCTCTGCAGTGGTGCCGTACAACGCGTAGAACCGATCATTAAAGGTGTAAATACCCGTCTGGGCATGTAATTCCCAGTCCGCCAGGTGAGCAAGATCCATTGCAGACGTGAGTATCTTCTGGTTTTCCATGAGGGCGTTCTCTGCCCGTTTTCGTTCGCTGATTTCCCGGAATACCACTTGGATCGTGGGTTGATCATCTTCGAGAAAACCCGTGGCAACGACCTCGACATCCATTGACTTCCCGTCGATCCTCAGGAATTTTTCTTCGGCAGCATCGACTGCGCTCATTTCGCTCCCGCCAATCATCGTCTCCATACGCTTTTTTATGAAATCCTTAAAATCCGGGTGGACAAAATCGAGAACCTTTTTCCCAATAATTTCTCGTGGGGATGAGGCCCCGATAAGGATGGCAGCACTTTGATTCGCAAGGGTAATGATGCCATTGCGGTGAACCACAACCGCATCGAACGAACGTTGCATGAGCCTGCGATATCGCTCTTCGCTCTGTTTTAAAGATTCTTCCGCCTTTTTTTGCTCGGTGATATCCATAATTAAATTCAAGGCCGCCGGAATACCACGCCATAAGGTCGGTACTGTTTGGATCTCCATAATCCGTACCATACCATCTTTCCTGACGTGACGGAACGTATTCACGCCGAGCTGATCTCCGGATAGCCCGTGCTGGTATCTGGCTGCGATCATATTGCGATCGTCCGGATGGATAAACTCAAAAAATGGGCGGGAGAAAAGTTCGTCTTTAGCATATCCGGTGACTTCTATGAGTTTTTGGTTTACGAATTTTAGGTACTCACCTTGTTCAATGACAATACATTCACCGGCGTTTTCGATGAGGACCTGATACTTCTCCTCGCTTTCCTGCAACGCTAAATGGCTCGTAGCAATTTCGTTCATCTGTTTCTTAAGCTCACTCTCCTGAGCCCTGAGCTGGTTATATGCTGCATTCAGTTCCTCATGTTTCCTGCTCAGTTCCATCTCTGCTTCTTTCCGCTGGGTTATGTCACGAATGGATTGGATGGCTCCAACAACGGTTCCCTCTGTGTTGTAGAGTGGCGTAGCGGTCATCCACAGGGTTGCCCCTCTGCCTTTGAACAGGAATGGGGATGTCGTTTCCGTAAAAAGAGTGCGCCCAACCCGTTTAACTGGGGGATATTTCTTAAGAAGAGCCGGATCTTCATTGAGTACAAGATCGATGAGAATAGGTTTTCGTTCATGATACGCGGGAATTGCGTATTCATAGTTTCCTTTTCCCAGCATTTCTGCGGCAGTGACACCGGTTAACTCTTCCATAGCCCGGTTCCATGCAATTACTACGCCATTGGTATCAATTGCAAAGGTAGCATCCGGCAGGAAATTGAGAATATCTGATTCCCGGCGTTCCAGGTCCCGGATGCTCGCATCAGCCTGGCGTTTCTGTACTGCATGGCGGATTTTGTGAGCGAGTTCGGTGAACTGCGACACTGGCTCACCGCCTTTCTGGAGATAGAAATCGGCACCTTCGTTTAAGGCCTGGATAACAATCTCTTCACGCCCCCGCCCGGTAAAAAGGATAAACGGGACGGTATTTCCTGAGGTTCGTACCTCTTTTAAAAATTCTATGCCATCCATGCCCGGCATCTGATAATCAGAGACGATAGCATCGTAGATTTTCGTTTTCAGCTCAGTAAGCGCGGCGGAGGCAGAAGTAACAATATCCACGATAAACTGCCTATTCTGCTCAAGAAACAATTTACCAATCTCAAGTAAGCCGGGTTCATCATCGACGTAGAGAACTGATATCACGGTAGTCTCCCTTGCATCTGGCCCCAGAGGATTAGATTGAGCGATCCTGTAGCTCATAAATGATCATCACTTCGGTTTTGTCTATCGCACGTTCCAAAATTTCCTATAGCTCTCCTTTAAGGGAAAAAATTTTATTTTTGCTTTAACGATGCAAGCACCTGATCCATGATCGCTTCGCTGCGGTTCCTGAGTCCGAACCCAACGATGATCGCGATTGCGGCACCAAGACCGATGCCAATACCCCACGCTATGGGCGTCACAAACGTGTAGATAATAGTGAGATCGAGCTCAAGCTGCGAGAGAGCAAGGATGGTCGTTACAAAATACAAAAAGATGCGAACCAGGACAAGGACCGGGCTGATGAACTCGATATTTTTCTGGGAGTAGTACCGGTTAAGGAAATCAATAAATGCATCGATGAGGAGGAATCCTGCAACGAAAATGATTACAAATGCGATGACGTGTGGGATGTACTGGACAATCATCATCATCAGTTGGCTGATATAGTCGAGGTTTAATATGTTCACTGCTGTCAGAATAGCAATCATGTAAACAATGAAACGAACCGTGATATCGCCAAGATAACCGACCGTGACTCCGGCGCTCCTGAACGCACCTTGTATAGATGCAATCTCAGCCCCTTCTTCCACAATACGCTGTTCACTGATCTTGTCGAATCCGATCCGGACTGCCTTACCCAGCAGACGACCGATAATCCAGCCTATAATAAGAACTACCAATGCGCCTACAATACCCGGACCGTACGTCATAGCGGTCATATATCCTTGACTTGTTAAATTTCCAAATTCTTGCATAAAATTCCTCTTTACATTCCTTCAAGGCTGCAGTGTGGATCTTTTCCGTTTTCCTAATATCCGGAATTCAGTTTGATCCCCGGCAGGTATTTTAATGTCGGTTCTGTAAATATATATTCTTTACGTTCAATTAAATAAACTTAAAGTTTATTATATGAACATAAGTTTAATAAGTTAAACGTTGTATGCTTTTTGCTGAAAATGCGAAAGAACAGAGGAGATTTAGGTGGAATGAAAGGCCAATTCGATGGCAAAGTCGCCATAGTTACGTTCAGGAATATACTGAACATACCGTTTTTAAATTGTTTTTCCGGCATCCAGTCCGTATTTAAAACAATATTCCCGGATGATGTTGCGATAGACAGGCAGTGGATGCGCTATCTGACGGCGCTCGTCATTTTTGACGTTTTTTCGACGACCCTGCTTCTGTGGGGTGGCGCCGGGGCAGGCTCGGCATCCGAATCGAATCCTTTCATGGGTTATATCGTCCTTCGGCCATTCCTCCATCTGGGAGTCAAACTGATACTTGCACTCTTCGTTATCATTATTGCGAACATCATGGAACGTAACTATAAGGGTATTGGTACCCGGATCGTTCAGGCTGCCTGTGTCCCTTATATGCTTGCATTCACGGTCAACCTCTTCTGGACCTTGTACTCGATCAAATTGTTTTATGTCACGCATTGAACCGGGAGGTTCTGAAGGATTGCCGGGACTTACCGCAAAACAGCACCGGCTGAGATTATGATCAGGGAAATATAAGGGAAGTCCGGTGAACAGAATTCCCGGACGTTATCATCACATTTTCCATGTTCTCATAAGGGAAAAAAGTTTTTACTTTTCCGATAGCGACGTAAGAATGTGATCCATGATCGCTTCGCTGCGATTTTTAAGCCCGAACCCGACGATAATGGCAATTGCCGCTCCAAGACCAATGCCAATACCCCATGCAATTGGCGTAATAAACGTGTAGATTATCGTGAGATCAAGTTCCAGCTGCGAGAGTGCAAGTATTGCTGTCACGAAATACAAAAAGACACGGACCAGAACCAGTACTGGTTCGATAAACTGGACATTCTTTTGAGTGTAGTATCTGTTGAGAAAATCGATAAACGAGTCAATGAGTATGAAACCCACAACGAAAATTATCACAAATGCCACAACGTGCGGGATGTACTCGATAACCATCATCATCAGCTGGCTGATATAATCCAGGTTCAGGATGTTTACCGCCGCGAGAATGGCAATCAGGTATATAATTATACGGACTGCAATATCCCCGAGGTAACCTGCGGTGACTCCGGCACTTTTGAACGCACCGCGTACCGATACCACATCAGCACCTTCTTCGACGATATGCTGTTCACTTATCTTGTCTAATCCAATCCGGACTATCTTTCCCAGCAGGCGGCCAACAATCCAGCCGATAAGAAGAACGACAAGTGCACCTACAATACCTGGACCGTACATCATAGCGGTCGCATATCCTTGATATGTCATATTACCAAATACCGGAACCATACGATTTTCCTCTTTCTTGATAAATTTACAAATTACATTTATCGTGTTTGTATATATAAGTTTCTCTTATTAACAATACATATGGATAACCTACAATAATTATAAATGTGGATTAAGTTATACATAATTCAGGTTAGCATATTCCATGATGCAGAATTACCCGCAGGAACTCGCCACGATAAAAGATATTTTGCGGCAAAACCCTGAAGGCATGAGTGTTACCGACATCGCAAAAGCACTCAACAAGAACAAGAACACGACCGGACGCTATCTCGATATCCTCCTGATCTCCGGGCAGGTGGATATGCGAACGTACGGCATGGCAAAGGTCTTTACGCTTTCCCAGAGAGTTCCCCTCTCGGCGGTGCTCAGTTATTCGAAAGACCTGATCATGGTTCTTGATAAGGAGTCCCGCATCACAGAAATTAATGATAATTTCCTCAATCTTCTCAAAATCACCCGAAAAGAGGCATTAGGGAAAAATCTTGCATATCTCAAGGCTCCGGGCGTCGATGTCCACGAGCTGGTTAATTCCCTTGTGACAACACCCTCAGAAGAGACGGTCAACACCCTTTCATTTCATTTAAAAGAGACCGGTGAACAAATCTTCAAACAAAAATCCATTCCCACCGTTTTTAACGATGGTGCTAAGGGAGTAACCATTATTCTTTCAGATGTGACAGAAGAGATCCTCCGGGAGCGGGAACTTCGGAATCGTGAAGAACGGTTCCGGATGATGGCAGAAAACATCCAGGACGGCCTGCTTATCCTGGAGAATGATAAAAACACGTTCGTAAACAACCGTTTCGCGGAAATTACCGGGTATTCTTTTGAAGAATTGTGGGCAATGGACCCATTGAGCATAATTGCCCCAGAAGACCGGGTCACCGTAGAACGCATCATGAAATATCAGAAAAATCCCCCCGATGGCCATTTTGACGTTCATGCCCGCCTCCGGAGAAAAGATGGGGTATATCGGCACGTATATGTACGAAACACCAGTCTTCAGCATGAGCACATCCGTTATGGTTTTGTCATCATGACTGATGTCACAGAACTGGTATCCAAAGATGCGGCCCTTCTTGAAAGCGAGCAGCGGTTCCGGATGATGGCAGAGAATATCCAGGATGCCGTTATGATCATCGAGAATGAACAGCTTGTTTATTCCAATGGACGGTTATCGGAAATCAGCGGGTATTCTATGGATGAACTCACTTCGATGAACGCGGATGATCTCGTAATGCCGGAAGAACACCAGAAGATGATGAGACTCTTAAAAAAATCCATGACCTGTACAGAACCACCCATTACCTTTCAGAGCTCGATTGTCTGTAAAAAAGGCGAAAAGAAAACTATCTACGGGCATATCAATTCGGTTTGCCGTGAAAAAACTATCAGCACCTACATTACGATGACCGATGTGACGACCTTTGCCCTTCGCGAAAAGGAATTGCTGGATCGGATTTCCCAACTCGAAAAACAAAATAAATGAAATGGTACCCGGCATTCTGCGTTAATTTTTCAGATAGTTCTGCAATTTTTTGATGCTTTCAAGTTCATTATTGGCCTTAATTTCTACCTCTTCCTTAATGGAATCAAGGATTTCCGTTATCGGTTTTGCAAGTTTGTAGATTTTGGCCGGCCGGGTTTTGTACTCATTCTTATACTCACTTGACGTGATCCAGCCTCGCTTCTTCAAAAGACCCATAGCGAAACTTACTTCGGGTTGGCGCATATCGGTCCCGGCCTCAATCATATGGGTTGTTGCCTCGGGCATATTTACTAAAAACACCAGCACTTTTGCCATCTTCCTCGTGATACCGATCTCCGTGAGCAAATTGGCGAACTCTTCCTCTTTTTCGGTGAAATAGATGACAGTTTCTGCTTTCACACAATCACCTTCTGGTCGGACCAGGTGAGAAGAACAATAATTCCAGATGAATATGAATCATTGAAAATCCATATTTATAATTTTTATGTATTGTTGATAAGACAAATAATTATATACAAAAAATTCCAACATAGGCTAAGCTTTACGATACGATTTGAGGATTTTCATGAAGAACAGCAATCGTTTATTATCGTCTGATAATTCACCATTTACTTTGTCTGGCGCACGATCACATCAGAATATTTTACGGTGGGGGTACCTTGTTTTTCTGGTGTTTGCACTGGTAATGATCTCCCCGGTAATGGCCGGGGAAAAAATCATGACCGGGAGCCCCGAGCTGAATGCACACATTGCAGGGACTAACGAATTTTCACCGGGTGACGATGTTGACATTCAGGTAGCCATAGAAAACACGGGGCTCGACCAGTTCGAGATTGTTGAGTCCGGCTTAATTACGCCCATCGATCAGCCGGATACAGCAAAGCAGCTGACGGCAACGCTGGGTGCGGGCGATGCCCCCCTTGTGGTCAAAGCCGATCCTCAGATAGTTGGTGATCTTTTGGCGAGTACCACTGCCACCGCCACATTCCATATTACTGTCAACCAATATGCCCAGGGAGGGACCTACCAGCTGCCGATACTATTGAATTATACGTACCTGTACCAGGCAAACCAGGAAAGCGATCAAACCCTGAATTACCAGTTCAAGGCAGTCAATGAAACGCTTTCCATACCCATTACCATAAAACCCGAAGTAGAAGTCGCTGTGTCCAATGTAGAAACAGAAGGCCTGAACGCAGGAAA
>Ga0326727_10012061_pt1 | contig 19826 bp, 14 predicted proteins | sample MB2enrmetagenome_FD_207643 | JGI IMG/M metagenome (GOLD analysis project Ga0326727, IMG submission 207643) | Lab enriched peat soil microbial communities from McLean, Ithaca, NY, United States - MB29MY | ecosystem: Environmental > Terrestrial > Soil > Wetlands > Peat | place: USA: New York...
AACCCCATCCCCCAAAACCAACCCCACGGCAGCCTCAGTGAGGCCGTCCCTATGACTCAACCGGACATTTCACTTGCTTCAAAAAGCGGACATTTTAACTTGCTAAGGACAGAGAAATTATTCTGCTGCAGCACGTTTGACGGTGCGGAAACCACTGTAGCCGCGTTCTCTGCCATATTGTCGGCGACGAGCCAAAGCGGCTGCTTGTCCTCTGGAAACGGTATGATCGGATTCACCACGATCCCGGTGCTGAAGCCCACGAGGTGGCTATGGCGCACGATGATCCGCCGCCCGAGAACGCCGTAAACCCAGATCGCCTCCAGCGGCGACACCTGATTGGGATTCGCCATTACGCTGGCATAGTTGTTCTCGATCACCAAACTATTCACATTGCCCACGAAAATCGCGTGCCGCGCATGGTATTGCGCCCCCGGCGGCAGCCCCACGGAAATTTGGTTCCCGGATATCGTGGCCACGGACGCCGATTCCCGCGTCTCCGGGTTGAGCTTGTGATCGCTCATACCGACCGTGATTCCCTGGACCGCGTCCTGGATCGAGTTGTTGAGGATTCGGCATTCCTGCACCCCCTCGCCAGCCACAGCGATGCCCCGCGCCATCGCGACCTGGTCAGCACTCTCGACGGCCTTCATCACCGCGGCCAGCGCGGAGTTGCCCGCGCGCAGCTTCGGGTGTAGCAGGAAGTTGAGAGCCGCTTTCTTGACGAACACGAGGAGATCGCGGCTAGTGGCGAATCCTTCCTTGGGCGTGTCCGTTGCCACGTATGACTGCCAGAAGTTTTTCAGCAACGGGTGCGTCCGGAACGAGATGACATGGTTTCCCGCCGTCACCGAGGTATTCAGGTGCAGCACCACCGGCGTGATTGTTTTTGTGACCTGCGTCGCAGCTTTCGTCGATGCTCTTGACTTGGGCGCAGACTTCGTCCCCCCAGCGGGCGGGGGCGGCGTTGGAGCCTGAGGCGTCGGCGTTGGCGCGGTAGCTTTGACATACTCCGGTTCGCCAATGAGCTCGCGCATCACATTCGCCCGGAATGTTCGGTCCTGCAGGCGCACGCTGAATTTTTCGGCCGTCGGGGTGTAAGTAGTCAGAATATTGTCCTCAACCTCGGCGCGCTGCACCTGCACCAGCAGAATGCCGCCCTGATTCCGTCCCACGGCGAGATTGCAATGCCTCACGCGCACCCGCCCCGCACCGGTACTCGAATTGGCAGCGCTGATCGTGTTCTCGACAGACAGACAGGCCGCCACTCGGGCCTCCGCCCATCCGCACCGAAGCCAGACACTCTCCACCGAGATGTCAGGGCAATTCACAAAACTGATCGTTCCGCCAGGCCGAACAGTGCTGGTTACCCCAAAACGCGCGGCGCGGATCACGGCCCGGCCCGTAACCGCATAGAGATCCGATATCTCCACGCTCTTGCAGCCGTCGAAGATCAGCGCAGCGGAAATTTCCCTTCCTTCGATGATCGTTCCCGGGCCCCCGCCACTGAGGCGCAGATTACCCAGATTCTGCAACACCAGCGGCTTCGAGAGAGGAAACAGACCGATCGGGAAGCAGATGTCGGCGTCAGCGCCCGCTGGAAGCGCCAGGATCGGCGCCTCCCAGTTCAACCCCGGCTTGGGCACGATCGTGCAAGGTCCGTGTGAGCAGAGAAGATCGAGGGCCTCCTGTACCGTGGCCGCCGACTCCAGTTCCGGACATTTCCCCGGGGTGTACCAGACGTCGCAAGCTTTGATTTCGGTCAGCGGCGGAAACTTGCGGCGGCAATCGTGAACCACGGCCTGATTAGTCTGAGAGTCCCATTGAATGCACGCCAGCGGAGAACGATAAACTTCAATCTGATGCGGCGGCTGGCACGGATTTCCGTTGCTCCCACAGGGTGGCCATTCCACTGCGCCGGTCGCAGTTCTCGCCGGAATCAGCCAGTAATCGCCCGACTGGTAATATCCTTTTGTGAACTGAACCTGGATCCCATTTTCCAAAGGGATCGGCGATCCGACGGAAAGGGGCACTCCCGTTGGGGTCGCCGAAGCGCCAAATTGATCCCAGCGACGCATCCGCGCGTTCCTGGTGGCATCCACTGTGCCTGCTGGCACCGGTTGATACATCGTCACGTAGAGCTGCTCCGGAGTTGTGCCCTGGATCTGATACAGATTTCCGGGCTGGTTCGGAGGTTGCCCGAACTCGTAGGTGTCATCACTGATCTCGACCCATTGGCTGGCACTGAATCCGAGATTGGCGTCGGGGCCAAGACTGTCCACGTTCACCGTAGTGCCGGAAGTGCTGTTGACCGCCACGACGACCGATCCGTTATCTCGCGACCATTTGAAGGTGGCGGCGGTTTCGTCGCCGCTTTCGTGAATCTCCACGCGATAGAGCTGATTCTCTACGCCGCGATAACCGGATGGTGGAGTGGGCTGGCACGAGCAATCGTCGGAACTGGCCATCGGCGGCACCATCATTTTTCCAGTGGTCTTCGGGCCAGACAGGTTGGTCATGTCTTTGCAGCAACTCACACGAATCGGATCGAGTACTACCGCGGACTTGGCAGCGCCCGCAGGCGCAGTAGTTTTCTGGGCGGTGTTCAACCCTTCCGCCACCACACGCCACACCGTCTGCAGGCGCACCGTCGTATCCGCCTGGCCGAGCGCGGGTTCCAGCAGGCAGGGATCGTCCAGCCCTGTGACCATGCGCTGCCACATTTCCAAATAAACCTGAATGACGTTAATGGGATTCGGATTGTTGCCGCCCGGTTGAAGATTTCCGAGCAGCGTGCCGTCGCTGGTGTTGGGATTAATCAGATACGGTTGCTGCGAATAGCGAAGCGGCCCATCGTTTTCGCACAGAATCCCTTCCACGTAGTAGCGCCCTTTACCGATCTGGATAGCGCCGTTCTCCACGCTGATCTTGAACCCGTAGTCGAACCGCGGCCCCCCCCAACGTCCAATAACATCCACCGTCTCGGTGTCGCGCAGATAGTCGTTGATGGCGCACTGTTCGTTCGCATCCGCATCCAGGGCTACGCGGCCCTGTTGCTGCAGAACGGAGACGTAATTCTTGCTGCGTTCGAACCGCAGTCGACTGAAATCACCCCTCATAAAAGTTCTCCTATCGAACACACGCCGCTTCCGACCCTCACCCTGAAGCGCTAGATGAGAGCAGCACCGATACTCGTGAATCTGAGATCGTCCTCTTGCTCGCCGCACATGTCCACAAAAGTGATGTAACTGTATCCGTAGCCAATACAAGGCGGCTTGAGGACCGGCTGCGATGGCACCAGAAAAACTCCGGCCTCCATGCCGAATGGCACATACTCCGGCGCTCGCAGCTGCACGTTGCTGACTGACTCGGTTTCCTGCGTAAAGTGGTAAACGCCCATCTGCGATCCGTCGTCGGCCCCGGTCCAGATCGCCATCGGAGAATCCCCGCTGAGCATTCCGTAAGAAGGACGGCCGTATTCCAGCTCAACAAAATGCGGCATGAACAAACCTTCCTGCGTCGAGTTTGGAGGCAAACATTTGAAAGTCTGCGGCGTGATCGCGGTCTCCGGAAGAAAACAAAAACGGATGCATCCAGCCTGTTTGCGGCTGCACCACAAAGCCGCGCTCCAGGCATCGTTACGTGCCAGGCGGGCCAGAAAGATCGTGTTCGACGCGATTTCCATCAGCCGCACATGAACTTTGCCGATGACGGTGCTGTCCTCAATATGAAGATCCGCGCCTTCCGAGGTGAAGTCGGTTGCAGCGTAGGCCACGCTGCTGCGCGAGCCGCTATCCAGCAGGCTCGAGCAGATACGAGTCGTGCCGCCCACGGAAGCGCCAATGGGGCCGCTGATGCAGCGAGTCAGGCCCAACTTCACTTCCGCCCCGGACGCGACGATGCTCGGCGCTTTCGGCATCGTAGTTTTTCCCCACCGCGTCAGCGCGATGCCGGGAACAAGCGTGCAGTCCATCACTTGCACAATTGAGGCTTGGCCGCTGATATTCAGAGAACCGGAAATCCAGAGGCCACTCAGCGACAGTTGACCGGGCTGAGGATCGTTGGTGCCAGTCGACGAAGCGAGTCCCTGCACTTCAATATTGCCGCGCAGTGTGACGCAGGCATCGTCGTAGGTAAACACATCGCCGCTACCGGGCAGCACCTGCGCAGAGATAATCCACAGTTGGCTCAGCGCGGTCATCTGAATCGCGGCCGCTCCGGTGAGATCCACGTCATACGATTCGTAGCCCGGAAGAATAATCAAACCCTTTGATCCCGGAGCCAACGCATTCCACTGCGCAACCGCCGCCTCAAGCGTCGGCACCGTGGTTCCAACCACGGCGATGAAGTTAGGATCCACGACCAGTGGCGACGTAAGATTTGCGCTGCGATCATAAGGACCCCCGCCGATCGGAGCAGGAAAGCCGTAACAATAGCTGACCTCTAGTTGGTCCGGCACCGGGTAGTCGGCGGCGAACTGGATTCTGCCAAGAACCGGATCAATCGCGATTTTTCCGGCAAGCGTGCTCGGCCACATGTCGGGCGGACAATCCGAAAGATTGAGGCAGCAAATGTCGGATGAATCAATTGCCACGCCGTCGGCGAACAGTACGATGCTGTTGCCCGGCCCGTAAAACTGGCTGATATTTCGCTCGAACTCCCGCCGCGAAATCGGCTGCGACACGTCCATGCGTCCGGTCAGACGGCTGAACGACTCGCGCGGCAGCAGCATATTGAACAGCGGAATGTTCTGCCCCAGCGCACTGAACATGTAGCGGAAGTTGTCCAGCTGAAAAGCGGGCGCCTGCGTTACCTGAAACGGCGTCCAGCGCCACAGATACACGGCCACGTTGGGAATATTGAATTTTCCGTTGTGCAGGTTGATATCGAGTGCCGTCGGATCCGGGTCGGCAACCGCGCGAACCCGTGGAGCGATCCGACGCACGTCCACCGTGCGGTTCAGCGTGTCGAAGGCGGTGTTCATCCGCTCCAGCGCGCCGCCTTTCCGCAGATTCACCCATGCCTCGTGGCAAGGGCGAATGTGGTGCATGCTCTCAGTGGTGATGAGCCGCTTGAACGACTCCACCGCGGCGGCGTCCATCCCGGAGACGTCCATCGCCACTTGCTCCAGGCACAACAGCGTGCCTTTGCGGCGGCGATAGCCGATAGTGTTGGCGACTTCCGCGCGCCGCCCGGTGGCCACTCCGTCAATTTCATAAATCGGAGTGCATCCCACCAGGTCGCCGATGTACGGAATCACCCATTCCGCGCAGGTCTCGATGAATTCATCGTCGTACAACTGCTTGATGTTTTCTTCGAGAATGGAGCCCTGCGCGGCGATCACGGAGAACAATGCGTTGAGCGGTCCTCCGTTGTTCGCATCCAGCGTGCGGTAAATCGCAGGCATCAGGGCGTAGAGTTGGTCGACGGTCAGGCTCATGGGGACCACTCCTGGAAGTTGCCTTGCGACACCGGATCCAGCAGCAACATCTGCGCTCCCTGCGTCGGAGTTCCCTGCGTCCCGGCTACCGGCGAAGCAGCCTGCAGAACATCGGGCAGAGGAGTGGTCGCCGAGTAGCCCTGCAGATTAAATACAGTCAGCTCGCAACCAATCACGCCGGGCACACTCTGAATCAGTGCGATGACTTCGCTTTGTGCCACGCCCTGCCCAATCTGCCGATGCGCGAACGAGAATGCAGTCGCCAGCGTTTGCCACACTTGCGCCAGCACCAGCGTCGCGTCATAGTCGTCGGTATCGATGCTGACGTTGGCACCCGCCTCAAAATAGATCGGGACGTAAGACACAACGGTGATCGGAACATAAGGATTGCCCGCGCCGCGCAGAGCTTTGATCAGATTCGTGATCGGCGCCTGGTCCTGCTCGAGCACGAGGCCGTTCGCGCCGGCAACCGTCAGGAAGATACTCCGCGTGCGTCCCACCCAGGTCCAAGTCGCGAGCGCCTGCGCAATGCCCGCGAACGCGAGCGCGTAATTTTGGTAATCCTCAAGCGACACGACTCGGTCGAGCGTCAGCACGTGCAGCGGTGCGTTCACCCGCGCAGTGGCCGCCGAGTCAGGATCCGCGCCTCCGGTGGCCGGGCTTGGATTGGTCACAGCTTTCAATCCCTGTGGTCGGTCCAGGGCCTGGCTCAACTGCCCAGCGACAACGTTGCCTGCAGAACCGATGCCTTTTCGATAGTCCGCCCGGATGTTCATCTGCCCGGTTGGCGTGCGCTCTCCGTCTTGCCCATCGCCAAACTGCACCGTGACCTGCTCGCTCGCGTTCATCTGCGTAACGAACACGCGGTCGGTGGGGCCCGAATCGAGAAAATTATCGACCTCGTGCCACTGCATATTGTTGACCCATACCCGCAGTGTGGAACTAGCCCCCATACCCTTGGACGAGGCCACATAGGTTAGCGGTGACTGCTTCAGAATGAACTGCAGAGCGTCGTTGGTGGCGTCGCCGCTGCCCATGATTTCGTACATGGTCTCGCCGTTGGTAGCCGCCACCACGTTCGCGTTCACCGCGACCGTGCTGCGGTCGTAGATGCGCTGCAGAGCGGGCGTAAAGTTCAGAGTCACAATCGGACCGGCGACAGTGGGAACTTGGTTGAGCGTTACCGTCTCCCCCACCACTGGATCATTCTTCTGATCTGCCGGAACCAGCAGAACGTTCGCATCGTTGATTTGTAGTGTTCCTGCCACGCCATCGGTTGTGATAACTGACCAACGCATGTCTGAGCCACTCGACGCGGCCGCGGGCGGAAAAGCATCAACCAGAAATATTTGGTTCGCGGCCAGCGGCAGGCTGTTGTTCGTGCCATCGGGAACAAACCCCGCCTGAGCATCGGATTGAACATTCCCGGTGACCTGCAACCGGAGGCGCTGCCCCGAGATCGCAATCGGCTGTCCATTCCCGAGCTGCTCGCCAGTCACGATCTCAATCGAAGAACCTTCCACGGGCACGAGCATGCCAGTTTGTGTCGCGTATCCGCCGTCCCACGTGGCGTAAGGAGCGGTATAAGGAAAATCTGCAGGCGTAAGTTCGTCCGATTGCACATACGCAGTGACCTTGCGGGTATCGTTGACGATCGCTTTGATGTTTGCGTCAGATAAGGAGCTTCCATGCAAGAACTGCCCCGTCCCCAGTTTTAGCTGGGTCGTCTTCGTTGCCAGTGTGTACGCTGTAAAGCCGGAGTCAACGGCACTCTTAACCTGGAACAGGACGTGGTGGCCAGTTCCGGGAGAGAGCAAAAGCGTCCACGCGGGAGAACTACCTTGTGGAGAGAGGCCAGGATAAGAAGCGTCCAGCTTGATCTGAGAGCTGTTCGCCCTGTAGCTCTTCGTGAAGTCCCAATCGGCGGGAACCGACGCAGGCCAGCCTGTGATACTTCCAATGTTGTTGCTGGAACTTGGAGCAGGCAGCGACATGGGATCCGGAGCCTGCACCCCAAACAGCGCAACCTTCTTTCGGAAGACGTAAATGTACCCAGTACTGCCGTTGGCGGCTGGCCAGGCGAGGCCGCTATCCCATGTGACCAGCGTGTTGCCTGATGTCGAATCGGTGGTGACCGCGGTGACGAAATGATATTCGAAGGAATATGCGGCCGAGGTGGTCGTGCCTGCATATAACCCTTGGCTCACAAATAGAAGCACGTCCCCCACCTTGATGTTGTTGCCGGTTCCCTCAAACCATAAAGCGGTGAGCGCTGAATACAACCCCCAAGGAATCGTGGTCCGCGGCGGGACCGCGTTTTCTTCGATCACGGCCGTCAGATCGGCCGACGTCTCGAACACCTGAGGAGTCTCCCCGGGAGCAGGAACGCTCTGCACCCGCGTACCCGCCGGTATCAACACATTGTCGGGAGACCCCGGCGCGTTGTTCAGCGTGAACGCCAGAAACGCAGACGCTGCCACGCCCGGCGACGGCTTGTATCCCACCAGTTGCGCCAGACCCATGACCGACGCCGCGTCGACTGCCGTGCGCAAATAAAATTCGTTCGCGATTCGCTCCTGATAAAAAGTCAGGATGTCGAGGCACGTTGCCCACGCGTCGAGCAGGGCGATGGAAAAATCCGAATCGTCACGCGTGCGCAAACCCGCCAACGCAGGCTGATCGGAACTCGACAGCGCCGCCAACAGGCTGGCCTTGAAGGTCACCTGCGTGCCCACGCGATAAGCAACCACGGAAAGCCCCGGCCGATTGGAAATCGGTTCCGGTGTTTCCGTTTCGATGCCCGCACAGCAGCCGCAAAGCTGCTGGTCGGGAATCTCGCAAGAGCCGTTCATCTTCCACCATCCATGTGCAACACAAACTTGCCCCAGTCAAGCCGGTTCGGATCGTTGTCGCAGCGCGCGATTTCGAGTCGGTTGAGCGTGAGATAGCCCTGCGTCGCACCGGCAATTGAGGGATCGTCCATGCGTTCAAAAACCGCCATCGACACCGCCACCACGCCCTGCACCGCCTGCGCCGCGGCGATGAACGGGCTGGTATAAATCGTCTGCCCGAACCTGAAATTCTCCGGATTGAGCAGCCCCGGCTGCCCGCTGCACTGGTTGCCGGTCAAGAAAAGCTGCATGAGCGCAGTTTCAACGTCGGCTTGGAAGTAGTCCGGGTCGACGCAGATATTCAGCTCAATGTCGAGCCCCACAATCACCGCGCCTTCCACCGCGAGATCGACTCCCATCATGCGCAGCAGATTCAAACTCGACTTGGTTTCGGCGATCAGCGCCGCGTCGGGCCCGCTCTCGGCGACCGTGTCGAGCGAAACGAACGCCGTGTACCAGCTTCCCGTCCAGCGCAACGTGCCGCGCGCCTCCTCGATCGCGGGATTCGTTTCCGCCATCGTCCCGTAGTCGTCTTCGGTCACCGCCCGCAGTTGCGTGCGAAAGGCAAACGGGGCGACCTGCTGAATATGCTCCATCGTCTCCGGATCCACGCCGCCCGCAGCCGCAAGCGGGTTGCGCACCTGCACGATGGCCTGAGCATTCGTCGTAATCTTGGGGTTAACCACCATGTGTGCCAGCGAATCCCGTCCGACATTTCCCATGCTCCCGTTACCAACGCGGTAGTGAGCCTGGAAATCCATGCCCTGAGCCGGCGCCATGCCATATTGGTCGTCGCCGAAACGCAGAAACGCGCTGCCGTCATGCTCAATCTCCAGCACGCAGGCGCGCTGCGATCCATTGCTCGACAACAGATCGTCGAGGACCAACCAGCTTTCGCTCTCGTCGTCCTGAACCTGAAGTTGAGGCCGCGCATGCGTGGCTGCGGTCGGATTGGAAGTCGGTATCGTGATGATTGCAGCGGTGGTCACCTGCCCACTGACGCTCACGCAAGCGCTAAATTCGGTTGCGAGGGTCAGGCTGGTGTCGCTCGCGATCGATTGAATCTGGTACGGCCTCTGCGTCGGGTCGGAGGCAAACACCAACCACTGGCCAACCTGCAGCGCGCTGGCAAACGACGTTCCAGTTCCAGTGACGCCCGCTGAATCGTTTGTTACCGTCACTGCGCCCGCAATCGCCTGCTTCGCGCCGGCCGCCGCAGGCGTGTTGGCCGAAGCGGAAGTCATAAACTGCGACGCCGGTGCCGCCGCATCGAACGGCCACGCGAATGTCACCGGCGAGTTGGCCAGCTCCGGATAATATCGGGGCAGCGGCGCGGCCGGTGTGCTCTCCGAGTTGCAAGTGCAACTCATTTCAGTAACCGGCGCCGGAGGCGGGCATGGTACTTCCCCTAAATCTTCAATGGCCGCCGCGATCGCGAATGATATGGTCGCGCCCTGATAACCCTGCGCCAAAATCAGGGTAGTATCGTTCTCGATGTTGATGATCTCGTAAGGTGTCTGCGTCGCATCCACGTCGAACACCAGCCACTGCCCAACCTGCAGCGTGCTGGTAAAAGCAGTCTCAACTCCGTTGACGGTCGGCGAGCCATTGGTCAGCGCGACCCAGCCCAGTAACGGCTGCTGCTGCCACACGCCATGATCCGCCGGGATAATGTTGCCGCGCGCCACGCTGACTCCAGTCAGCTCGCGCGAGCCGTGTGTGGAGTCCGTGATCGAAGAAATGCACAGCGGAAACGGCAGCGCGTCCTCGGCCGCCCACGAGATTTGCGTAATCGGTTGCAGCGTGAGCGGCGGATTCGCCGCAGGGTCCACCAGAGGATTCGTCAGCGGATCAACCAGCTCCTTGCCCTGATAATCCCTGTTTCGCACCTCCGTCAGCCGAACCGCCCAGCGGTTATTCGGATTAGCATCCTCCGGATCTCCCGTATTCGGTCCCACCACTTCTTCGAAGATCAGGACCATGCCCGGGCAGAGCGTCGTGAGATGGCCAACGAGAGTCCCCGTCGTGGCGCCCGGAACAAGACAGCAATTGGAATCCTGCCAGGTGTAAAACTGAATTTCGTTCTGCTCCTTGCAAAGCAAAGCTGGCTGCATGGTCGAGAAGCCGAGCGGGCTGTTCGCAAGCGCGGCGGCTTGTGTGAATCCCTGCTGGGTTCCCAGTTGAACCGCCGGAGGAAAGCCCGAAACATACGGATACACATTCGTTCCGCCGGGAATGAAGACTGCATCCTGCGAAACGTATACGTACAACCATGTACGCGCATTGCTGCCTTCGTTAAGCTTGTAATCGACCAGCCGCGCATGTCTGCGCAGCGAAATGCGGCTGCGTGCCTTCCCGATATACGCCTCGGTGCCAACCGCATCCTGCTGGTAGCTGAGATGGTCGGCCGCGTAAGCGAGCACTTCCACCATGGCGATGCCGATATCGGAAGCGTGCGTCTCGCTCCACGTCGGAGCCAGCACCGCCATGCGGTCCAGCATCACCTGCCGAAATCCGCCAAAGTCCTTCGCCAGATAATTAATGTCCGGCTCGGGGCCAGTGTCCGGAGGGCAGCAATTGTCGGGAGCGCAATCCGCCACCGTTGGGCACCCGGCCTTGAATGAAAAGCAGACAGTAGAAAGCTGCGGGTCAAGCCACGACGGCGGATCGGTAATTCCTGCCCCGGCCACAATGGACAGCGTGTAGGTCGAGAAATCTCCGGACTTGTCCAGTTCCACCGTTACCACGCGTGACGCGGCGTTCGTTCCCGGCGATACCGAAAGCACCGTCACCTGTGCCGCGGACGACGCTCCTCCCGTGATCTGCACCTGGCTCGGAGTGAGTGAGATGCTGCGCGCGTCGTTCAGAAAAGTCAGCGACAGTTGCTTGCCACAATCGGGGTCGGTTCTCACAACTTCGAGGTAATCGATCCCGTTCAGCGTGCTCTGCAGCACCAGCGCCCGGCGATTCTTGTTGGAGCAGAAGTAAATCATGAGGCCGCCCCACCGTAGACGAACTGCTGCGTCTGCTGTTGCTGCGATTGAATGATGGTGTAGCTGATCGTGATTAGCAGTGTGGAATCCTGCGCCGACACACTTACTGAGTTGACTTTAATAAGATCGGAAAGCCACTGCTGCAGCGAAGCCTGAATCACCTGCTGTTGCGCGGCAGCCAATGCGTCGCTGTTGGGCGCGAACACCAGTTGATTCACCCCGCACCCGAAGGTCGGACGATTCACCCGTTCCCCCGGTGCAGTGAGCAGAATCTGCTCGACCATGTCGAAGATGTGCTTGGCGAGGTCGTCCTGCGCCGAGTGCCCGCTGCCGTCGAATCCGTAGGGATACTGCACATTCATAAAAGCCTCACATCGCCGTGACGCGGGTCTGCATCTCCACCGGAAGGAGCGGCGTGCCGTTCGGCACCGTGACCGCCTGCCCCGACTGCACCACTAACGGCTCCCCGTTCGAAGTCACCCGCGTCGTTCCCGTTACCCACTGTGCCGTGACGCAAGGTGGCAGCGGTGGCGGCACCAGCGGACATCCCGCAACCGTCCACGGAGCCGAGGTCGTTACTGTCGGCTGTCCGCCCACCGTCACGCTCGCACTCGGCGCCGTCGGCATCGCCTGCCCCGCATGGCTGCACAGAACCGTCGCCCCTTGATGCAGTAAGAATCCGCCCATGGCAAACCCTCCCCAATCCACTGACTCGTGACTGATTCAAGTAACTGCGAGCGCCCCATCATTCACCGTGACACTCGGCCCCGTGAGTTCAATCGTCGCGTCCCCGTTCGTAATAGTGATCCCAACATCATTGATCGCGATGCTCGCCCCGCTGCTCGACTGCAGCAGGATTCCGCCCGTCTCGCCCGGCACATCGCTGATCATCAATGTGTTCCCGCCCGTGCTCTGGATCACGATCGACTGCACCCCCGGAGGTCCAGCCAGCGCCATCGACGGCACGTCACCCGATCCCCAATAACAGCCGACCCAGATGGGATAGTCCGAGTTCCCCTGCTCGAACTCCACCCAAACGCCGGATCCAATCGCGGGCACGGCGTACATGCCGGATTGCGACCCGGCAAACGGTAGGCAGGGCATCGCCCAGGTCGAGGACTGCACGTTCGAAACGTCCGGTACCTGCACCATCAGCCGGCCCATTTGCATGGGATCGATGTTGTTGATCACCGTGCCCCGATACTTCCCGTAAAAAGAGCCCACGAAAACTCCTCCCGCAAATTTCAGAACGGCATCGTCGGAACCGCCGGCAGATTCGACACCAGCGCGTTCCGCTTCAGCGTGAAGCTCTGCTTGTATTCCCCGAATGTCAGGTTGTGTTTCACCGTGTCCACGTAATACAAGCCGTCAAAAGCCAGCCCCGCGCCGCGCACTCCCACCAGTTGCCGTGCCTGCAGAATCTGCCCATAGCGCAAAACGTTGATCGTGCCGCTGCCCGAAACCACGTCCGCCGTTTCCGCCGCCTTCGCCATGCCGAGCATCAGCGCCTGCGCCGTCGGCAGTTTCGCCGTGTCTTTCATGTATTCGACCTTTTGCGGTATGGGCACAAAAACACCCAGCGGCGGATCCAGCGGATTCGCACCCGGAATTCCCACCGGGATCGTCGCGTCGCTGTTCGGATCCTGTATGTACACGATCGGCATGACAGCGGTCTGCGGCTCGTATTGAAAATTCAAGCTCTCGCAGTTCGTCCACGTGTCCAGGTTCACGTTCAGCGCCGGCTGCGGAACTCCGATCTTGATTTGCGGGCCCCAGTACGCCACGCTCATTCCCGGCATCGGTCCCGGCGTGATGTAGAAGACGTAGCCCGCATCTTTCGCCAGGTCCTGGATATAAGCCAGGTCCGATCCCTTGTGGCTCGGAATCCGCTCCGTCGGCGCATCGACGTAAGGGGTGATCACCGGAACCGCATTCGGAACAATTCCGAACATGGCGTACTTTCCCAGAATCGTTTCGACCCGGACATTGGGTGGCATCCCGGGGTAGGGAAGTCCCGAGAAGTCGACCAGATCCATCAGCGTCGTAAGGTCCTCGCCGGTCACGTTAAGTTGCGACGATCCACTCATCGCGTCGGGCACGACCTCGGTGTTCTTCACAATTCCGTCCATCAGCACCTGCGGAAGTCCGCCGCAACTCGCCACCAGAATCATCCGGATCAGCGGAACCGGCGCGTTTTGCGCCAGCAGGAAAAATGTCTGCAGCGGCGAACTGTTGGACAGCGTGAACACCAGCTGAAATCCGCTCTTGCCCGTCGCCGACACGTGCACCTCCGCCGAAGTCAGGGCATCCATCATCGGCTTGGGCGCCGGCGCTACCTCCACCGGGCCCACCAGCAGTGTCAGATAGAGAGGACTGCTACCCATTCCGCGCTCCTGCGGGAATCCCCGAAGCCAGCGGGATCAGAATCGTGCGCCCCACCTGAGGTGTCAGTTCGTCCGGATCGCTCACTCCATTCGCGTCGCAGATCATCCAATAAAGAAGAGGATCGCCCAGATACTTTGCCGCCAGATTGTCCAGACGATCTCCATCCACCACCACGTAGTTCTGAGTTGAGGTGTAGACATCGGGTTGTGGAATGATGCGGCGCTGCAAGTACGCCACTTGCGTGCCGTCGGCGCGAGTGAAGAACTCCACCGTAAAGCCGTAGTAACGGCTTTTCTGATTGGTCGGCGCTCCGGTGCCTGCAGCGCTCATCACCATCGATTGAATCGCTCGATCCATAGCGCAGTCCTCGACAGCTAAAGTGAAAGCACCGCCAGCGCTTCTTTCTGCACCTGGTACACCATGTACTGCGCGCCCGCCGGAGTCATAAATCCCACGTCGTTCACATTCAGCACCCGCATTCCCAGCGACACTTTTGCCTGAATGGGATTCAATTGCGGATCGAACGCCTCCTCCGTGATGTCAATGTCGGTGATTCGCACCGGCGTCACCCGTGTCTTGCTCCACACAAACAAGGTCAGCGCTGACTCCATGGGAAGAATCTCGATCGTTCCCACATACGACAGCACTTCATTCGCAATCAGCACTTCGCTCGACGGATAGACCAGCAACTCCAGCGCCGCCAGTTGCGGCTGAATTCCAAACTGCATCGTGGTCGGATCGGACGCGGCCAGCAGATCGGTCGCATCGATCTCGACCGTGCACTTGATGGTCTCGATGGGCGGGCCCTTGAGCCGCAGGACTTCTGTGCGATCCGGTGAGTCGCCAACACTCTGCGGGGCGAGCGTTCGTGTGACCTGCTCCGGGTTGTATTGAAAGGTGATCAATCCGAGCGGAACCCCGATGTTAGGATCGACCGACACGATCGCACCTTTCAGCAGCTTGGGCGAAATGTTAGGCATTCAAACTCCTTTGAAATCAACTCAGCTCCACCACACACCGATTACAATTGGGCCCTGCAGAGGACCCGATTTCCTTTAGAAAGTCGTGCTGCCCGAAGCTACCTTGTCCATGGGAGGAAAGAGCGCCGATATGCCCTCCCCAGCTGTTCGTGGATCATAGGTATAGACCGTTTTTCCTGCGCCGCCGTCCGCCGTAACGTAGGCTTCGTAGGCTGGAAAGCCGTCGTGTTCACCAGTCAGCCCGCATCGCCGATGGACTGGATCGACGTGAAACACAACGTCAGCGTCAATGGCGGGTGCAGGCGTGACCAACGGATTGGTTGCTGAGACGATGAAACGTAAGGTGATCTGACCAGTGGGAGGATCAGGGACGACGTCTCCGTTCGTTAATTCGCCCTCCGGCGCCTTCCCCGTATGTTCAATCGCCCCGGTCTTACAGTCCACTTCGTGGCTTGTCCCGGTCTGCTTCCAGTCGATTGTCTTCGCGAACGTTGTTACGTCGAACTCGATTTCCTGGTGCGTCCGCGATGACGCATGAATGGCATTGGAGAAACCGCGTCCGTCGCCGGTGAAGCAGTCATGCAGCGGAGGCCCATCAATTTTCGCCATGGGAATGAAGGTGTTAAACCAGACCTTTACCGTCTGCATGGTGGGCCGCCATCCGGGCGGGTAGATATGGGAAAACGCGGATCGCTGCTCGCGCTCGTAAATGCCGGCAAACCCACCGCCTTGGAGTCCTGGCGTTAGGAGTTGACGCTGGATGATGCCCGGCGGCGCGATTGATGAGGTCCCTTTGGGGCTGCTTGTACCGCGGTCGACTCCGACCGACGAACTCTCGTTGCAAGACGGTGGCAACAAGGAATTCGCTGTCTGCTCCGCTTCTCTCTCGTAGCGTCCCATCGGAGCGCCAATGGAAAGCAGCGTGTTAGAAGAAGAAGCGGCCTGCTGAGTTACATGCGTCAACTCATGGGCCAGCAACCTTCTGCCCGAAGAATTTGTGGGGACATACTGCCCCCTCCCAAAGACGATGTCCCGACCTACCGTATACGCGAATGCGTCAACGGCACGGGCGGACTCTGCGGCCCTCGCATCCGTGTGTATCCTCACCTTGCTGAAGTCATGCCCGAAGCGCGGCTCGAAGTATGCGCGCGTCTGCGCGTCCAATGGCTGGCCCGGCGAGCGCAGCACCTGGTGCACGATGGGAGGGGTGTTGTCCGGCCCGGCTCCGTCGGCGCGACGCTGCAGGTTTTTCTTTTTGCACTGCGCGCATTCGCCCCCGGGTCCTCCCGACCCACCGCAGGCACATTGCCGCTGCAGAATTCCGGCAGACGCAGGCGTCAGGCACCGCGCCGGTGCAGGAGCTGTCTTCATCGGGATTTGAACTCGCGTGCTCATCGAATCAATCTGCTCCGGCAACGAAAATCATGGTTCACAAACCGTCTGTGGTCGTCTCCGTCTAGCTGCGCCGATGCTAGACACACCACGACGCGACAACGTTCTTATAGTTAAGTCCGGGATAGCTGCGGCTGGCATTACAGGGATTACAGATGGGACTTGTCCCCGCCGCATCGTCGCGCTGTGCGTCCAGCCCTCCACGCTTATGGGACCACGCCTTGTCTGCATCCTTGCGGTACCAATGAAAGTCCCAATTGGCAGCGCCAACGACCGCCGCCGGGTCCGTAGTAACGGCAATGACTTTCCTTTTGGGAGCCGAGCAGCAGGCGTCACAACCCGTCGAGAGGGGAGATCCGAGGTCCGCTTTCACGTTCTTAAGCACCCCCGCTGGAGTGAAATAAGATGCTGCCGCAGCAGCGCTCTTAGCAGGGTCAGGATCCGAGAGGTCCTTGAATTCCTGGGTTCCGGCCTTCTGCCCAGGCTGCAGGAATAAACTGCCAGGGCTGTTCAGGGCGTAGGCGTAGCAATTAAAGGTCGTGTCCGACACCGGAACAAACGGCAATGCACCCGCCGGGGGGCAGGTGCTGGGGCAGGTAGCTGCCCGTCTGAATATGCCTCCTCGACCGGGTCCATCCTGAAGTACGTGCGCCACTTCGTGCCGCAACAACCGGCTTCCCTCGGCCGTTCGCGGCTGGTAGAGATCCCGTCCGAAGGCGATGTGATTGTGGAACGCGAACGCTCGAGCCCCAAATTTGTCGCACAATGATGCCGACTTCGCATCGGTGTGAATTCGTACGTGATTCAGGGGTTGCGCATAACGGGACTCGAAGGATGTCCGTATGTCGCCTTCCAGGGGCTTGCCCTCACGAAGATCGGACGAAAGCTTTTCCGCGCTCATCCCCGTCTTGTAAGGGGTCTCGACCGCGGCTTCTCGTTCGGGAGATCCCTGTTGAACGCTGTCGGCGATGGGCTTGGTGGAGACAGTCGTCGGCTTTTTCGGAGACGCCGCAGCGCCCCGCGAAAAGAGAGCGGCCACCCATTTCGGAATCAGTGCGGACTGCCCCGGTCGCGCGGGCAAGTAACCCTTCTCCTCCACCGCCGCATTCTGTTGTCCGGGACGCTGAGTGCCGGCCTGTCGCGCCACGTATGCCGGTCCCTCTCCGTTGCCATCTACATCCACCAACACATTGCTGAAGTTGTGACCGAAACGCGGCCCTGGCGGGGCGCCCGCCGCCGAGTCAAGCAGTTGGTCGGGTGACCTCAGCCCGTCGGTGGCAATCGGTGTGAAGGAGGCGTGAGAGCCGCTGTTCACAGCGCGGCGGTGCAACGTCGCATCCTTCTTCTTGCATTCGGCGCATTCACCTCCCGGGCCCCCGGAGCCTCCGCAAGCACACTTCCGACGCACCGTCGCAAATGTGGCAGGTCTGAAAAAGACTGCAGGTGCCGCCGCTGGCTTCATCGGAATCTGCATTCGCGTGTTCATCGCTTGCTCCCTCCTGCACCTCGAATCGCCTGCGCGGCCACCGCAGCTCTCATCTGCTTGCGCAAGCCGCGAAACACCGACCGCGCAATCTGCGTCCCGCTATTCTCCGCCCTCGAATCGCGCTTGATCTGGAACGCCCCGCCGTCAATCCGCTGCAACGCGAGCTCGTTCTGCCCGCGTGCCGGAAGCGTGCCTTCCCGCACCAGCCTCGTCAGTTCAACCTCCACCGCCTCGGCAATCGCATAGCGGTCGCCCGGAGCAAAACCGTGCAAGATGAGTTCCTTAATCCGAATCTCGACCGCTCGGCGAGCCACCGGCGAAGAAGCAACAGTTGGCGAACTCTCTCCTCCGCGCGTATTGAGCTGCCGCGTCATCTTCAGTTCATCCTTCCAGTGACAAAACTCCTCACGCCCAGCCCGCAACCTCCGAGTCCGTAAGCGGCCGTTCGAGCTTGGCAAATTCGCTGCGCGCGGCCGCCAGCAGATGCGACATGCGCACCGGTTCGCTTGCATCGGCCGCCAGAAACGCCGCACCGATCGCAATATTGTGGATATGGCCGCCCGCCGCGGTCAGCCTCGCCAGTCGATCGATGCGCAAACCCTCGGTCGGCGTCTGCCGGGGAAAAACCCGCCGCCAGATTTCCGCCCGCTGCGCCGCTTCTGGAAACGGAAACTCCACGACGAATCGAATGCGCCGCAGAAACGCCTGGTCCAGAGAGTCCTTCCGATTCGTGGTCAGAATCGCCAGGCCGCGATACGCCTCCATGCGTTGCAGCAGATAACTCACTTCAATGTTGGCGTAGCGGTCGCGGCTGTCCTTGACCTCGCTGCGCTTGCCGAACAGCGCGTCGGCCTCGTCGAACAAAAGAATCGCCCCGCCATCTTCCGCTGCGTCAAATACGGAGCGCAGATTTTTTTCGGTCTCGCCGATGTACTTGCTGACCACCTGGCTCAGATCGATGCGGTACAGGTCGAGCCGCAGTTGGTTGGCTAGCACTTCTCCCGACATCGTCTTGCCCGTCCCGCTGGGACCAGCAAACAGCGCACTGATCCCCAACCCGCGAGAGCCTTTCGAGGCAAATCCCCAACGCTGATAAACCTTATTTCGCTGCCGCAGGTGCAGCGCAATCTGGCTGACAATTTGCTTCTGCCGCTCCGGCAGAACAAGGTCGTCCCACGTCGCAGCCGGCTCCATGCGCTGCGCCAGCCCCTCCAGCCGCGGCCTCGACTGCGCCCGGCACACGTCCCACAGATCGTTGGCCAGGCAAGCGCCAGAATCGGCTTTTGAATTTGATTCAGCGCTCAATGAGTCCGTGAGGACACCCTCAAGATCGCTTCGATCGCCTTTCTCGCCACCCGGCTCTTTCTCTGCGGCCACCGCCCGGGCCACCGCCGCATAAATATCGCCGGCGTCCAGACTGAATTGTGCAACCAGCCGGTCGACACTTCCGTTCAGCCCCGGCGCGCGCCCACCCAACGCCTCGTTCCAAATCTGCTGTTGCTCGCCGGAGGTCGGCTTCGGTACATCGAACGACAGCAGCACGCGCTCCAACGGTTTTCGCCGCTCCCGCACCGCCACTATCAACGGACTGCGAAGGGTTTCGAGCAGCCGCTTCAGCGCGGCTTCGCCCGCAGCCTCACTCGCTTCGCTGTCGTCGCATTCCACCAGCAGTGCAGTCGGACTCAGCGCCACTTCGCGCTCCCACAGGCGAATAAACAAATCGAGGTCTACCGCCCCTCGCGGAACCGCGCTCGAAGCCAGCACCCGCACATTCAGCCCCAGCCGCGCGCAAGCCGCCGCCGCCACCGACCGTTTGCCGCTGACTTCCGTGCCGCACAGTTGCAACACCGGTCCACCCGTTTGCCAGTTGGCCCGATACCAACTCTCCGCCATCTGGTCTGCTACCGCCCGTTGCGATGGCGGCAACACGCCCGCTCCACGCACCGGTTCAGTCAGGCCGCGCAGTCGATCGTCAATGCACGATATGCCCGCAAGATAATGAAGGATTCGCTCGTCGATCCGCAGCGCGCTGCTGGTCAGCCCGTTCCCGGACACAACTTCCACCAGATGCCAATACCGCAACGGCCGCGTCGGCAGCACAGCGCTCCAGTGCGCATCCTCGAACGCAGAAAGCGCTAGAACCTATCTCACCAAGGTCACTGCTGAATAAACAGTTGCTTTTGAAGCGAAGTTGACGCAAACAGAGGGCATGGCTGATCTCAGCGATGCGCAGTGGGAGTATCTGAAACCCTTTGTAGAGTG
>Ga0326727_10012062_pt1 | contig 19825 bp, 14 predicted proteins | sample MB2enrmetagenome_FD_207643 | JGI IMG/M metagenome (GOLD analysis project Ga0326727, IMG submission 207643) | Lab enriched peat soil microbial communities from McLean, Ithaca, NY, United States - MB29MY | ecosystem: Environmental > Terrestrial > Soil > Wetlands > Peat | place: USA: New York...
GGGCCCTGCGCTCCTTAGGCGGCGGTCAGGTCGATCCGGGCCTCGCGATCGCTATCGCCTTCGCCGCGGGCATGGTCGGAGGAGCGCTGTGGGCTATGCTCGTCGGCGCGCTCAAGACTTTCGGCGGGGTCAACGAGATATTCGGGGGCCTAGGGCTCAACTATGTCGCGACCGCGCTCAACATCTGGCTCATCTTCGGCCCATGGAAGCGGCCAGGCATAGCTTCCATGTCCGGCACCCTGCCCTTCGGCAAGGCCTACTGGCTGCCGACCGTGAACGAGCAATCGAGGTTCGCCCCCATAGCGCTGATAGTCGGGATAGTCGCGATAGTCCTTATCTTCCTTCTCATCCAGGGCACCTACTTCGGTTTGAAGCTCAAGGCCGTCGGCAAGAATCCCAAGGCCGCATTCCTCCTGGGCATCCCGACCTGGCAGTACATGATGGCGTCCTTCGCCATCTGTGGCGCACTGGCGGGCCTCGCGGGCGCCGTGCAGGTGACCGCCGTCTACCACAGGCTCATCCCCTCGATCTCGTCGGGCTACGGCTACCTCGGCCTCATGGTGGCGATGCTCGTTGGCTACAGCGCAGTATGGGCGGCGCCAGTAGCCCTTTTCTTCGCCGCTCTCAATGTAGGCGCCATCCAGCTGCCGATCACCCTCAAGCTCGACTCGAGCCTCTCGGGCGTGATCCAAGGCACCCTCGTCCTATTCGTCATCCTCGCGGAGGGGCTGCGGAGTCGCATCATGGGAAACAAAGGCAAGGCGGGATCATGACGACGGGAATGCTTCTCATAGGCCTCGCCGGCGTCCTCGCTTCGGCAGGTCCCCTGGTCTTCGCCGCAATCGGCGAGGCGATCACCGAGAGGGCGGGCATCACGAACCTCTCCATGAACGGCCTCATACTCCTGTCCGCGATGGGCGGCTTCGCGGCGGCGCTCGCGACGAAGAGCGTAGTCGCGGGCTTCCTCGCTGGAGCCGCCATAGGCGGCGCAGTATCGGCCATCGTGGCATTCTCGAGCATTACCCTGAAGCAATCCCAGGTGGCAGTGGGCTTCGTCCTCGCGCTGCTCTGCCGTGACCTATCCTACTTCCTCGGCAACCCAATCATGGGCATGCCCGGCCCCCGTATCTCCATCGCGCCGATCCCGGGCCTCGAGAACATACCGGTTATCGGGGTTCTTTTCTTCCGCCAGGACCTCATGACCTACGCGAGCTTCGTACTCATCGTCCTGGCGGGGCTGTACATCAACCAAACGAGGCCCGGCCTCGTCCTGCGCGGCCTCGGAGAGAAGCCCGCCGCGGCCTACGCGCGCGGCGCGAACGTTAGTCGCCTCCGCTACCTCTACACGATCGCGGGCGGCGCATTGGCCGGCATCGCAGGCCCTATGTACTCGCTCTCGATCAAGGCCGGTTGGAAAGGCACGATCACGGGGCTCGACGGCATGGGCTGGATAGCCCTCGCCATCACGATCTTCGGAGGCTGGAGTCCGCTCAAGGTGGCGCTCGGCGCCTACCTATTCGCCTTCCTACAGTGGCTCGGGCTCGTGCTCCAAAGCGCCTGGCCCTCGGTACCTAGCCAGGTGCTGCAGGTGGCGCCCTTCCCCCTCATGATCCTCACGCTCCTCTTTGTCAACATGGGCAACGCCGAGTGGGTGGAGACGAGTCTCGCCAAATTGCCCGAAAAGCCGCGGCGGAGGGTTGCCAAGATCCTGCGGGCGATCAACGTTAAGCCGCCGGCTGCATTGGGGACACCGTTCGAGAAGGATTGAAGCCGCGGACGCGCGCTAGGCCGTACCGCGGATCTTACTCTGGCAAGCCGACCATGTCTGCGCTCCTCTTCCAGAGTTGCAGGGCCAGGTCGGCGTCGTAGGCCTGCTTGTTCGCCTTCTGGATCTTTCTTTTGAAGTAATACTCGCCCGAGCCCCAACCCGTCCCCGGCCGGCTTTGGGCGAGCCAGACGAGGGTGTCGGCGCCCTTTCCCGGCGTAATCAAGAAAAGATGCTTCAGGAAGGTCTGGTAGATAAAGCGCATGGTGCTCGTCGAGCCCGTGGAGAAGCTGGTCGCCACGTTGCCAGGGTGGAAAGCCGCAGTACGTATGCCCTTCTCATTGTAGCGACGATGGAGCTCCCGAGTGAACAGGATGTTCGCGAGCTTGGAGTCGCCATAAGCCTTGTTCGGAGAGTAGCCGGTGCGAGCCTCCAAGTCGTCGATATCGATGTGGCCGAAAAGCTGATTCGCGACGCTCGAGGTATTGATCACTACCGCCTTGCTCTCGACGAGCCGCGCCATGAGGAGCTTCGTCAACAAGAATGGGGCGAGATGATTGACCTGGAAAGTCTTCTCGTGGCCGTCGACCGTCTCCTCCCTGTTTCCCATGATCCCGCCTGCGTTGTTTGCAAGGATGTCGATCTTGGGGTATTTAGCGAGCAATGCGGCAGCTAAGGCGTGAACATCGTCCAGACGCGCGAAATCGGCTACGAAGAAATCCGAACCTATCTCCTTCGCCACGGCTGCGGTCTTCTCGCGCGAGCGGCCCACGACGACGACCTTTTCACCCAAGCTGCTGAGCTTACGCGCGGCGGCAGCCCCTATGCCATCGCTCGCCCCGGTTATGACAATAGTCCTTTGCAGCATGCTTAGCTCTCCTTATAAGTCGGCTTAATTCTCGTAGGCTGAAAATAACTAAACCGACGGGTAAAGAGAAGGAGATATACTTGGGCTATTCGGAGGTAATATGGACGAGCCGGGCGCGAGAGCGGACCAATCGGCATCGGAGCTCATCAAGAAAGCGGCCCCCCGATATCGTCGAGGAATGAAAAGAAATCGACGAGGCCGCCTTCATGGCGCTCACCCGCTAAGCGGTCACCCCAACGGTATTAGGCTTTGCCGTCCGGCTTCGAGCCTATGAGGGTGATGTTGAGGCCGGCCTGGTAGCGCTCGTGGCTCTCGGGGTTCTCGACTTTGCCGTTGCAATAGAATCCGACCGAGCCTGAAGCGAACTGCTTTTCCTGCGCTATGACCTTGCCCCAGAGCCTGCCTTCAGGGTCGGTGATGGCGAGCTCGAGGAATTTCGGGGCCTTAGGGTCGGTTTTCTTGAGATCGGGCATAGTGTTCTCCTGATTATCAACGATTGTTAGATTGTAACCCCGAAAGGAGTCAAAGATACAGTCCCCGGATTATACCCTTGATTCGGCCTCCGGGAATGCCGATAGGCTAACAGACGGGACTTCTCCCTCGATGGGCGAAGCGTCCCCGGGAGGGCTCGCAATGTCCGCGGAACGCAAGAAGTTGCTTTTTTTATCCCTCGCCGCCTTAGTATTCATTGCCATCCTGTGCGCAGCGGGTTTTTTACTCTTCACGCCGAAAAAGGGCTCCGCCCAGGCTCCGGCGACGATAGGCAATAGCGCGCCGCCAAAGGCGCAAGACCCGCAGGACTATCTGTCCACGCCTCCGGCCGGTCCCAGCCTTGAGCAGCCGAAGAGCCAGGACGGCAACGTGATAGTAGTCTACGGAGACAAGCCGACGCTGCCCGCGACGAACGCTCCGAGCGCGGCAAGCGCGGCTCCTCAGGCCGAGCCGTCTGCCCCCGAGAGCGTTGCGGCGGGCAAGGGAGCTACCGCGACGGATAAAGGCGTACCGAACGAAGGCGCGACAAGCTCCACCCCGGCGGCCGCCGCAGCAAAAAAAACGCCGAGCGCTAAGAGCGTGTCTACGGGCGCCGCGAGCGCGAAAAGCGTCGCGAGCAAGAGCGCAGCAAAGCCGCTCGCAAAGCCGGCTGCACCTGCCAAGCCGGGCGTCGTCAAGGCCGATCAGTACTGGATCCAGGCGGGCAGCTTCTCGAGCAGGGGCCGCGCCGACGAGCTCCAGCAGGGCCTCGCAGAGAAGGGCATGGCGGCCCTCATCACCGTCAAGGACGTATCGGGCAAGAGCCTCTACCGCGTCCGCATCGGTCCCTATGTCTCCGAGCCCGAGGCCAATGATTGGCTCGCGAAGATCAAGGGCCTGGACGGCTGCTCAGCCGCTTACGTTTTGAACTCGAGCGCAAAAAAAACCAAATAGCGCATGACCATCAATAAAGACCTCATCGACGCAGGACGCGGCGCCGTGCCCTGCGACACCAACCTGGCGAATTGCTCGCTCATCGACCTCCTTGGCGGCGAGATCCGCAGGGGAGCGACCGTCTCCATCCGCAAGGGCGCGATAGCTGGCGTCAACGACGGCCTGCGCGCCGAAAAGACTATCGACCTCAAGGGCATGTACCTCGCGCCCGGGCTCATCGACGCGCACGTGCATATCGAGTCCTCCATGCTCACTCCGCCCGAGTACGCGCGCATCGTCGCGCCCCACGGGACGACCGCTATCGTGGCCGATCCCCACGAGATCGCCAACGTCCTCGGCTACGATGGCATGCGCTACATGCTCGCCTCGAGCGAGGGATTGCCGATCGACGTCTACCTCATGGTCCCTTCCTGCGTCCCCGCCACGGACTTCGACACCGCGGGGGCCGCTCTCTACGCCTCGGACATGCACCCCTTCCTCCGTGAACCGCGCGTGCTCGGCCTGGGCGAGGTGATGAACTACCCCGGCGTCCTCTACAAGGACCAGAAGCTCCTCGACAAGATCGCCCTCTTCCGCGAGGCGGCCAGGCCCATAGACGGCCATGCCCCTGGGCTGTCGGGAGGAGCACTCTCGGCCTATATCGCCGCGGGCATCGGCTCCGACCACGAGTGCACGACGCCTGAGGAGGCGCGCGAAAAAGTCTCCAAAGGGATGTACGTCATGATGCGCGAGGGCTCGGCCGCGCGCGACCTCAAGAAGCTCATCCCCGCGATCACGGCGAGGACGGTCTCACGCTTCCTCATCTGCTCCGACGACCGGCATCCCAACGACCTCGTCGACGAGGGGCACATGGACCACGCGCTGCGCCTTCTTCTCGCGGGCAGCATCGACCCTATCGACGCCTTCCGTATCGCCTGCCAGAACCCCGCCCAGTGGTTCGGACTCAGGGACGCGGGCGCGGTGGCCCCAGGCTACAAAGCCGACCTCATCGCCTTCGATTCGTTCAAGGACTTCAAGGCCCGCATGGTCTTCAAGTCGGGCGAGCTCATCGCGGAGGACGGCGTGCTCCTGGTTGACATACCGGGCACTCGCCCGCCCGCCCGCGACTCCGTCAACATCAAGTGGCTCACCGCAGGCGACTTCGCCATCCCGGCCGAACGCAGGGTCGACGGGAGCGCCAAGAGCATCCGCGTCATCGAGGCGCGCTCGGGATCGATCGTCACGGGCGAGAGGATAGAGGAGCCCAAGGTCGAGGACGGCCAGTGCGTCGCCGACCTCGAGCGTGACATCCTCAAAATCTTCGTGATCGAGCGGCACACTGGTTCGGGCAACATCGGCAAAGGCTTCATAACAGGCCTCGGCCTCAAGCGGGGGGCGATGGGTCTAACCGTCTCGCACGACTCGCACAACATGATCATCGCCGGCGTGGACGACAGGTCGATCTTCAAGGCGGCCCGCCACCTCAACAAGATGAAGGGCGGAATGGTCTTCGCGGCAGGCGACGACATTATCCTGGATCTGCCCCTGCCCGTCGCCGGGCTCATGAGCGATGAAGGCGCGCAATTCGTCGTCGAGCGGCTGCGCGCCTTCGATGAGATGTTCGCGGCTGAGGGACTCACGAACACGAGCCCCCTCATGACCCTCTCCTTCATGGCGCTTCCGGTGATCCCCAAGCTCAAGATAACGGACAAGGGTCTGGTCGACGTCGAGCGCTTCACTCCCGTGGGGCTCTTCGCGGACTAGCGAGGCCGAGCGCAAAACTTGACGCCGGTTTGTATACAGAATACAGTATCCGGTAATGATAACTCGCGAGAGGCTCAGCGCCGACGTCCACCAGGAATTGCTCGGCCGCATCATCAGGGGTGAGTCCGCACCCGGCCAGCGGCTACGCGACACTGAGCTCGCCGAAGAGCTCGGCGTAAGCCGGACACCGGTGCGGGAGGCTCTGCTCCGCCTCGAGGGAGAGGGATTCATCTCCTCCCAGAAGCACCTGGGCTTCACGGTGAAAAAGCTCGAGGCCACGGAAATCAACGAGGTCTATCCCCTGGTGAGTCTCCTCGAGTGCTCGGCCCTCGACTCCTCCCCCCTGCCCTGCGCGTCTAAGCTGCGTCGCTTGGGCGAGCTCTCCCGCGCCCTCAAGGACGAGGGCGCCGATCCATTCCGCAGAATCGAGCTCGATTCCTCCTGGCACGCAGCCCTCCTCGACGGCAACGGCAACGCGTGTCTCCTGCGCATCCTCTCGGAACTCAAGACCGTCATTTTCCGCTACGAGTACGCCTTCATGCAGGACGACGACTTGGTCGCCCAGTCTATATCCGAGCACGCGGCCATCGCGCTCTCGCTCAAGAACGGCAAGCGCAAGGACGCGGTCAGGCTGCTCAAGGCCCATTGGGATCGCTGCACCGAGGCCACACTCGCCGAGTTTTTCGCTCAGGGGGCGCGACCATGCTGATCCGAAACGGGCTTCTCGCACTTTCGGGCGAGGGCGATTTCATACGGGGCTCGCTGCGCGTCCGCGGCGAGCGGATCGCCGAGATCTGCTCCGGCACAGGGCGCGATCTCGAGGCGGAGAAAAGCGAGGAGGAGATCGACGCCTCGGGCCTCGTCGTAATTCCAGGCGGCATCGACCCGCATGTGCACTTCGACGAGCCAGGCTTCACCTTCCGCGAGGACTTCGCCCACGGCAGCGCGGAGGCGGCCAGAGGTGGGATCACCACCGTGATCGATATGCCCTGCACCTCGCTGCCTCCCGTGCTTGACCTTCCCGCCCTCGAGAACAAGCTCTCGTATATCTCGAAAAGCGCCTATGTCGACTATGCGCTATACGGCGGCGTCTCGGGTCATCGCGCCTCCGAATCGCTGCCGGGGCCGGACGGCGGCGGCAACATGGAAGCGCTCGCCTCGAAAGTCGTCGGTTTCAAGTGCTACTTCATATCCGGCATGGAGAGCTTCACCCGCGTGACGCACGATGACTTCAGCCGCGTAGTCTCCGAGGCCGACCGCCTGGGCAGGCCGGTCCTCCTCCACGCCGAAGACTTCGACTACGTGACCGCCGCAACGTCTCGAGTCAAGGACGCGCGCGGGGCCGAGAAGGCCCAGTGGTCCGACTACTGCGACTCGCGGCCCGAGGCGGCGGAGCTCGTCGCGGTGGCCTCGGCACTTGCCCTTGCGCGCGGCAGGGAAAAGACCCTGCATATAGTCCACGTGGGCACCGCAGCCGCGGCCGAGATGGTCCGCAACGCGGGCGCGAGCTGCGAGACCTGCGCACACTATCTCGCGTTCGGCCGCGAGGACTTCGCTCTCCGCGGCGCGGCGCTCAAGACCGCGCCTGTGGTCAAGTCGCGCTCCGAGCGCGAGAAGCTCTGGTCCCTTCTCGCAGACGGAAGCATCTCCTTCCTCGCGAGCGACCACGCGCCCTCTTCGCGCGAGGAGAAGGAGACCGGCGACGTCTGGACCGCCTACGGCGGCATACCGGGCGTAGGCACGGGGTTGCCCTTCCTCTACTCCGAGGGCTTCGTCCGAGGTCGCCTAACTCTTCCTCGCTTTCTCGAGGCGAGCTCCGAAGCGGCCGCGAAAAGGTACGGTCTGTGGGCCCGCAAGGGCTCGCTCGCAGTAGGCAAGGACGCGGACATAGTCCTCATCGACCCATCCGCTTCCACCACGATAGTGGGCGAGAAGCTCCTGTCCAAGGGACATATAACGCCCTTCGAGGGTATGGTCCTCGCGCTCTCGATAGAGTCGACCTTCGTCCGCGGCCGCAAGGCCTACGACCGAAAACTGCGCGACGATCCATCGTCGCGAGGCATCGTCGCCGAGCGGGGAAGCGGCAAATTCCTCACCTGGGGGTACGCGTGAGCAAGGTAATGGAGACAACGGGCCTGCCGGAGCTGTTGAAGCGTATCGCGGGCGAATACCGCGCGAAGAGCTCGATATTTGAGATCCCCGAGAAGGCCTTCAAGGCGGCCTTCGAGCTCGAGTCCGGCAGCCCCGGTCTTGGGATCATGGGCGCGCAAGTCTCGTTGCCCGTCGGTCCCGCCGCGGGGCCGCACACTCAGATCGCGCCAAGCATCGTGGCCGCCTACCTTGCGGGCTCGCGCGTCTTCGAGCTCAAGACCGTGCAGGAGAACGACAGCCTCGATATCGAAAAGCCCTGCATCGACGCGCTCGACGAGGGCCACAACACCGAATGGTCGACCGAGCTCTCGCTCGAGTGCGCACGCGAGGAATACCTGCGCGGATGGATAGCGGTCCAGCTCCTTTCCTCGATCTTCTCGAGCTCTCCCCGAGACTTCATCTTCAATATGTCGATCGGCTACACTCTGGCCGGCATTAAAAGTGACAAGGTCGATGCTTTCATCGAGGGCATGCGCGATCCCGCGGCGGCCCCCGCCTCGGCTTCCTTCTGGGAAAGCGCGTTGAGCGATCTAGAAACCTTTGTAGGCTCGGCCCAGTTCGCACAGGCCTTCGGAGGCGAGGCTCGGGCAAAGGCTCGGTCCCTCCTCTCGGGCTTCCCCTCGAAGCCGATCCACTCGGTCACCCTCTCGACCATGCACGGCTGTCCTCCCGATGAGATCGAGCGCATCGGCTCCTACCTCATCGAAGAGAAGGGCTTCGACGCCTTCGTGAAACTCAACCCCACCCTCCTCGGCTACGACGAGGCCAGACGCATCCTCGACAGGGCGGGCTGGAAGGACATCGAGATCCACCGGGACAATTTCGAGCGCGATCTTCAATTCGCGGACGCGGTCAAGCTCGTGTCCTCCCTCGAGAATAAAGCCCGTTCGCGGGGCCGGTTCTTCGGCATCAAGCTCTCGAACACGCTCGCGAACGCGAACTCTGGCGGATTCCTACCGGGATCTGAGCGCTACATGTCAGGCCGAGCCCTCTTTCCGCTCACTGTATCCCTCGCGTCGAAGCTCGCGCTCGCCGTCGAGTCCGCGATCCCTAGCTGGGAATCGCGTTTCTCCTACTGCGGCGGCGCCTGGGCCAGGAACGCGGGCGAGCTCGTCGCCGCCGGACTCGGGCCCCTCACGATCGCGACGGATATACTGAAACCAGGCGGGTACCTGCGCATCCTCCCCGCCGCGCGGGCCGCGGTCGCGGCTTTGCCGGGCTCTCCGAGGCGTCCCGACCCCGCTGCCCTCAAGCGCCTCGCGGAGGAGGCGCTCGCCCGACCCGAGTACCGCTCGGGATGGAAGTCCGGCCGCGCCTCGATCAAGAAACCGCTGCCCCTCGTTGACTGTTTCGCGGCCCCCTGCGTCGAGGCCTGTCCGGTGCATCAGAAAGTCCCCGAGTACATCAGACTCGAGGCTGCAGGGAAGGCGAAGGAGTCATTCGAACTTGTGCTCGAGGACAATCCCCTGCCCTTCATAACGGGCACGCTCTGCGACCACGTTTGCCAGACCGCGTGCAGCCGCAACGACTACGAGGGGGCCATCGCGATACGGGACTGCAAGCTTTGCATCGCGCGCTCGGGCGCCCTAGAGGCAACGACTCGCGCGAAGGCGATAACGCACAACGGCTCGTTCGCGGGCCGCGTCGCGGTGATCGGCGCAGGGCCGGCAGGCCTCTCCTGCGCCCATCACCTCGCCCTCGCCGGCATCCCCGTAACCGTCTTCGACAAGGCGAGGGGGCCGGGAGGGGTTCCGGCCAACGTCATTCCGCTTTTCCGCATCCCCCGAAAGGACATCGAGGCCGACATTGAGCGCATCAGGGAGCTCGGCGTCCAGATGCGCTTCGGCGTCGACGTAAAGACGTTGAGTGAGCTCAAGGCACAAGGCTACGCTGCCATATTCGTCGGCTCGGGCGCCCCGGTACCTCGAGAGCTTAAGCTCGACGGCGGAGCTATCCGCGTCGTCGATGCGCTGTCCTTCCTCGAGAAATGCTCGACGCTCGACGCCAGAACTTTCGGCAGCCCCAAGCGCGTCGTGGTCGCGGGCGGCGGGAACACGGCCATGGACGCCGTGCGCCTAGCCCTGAGGCTCCCCGGCGTCGAGGAGGTGCGGCTCTCATACAGGAGAAGCCGCCAGGAGATGCCGGCCGACAAGGAAGAGCTCGAGAATGCCATCGCCGAGGGCGGAAAGCTTATGGAGCTCACGGTACCTGAGTCCTCGCACATGGGGCCCGACGGAAGCATCCTCGGGCTGCGCGTCATGGAACTTGGGGAGCGCGACGCATCGGGACGCCGCTCATCTAAGGCTACCGACCGTATCGAGATGGTCCCTTGCGATCTTCTCGTCGCGGCGGTGGGCGAGGCGCCCGACTCGAGCCTCTTCGCCTCGCTCGGCATTCCGGTTCTCGCGGACGGAAAACCTCGCGTCGACGCTCAAACTCAGGAGAGCGGCCTAGACGACGTCTATGTCGGCGGCGACGCATCACGCGGGCCCGCCTCGATAATATCGGCGGTCGCAGACGGAAGGCGCGCGGCCTACGCTATCATGAAGAAGGCCCGCATCGTCCCGCCCGAATCGAGCTACCTTCCCCCGTCGCCCGATAAAGCTAAGCTCGCGAGACGCGGAGAACCGATCCAAGGCCTCGATCCGGCTCAGGGTGGCTTCGTGGCTCGAGAGGCGGATCGCTGTCTCGAGTGCGATTCCGCTTGCCTGCGCTGCGTCGAGGTTTGCCCGAATCGCGCCAACTTCGCCCTTCCGATCGCGGAAAAGGGAGAATTCGCCCAGAGTATCCAGATACTCCACGTCGACGCACTGTGCAACGAGTGCGGCAACTGTGGCATCTTCTGTCCCTATGAGGGCGAGCCCTACAACGGTAAGCCTAGCCTCTTCCGCTCACGACCGGCCATGGATGCGTCGCGCAACGCGGGCTTCGCCATCGTCGCCTATGGCGATAGCGAACCATCTCTCCTCGTCCGCGAATCGCCGGATAGCGCGTTAGTCGAGCTCAATTACGCCGAGTGGACGCAAAAAGGTTCGAGAGGTCAGATGGCCGTGCTCGCACGGACGGTGTTCCGCGATCATCCCTATCTGCTGGGAGGCGACATTTGACACTCTTCGAGAACGTTCGCGTCATTTCCTTTGAGCCGCCGGCCGTCTCTGAGCCGATGGACGTCGTCGTCGCGGGAAGCGATGCAGTGGGCGATCCCAATCTCCGGGGTACGATACTCGAGACGGGGAAAGGCCTCGCCTCCAAGTATCCGAGCGCGAAGCGCGTGAGCGGGGCCTATCTCTCGCCCGGCCTCGTCTGCGGGCACACGCATCTGTACTCGGCCCTCGCGCGCGGCCTCATGGTCGACATAGAGCCTTCCAAGGACTTTGTCCAGCAATTGCAGCACCTCTGGTGGCGTCTCGACCGCGCCATCGACCTGCCCATACTCGAGGCGAGCGCGCTCGCCGGCTGCGCCGACGCCGCGATGAACGGGGTCACAAGCCTCGTCGACCACCACGCGAGTCCCGAGGCCATAGACGGCAGCCTCTCGGTGATACGGCAGGCCTACGAGGAAGTCGGCATTCGCGGTCTTTTGTGCTACGAGACCACCGAGCGCAACGGTATGGAAGGCGCCAGAGCGGGCATCCGCGAGAACCTGCGCTTCGCCCGCGAGATCGACGCCGACCGCGCCTCGGGGAAGAGACCGCTGATCGATGGGATGATCGGTGGCCATGCCGGCTTCACGATCGGCGACGAGACGCTTGCACAGCTCGGCGATGCCGTGCGGTCCTCGGGCAGAGGAGCGCACATCCACGCGGGCGAGGACAAATTCGACGCGGTCGACTCGCGCTACCGCTTCGGGAAGGACCTCGCCTTCCGCTTTGACGAGGCAGGGCTATTGGGACCGAAAACCGTAATCGGACACGGGCTCTGGCTCTCAGAGGGCGAGGCCGAGCTCCTTAACGCCCGGGGTTCCTTCCTCGCGCACAATGCGCGCAGCAACATGAACAACGCCGTGGGTTACAATTCGCTCCTCCCCCGCTTCTCGAACGTCATACTCGGGACCGACGGGATGAGCGGTGACATGCTAGAAGAGTTCCGATTCGCCTGTTTCAGGCATCGCGAGTCGGGCGGCACCTGGTGGCCGGCAGACTTCCTGCGCTGCCTCGACCGGGGCAACAGGCTCATGGAGAGGTATATGGGAGCCGCAGGCTCTTCCGGCGTGGCTTTCGGCCGCGTGCAGGCGGGCTGCGCTGCGGATCTCGTGCTCTGGGACTACGACCCGCCGACGCCCCTCGTGGGAGGGAACATAGCGGGGCACATAGCCTTCGGCCTCTCCTCGCGCTCGGTGCGCTCGGTCATGGTCAGGGGAGACTTCGTCGTCGAGGACCGGAGGCCGACCTTCGACGCGGACGGCATAGCGGCGAAGGCCCGCTCCGAGGCTCAGAGGCTTTGGAAAAGAATGAGTGAAAGGAGTTAGGTGAAATATGGACAGCAAAGCGATTCTCGAGAAGGCTAAGGAATACCGCGATTATACGGCGCATAACCTGTCAGAGTTGATCAAGGTTCCCGGCTTCAGCTGCACGGAGAAGGACAGGATCGAGCTCCTGAAGAAGCTGTGCAAAGAGGCGGGCATGGAGGATATCCATACCGACGGCCTCGGGAGTCTCCTCGGCCGCATCGGCAAGGGGAAGAAAGTTCTCGTGTTCGACGCCCACATCGACACGGTCGGCATCGGCGATCCCTCGCAGTGGAAGACACCGCCCCACTCCGGCCTCGTGAAGGACGGCCTCGTGTACGGCCGAGGTTCCTCCGATCAGCTGGGCGGGGCGGCCTCGATGATCACCGCCGCCCGCATCCTCAAAGAGGCAGCCTATGCGGGCGACTACACGATCTGGTTCTCCTTCACCGTCCTCGAGGAGGACTGCGACGGCCTGTGCTGGAAGTATCTCATCGAGGAAGAGGGCTTTAAGCCCGACTTCGCCGTATCCACCGAGCCGACGAGCTGCCGCCTCTATCGGGGTCACCGCGGGCGCATGGAGATACAGATCGACATCAAGGGAATATCCTGCCACGGTTCAGCCCCCGAGCGCGGGGAGAGCGCGGCCTACAAAGCGGCCCGCGCGGCCCTCGCACTGGAAAGTCTCAACGCGCAACTTACGCCTGACGACGATGGCTTCCTCGGCAAGGGCACTATCGTAGTCTCGCAGATTAAGGTCCACGGACCCTCGCAGTGCGCAGTGCCCGACCAGGCCATGCTCTACTGCGACAGGCGCCTTACCTGGGGCGAGGACGACAACCTCGCCATCTCCCAAGTCGAGAAGGCCCTCGCCGCAGCGGGTGTCGACAAGTTCACGGTGAAGATGCCCGAGTACGCGCAGCCGGCATACACGGGCAAGCTCTACAAGCAGGAGCTCTACTTCCCCACCTGGAAGATCCCCGCAGACCATCCCCTCGTGCAATCGGGCGTCGAGGCGTACAAGGGCCTCTACGGCGAGGCGCCGGTCGTCGACAAATGGACCTTCTCGACGAACTGCGTCGCGATCTGCGGCAGGCACAAGATTCCCTGCATCGGCTTCGGGCCCGGCGACGAGGTCCAGGCCCACGCGCCCAACGAGATCAACAGGGTGAGCGACCTCGAGAAGGCCTCGGCCTTCTACGCCGCCCTGCCTTTCGCGCTCGAGAAAAGGGAGCGAGCGTGAAGTGGCTCTACCGCTGCCCGAGCTGCGGAGCGGAGTACGAGATAAAGCCCGGGCGCTACCTTTGCGACGAATGCGCATCGAATAACGTGCCCGGGATGCCTTTGAACGGCGTGCTCGAGTGCGCTTTCGATGTCGCCGAAGCCAAACGCGCCTCCAAGGGCACCATTCCCCTGCCCGTGGAGCGCGAGTACTTTCCTCCCCTGCCCGTGGGGGACACGCCCCTCTGGGCGCCCTCTCGCCTGCGCGAGGAGCTGGGTTTTCGGGGGCTCTGGCTGAAAGACGATACCTGCGAGCCCTCGAGCTCCTACAAGGACCGGGCCTCGTATCTTGTGGCAGCCTTCGCGCGTAAGCACGGCATCAAGGAAGTCGCCCTCGCCTCGACGGGCAACGCGGCCTCGAGCATGGCCTGTGTCGGCGCGGCGGCGGGGCTCAAGGTCACGGTATTCCTCCCCAAGTCGGCACCGGTCGCCAAGCGCGTCCAAGTGCTCCAGTATGGGGCCGAGCTGCGCGAGATCGACGGGAACTACGACCTCGCCTTTGATGCCTGCCTCGATTATACCGAGCGCACGGGCGTGCTCTCGCGCAACACCGCCTACAACCCCCTCACGATCGAGGGCAAGAAGACGGCCGCTTTCGAGATAGTCCGCGACCTGAAACGGCGGGGCTCGAGGCAGCCCGACCACGTCTTCGTGCCCACGGGCGACGGAGTCATCATCGCGGGGGTGACCCGCGGCTTCGAGGATCTCCTCGCCTTGGGCGAGATAGACCACATGCCCACCGTATGGGCGGCCCAGGCCGCGGGATCGAGCGCGATAGCCCGCGCCCTCACGACGGGAAGCTTCGAGTTCAGGCCCTCGAGCACGCTCGCCGATTCCATCTCGGTCGACGCGCCGCGCAACGGGATCTTCGCGCTCGCAAAATTGCGCAAGCACAAGGGCGCGGGGATGATCGTCTCGGACGAGGAGATACTCGCGGCGCAGGTCCTCGGCTCTTCCAAGGCGGGGCTCTTCGCGGAGCCCTCGAGCGCGACCGCCCTCGCGGCCTTCATGAAGGCGAGGCCGCAGCTCGGGAAGGACGAAGTCGCCGTGGTCATGCTGACCGGCTCCGGCCTCAAGGACATCAAGAACGCCGCGACGGCAGTGGGATATGCGATATGAAGATTCACCACAGAGGAGTTGACCATGATCGATCTAAACGTTAACGAGGCTCAGAGGAAGAAGAACATACAGCGTTGCAAGGAGAAGGGCATACTCCTTCCCACCTACGCTCAGATGCGCGATCCCTCGAAGGTGCCCGAGTACATCAAAAAGGAGCTCGCGAGCATAGGCCTCTGGGACGTGCACAGCCGCAACCTCTTTCGCGTAACCTGGCACAATGAGCCCAAGGAGAAAGGCGGCGCCTTCGGCGGCGTCAACTTCATCGAGCTGCCGCACTCCATCACGGGCACGAAGGCGCGCATTGTCGGCCTCTCGGGCAAGTGGTTCCCGACGGGGGCGCACAAGGTAGGCGCGGCCCTTTCATGCCTCCTCCCCGAGCTCGTCACGGGCCGCTTCGATCCCACGACTAAGAAAGCGGTCTGGCCCTCGACGGGCAATTACTGCCGAGGCGGCGCCTACATCTCGCGCCTGCTTTCCTGCCCCTCCATCGCCATACTTCCGGCGGGCATGTCGAAGGAGCGCTTTGCCTGGCTGAAGACCATGGCCGAGGAAGTCATCGCGACGCCCGGCTGCGAGTCGAACGTCAAGGAGATTTTCGACAAGTGCGCCGAGCTGCGAGCTACTCGCCCCGACGCCGTCATCTTCAATCAGTTCGACCAGCTCCCTAACCACCTCTGGCACTACGCGGTCACCGGGCCCGCGATGGAGGAAGTCTTCAAAAAGATCGCGCGCGCCGGAGACCACGTCGCGGGCGCGGTCCTCTCCTCGGGCTCGGCCGGCACCCTCGGCTCGGGCTCCTACCTGCGCGACACCTTTCCCGGCGCCAAGGTGGGCGTGGCCGAGGCCTTGCAGTGCCCGACCATCCTCGAGAACGGGTTCGGCGACCACCGCATCGAGGGCATCGGCGACAAGCACATCCCCTGGATCCACAACCTCCGCGACACCGACGCCGCGATCGGCGTGGACGACGAGCTGCCCATGCGCATCATCCGCCTTTTCAACGAGGAGGCGGGCCGAAAGGTTCTCGCGGAAAACGGCGTGAGCGCTGAACTACTTTCCAAGATCGACTGGCTCGGCATCTCGGGCGTAGGCAATATGCTCGGCGCCATCAAGTTCGCGAAGTACTACGAGCTCGGCGAGAACGACGTCGTGTTCACGGTCTTCACCGACTCTATGGTCATGTACCAGAGCCGCCTTGCCGAGCTCGAGACCGAGCGCGGCAAGTACGACCAGAGGCAGGCCGACCGCGACTACGCCCTTCTCCAGGCCGTTTCGGTGGACCACGTCCTCGAGCTCTCCCAGGTCGACAAGAGGCGCATCCACAACCTCAAGTACTTCAGCTGGATCGAGCAGCAGGGCAAGGAACTGTCAGAGCTGCGCGCTCAGTGGGACGACTACCGAGCGTACTGGGGCGGCCTGCGCTCCCAGGTCGGGGCGCTCGACGCGATGATCGAGGACTTCAACGAAGAGGTTCAGAAGTGATACTTCTCAAGGACTGCTTCGCCGTCTTTCTCGGCGGGGGACGCTCTGCGAACGGAGTGGATATACTCATCGAGGGCAATCGCATTACGCGCATCGGGAACGGCCTCGCCGGCACGGCGGTTGTTCCCGCCGACGCCCGCGTGATCGACGCGTCGCGCCACGTCGTGATGCCCGGCCTCGTGAACGCGCACCACCACTTCTATCAGACCCTCACGCGGGCCCTGCCCGCAGTACAGGATGCGAAGCTCTTCGACTGGCTCACCTATCTCTACGAGATATGGAAGGGCCTCGACGAGGACGCGGTGTATTGGTCGAGCCGTCTCGCGATGGCCGAGCTCATCAAGACGGGCTGCACCCTCTCGACCGATCATCATTACCTCTACCCGAAGCTCTTCAAGGACGACTTGCCGGGCATTCAATTCGCGGCCGCAACGGAGCTGGGCCTTCGCTTCGCCCCTACGCGGGGCTCGATGTCCCGATCAAAGAAGGACGGAGGCCTGCCTCCCGACACGGTCGTGCAGGACGAGGATAGGATACTCGCCGAGTGCGAGGCGACGATAGACAAATACCACGATCCCGCCCCCGACGCGATGCGAAAAGTCGCCCTCGCGCCCTGCTCGCCCTTCTCCGTCTCGGAAAGATCGATGCGCGACGCGGCCGACCTCGCGCGGAAGCATGGAGTCCGGCTCCACACTCACCTCGCCGAGACCCGCGACGAGGAAGCGAACTGCCAGGAGCTCTACGGCCGCAGACCCTTGGAGCTCATGAAGGATTGCGGCTTCATCGGAAGAGACGTCTGGTATGCCCACGGCATCTACTTCAACGACGAGGAGCTCGCCCTCCTCGCCCGAACTGGCACGGGCGTCGCGCACTGCCCCTCCTCGAACATGCGCTTAGGGTCGGGAATCGCGCGCATCCGCGAGATGCTCGACTTAGGCATCCCCGTGGGCTTAGGTGTAGACGGTTCGGCCTCGAACGACTCCTCGGACATGCTAGGCGAGGCGAGGCAGGCTCTCCTCTTGCAGCGCGTGCGCTCGGGCTTGGCCGGCGATGGGCACGGTGGCATGAAAGCCTCCGAGGCGCTCTCCATAGCCACCGAGGGCGGCGCCAAGCTCCTGGGCTACGAGAAGCTTGGGCGCATCGAGGAGGGCTACCTCGCCGACCTCGCTCTCTTCGACATCCAGAAGCTCGAGTACGCGGGCGCCCTATCCGACCCTGCAGCAGCCTTGGTTCTCTGCGGCTACAACCACGGAGCCGACCACGTCATCGTGAACGGAAAGCTCATCCTCGAGTCGGGACGCCTGGTCGGCGCCGACGAGGAGACCATACGAAAGAACGCAGACCGAGCCTCGAGGCGGCTCCTCGAGAAGGCAGCTCTCGTTTGACGAAGGTTGCGCGATACTGCAGGGCCGCGACGCTCGAGGAGGCCCTGGACGCGAAGCGGCTAGATCCCTGCGCCGCATATCTCGCGGGAGGCACTCTTCTGCTCGCGGGGGACGGACGCGACAAACCCGAATCGGTCATCGACATTGGCGCGGCGCTTCCCCGTGCGTTTCGCCTCGAAGGCGACAGCTTATCCATAGGCGCGGGGATGAGCTTCCAGGAACTCGCGGAGACGGACGGCTTGCCCTTCTGCATCCGCGAGGCAGTCCTCACGATGGTCAATCGCAACACGCGAAATCGTGCGACCTTGGGTGGAAATGTCTGCGCGGACAAGTCCTGCTCGAGCCTCATCCCGATCCTCCTCGCCCTGGACGCCGAACTGGAAGTCGCCTCTCCGACGCGGCAAGGCAGCGAGGCCATTGCGCTCGAAGCCTGGCTCGCGGATCGCGACAAAGCCGAGCCGTCGAGAAAAGATGACATCGTCCTCCGCGTCGCGCTGAAGCTCGACCCTTCCGTCCGCGCGGCCTATAGGCGCTGGAACCGTGTATCCTGCGACCTCTCGGTCTTCGGCGCTGCTTGCGCCTACAGGCTCGAAGGTGGAAAGCTACGGGGACTCCGGCTCGCGTTAGGCGGTCTCGGCCCCAAGGCTCGGCGCTTCCCCGCGATCGAAAGACTCTTCGAGGGCGCGGCCCTCCCCTCCCGCGAGGAGATCGAGACCGCGTCGGCGCCGCTCCTAAATCCAATCGACGACCTCCGAGCGAGCGCAGCCTTCAAGCGCCTGCGCGCCGCGCAGCTTATCGCCGACGCGTTACGCGACGCGATTTCACTGGGGGCCAGGTTGTGAAGATCGATTTCAAGCTCAACGGGAAGGCAGTCTCCTGGGAGGTCGATGCAGGAGTCTCGCTGCGCGACGAACTGCGCGCGAAGGGCATAGTCTCGGTGCGCAACGGCTGCGACGGCGAGGGCTCCTGCGGGCTCTGCGCGGTGCTTCTCGACGGCCGTTCGGTGAATTCCTGCCAGCTCCTTGCCGTCCAGGCCCAAGGCCGCGCCGTATGGACAGTCGACGGGCTCTCGAAGTACCGCGAACTCGGACTCGTGCAGCGCGCCCTCGTGGACGCTTCCTGCGTCCAGTGCGGCTACTGTACACCGGCCGTGGCCCTCGCCATCCACGAGCTCTTGCAGCGCGACAGGAACCCCGACAAGGCAGCCATACAGGACGCCCTCTCATCGACGATGTGCCGCTGCACGGGCTACGAGCAGTTCTACGACGCCGTGCGCATCGCCTCGAAGCGCCTCTCCGACCCACACTACGCCGAGGCCGGGGCGCCCGAGTTCAAGCCAGAGCTTAGGCACGTGGGCAAGGACCGCGAGAAGATCGACGCCGCGCGGCTAGCGCTCGGCGAACGGGCCTTTGTCGAGGACCGCGTCGATCGCGACGCCTGTTACCTCGCCATGCTCGGCAGTCCTTACGCCCACGCGTGGATCACGAAGATCGACACCTCCGAGGCCGAGGCCATGAGCGGCGTCGTGGCAGTGCTCACGCACCTGAACTGCCCGGATCAGGTCTACACGACGGCCGGACAGGGCTACCCCGAGCCCTCGCCCTACGACCAGAGGATGTTCTCGAAGAAAGTGCGGCACGTGGGAGACCGTGTGGCCGCGGTCCTGGCCGAAACGAAGGAAGAGGCCCAGGCCGCCCTCGCGGCCATAAAGGTCGAATACGAGATCCTAAAGCCCGTACTCTCGATAGCCGAAGCCAAGGCGCCCAACGCTCCAATTGTGCATTCCGGCGAGGCGCGCTACGTCGCGGGCTCCGCGCCAGACGGCACTTCCACGACCGGGGACGGCCGCGACGACCCGATAATCTATCAGTTTCCCCTTCACTCCGACCCGCACCGCAATCTCGCAGCCAGCGCGGCGGACGGGATAGGCGACATCGAGCGCGGTTTCGCCGAGGCGGACGTCGTCATCGAGCGTACGTACAAGGGTAACCGCGTGCAGTGTACGCCGATGGAGCCTCATGTCGTATACGCACGGATAGATTCGGGAAGGCTCGTCCTGCGCGCCTCCACGCAGGTTCCTTGGCACGTCAGGCGAATCGTGGCCCGCGCGATCGGCATAGCGGAGAATAAAGTGCGCGTGATCAAAGAGCGCGTGGGCG
>Ga0326727_10012063_pt1 | contig 19821 bp, 17 predicted proteins | sample MB2enrmetagenome_FD_207643 | JGI IMG/M metagenome (GOLD analysis project Ga0326727, IMG submission 207643) | Lab enriched peat soil microbial communities from McLean, Ithaca, NY, United States - MB29MY | ecosystem: Environmental > Terrestrial > Soil > Wetlands > Peat | place: USA: New York...
CCCTGCGTAACTCCCACCTGCTCCCTACCGGAGTCGAGGTCAATCGTCGTAACCTCATCACTGTGAACACAGTTATGAAACAACGATTCAGACTCTATAAACGGAAAAAAGGTGGACGGTATTACATTCATGACGACGTGACCGGCAAGCAGGACAGCCTGCACACGACCGACCACGCCACCGCAATCCGGCTGTTCCATTCGCGTCAGGAAGCCGAGCAGCAGCCCGCCGTGAACCTGCAAATCGCCCGCGCGTATCTGGCGGCGAGTGATCCGCAAATCGCCACCCGCAACTGGCAGTTTGTCATGGACGAACTGGTGAAGCTCAAAAAAGACCAGACCCAAGACCGCTGGCAGACGGCCATCAAGGACAAAGCGTTCGACAGCATCCGGCATTTGCCGATTTTGGAAACCCGCCCGGAACATTTTCTGCGCGTGCTGGAAGCCGGAAAAGTTTCGACCAACGTCTATCTGCGGCGCATCCACAACTTCGCCTTGGACATGACCTGGCTGCCGTGGCCGGTGCTGGCCAAGAAACGCTGGCCGGCAGTCGAGTTCAAGGAAAAGCGTGGCATCACGCTGGCCGAACATCTGGCCATTGTCGCCCGCGAAACCAATCCCGAACGCAAGGCGTTCTACAAACTGGCGTGGCACCTGGGCGCGTCGCAATCGGACTTGGCATTCCTTGAGGCGGAGAATGTGGATTGGGACACTCACGTCATCAGCTACAAGCGGATGAAAACCGACACGGTTGCCATCATGCGCTTCGATGAAGACATGGCGGAAATCCTGCGGGATCTGCCGGGCAGCGGCCCGTTGTTTCCCTATCTGCGAACCGTCCGCGCGGGCGACCGCGCCACGGAGTTCAAGCAACGCTGCGATGGACTTGGTATCAAAGGCGTCTCGCTGCATAGCTACCGTTACGCTTGGGCGGAACGGGCAAAGACGGCAGGCTATCCCGAACGGTATGCCCAAGTGAATCTTGGACATAACAGCAAAGCCATGACGCGGGCGTATTCGCGCAAAGCCGAGGTAGAAATGCCTTCCTTGAGCGAATACGAACGGATGCGCGCCAAGTTCGCGGAAATGTCCAAGACCGTTGAGCCAGTGATGGCCAGCGCCTAACCGGAGGAAATCACATGAACTTGAATCCTGCCACAGTGCTTGACCCGGTGTTCCACTTTCTGGATGGAATGCTTGAAGAATACGGCGTGTATTTTTATCTCGTATTCGTCTGGCTGTCCCTGTTGGTGCTGGCTTGGGTGTTCAGCGGCGGGTTGCGCCGGAAACTCCCCAATCAACCGCACGTCAGTGCCAGCATCGGCATTATCATTCAGCCGCACACACCACCACCGCCGCAGATCATCATCCACGAATGCGACCCGCCGGATGATGGCCCGGATTAAACCAGTGTTCTGTGAAGCGTGGCTATTTGGCCAGCCGAGCGGCGGCGCGGAAACTCTGAGCCACCAGCTCGCCGCGCCGCCGGTCGCTACCGCGTAACGGACTCGCCCGCTTCATTACGCCGATGCCGCCGGTTGCCCATTCAATTGCGCCTGCCGCGCACGCTTGCGGGCGTTTTTAATGCGCCAATGCTTGTGAATGGCGGCCACCACCCTGTCGAGCCAGCCCACATCCGCCAAGTTCCTGGCAAGCAGGTCGCGGGAATAATGTTTCACACAGTATTTCTGCGGATGTCCCAATGGTTTAATCAAGCCTGCCCGCGACAGCGGTGGAATGATATGCCTAGCGACGCCCAAAGCCTCGGCGACTTCCTCCTTGGTCATGGTGGCATGGTATTTTTCCAATGGCTGGATGTTTAACGGTGAATCAGTAGTCATACATTTTCCTTGGTTAAAGTGACGGTGACGGCGGCAATATGGGTTTTCAATGTGGCGGCTAACCGCCGATCCGCCGACTTCACAAACTTCAATTCATACTTCTGGATGTCTTGTTCCAGCCGTTTGAGGCCGCTGCCCAGGACGACCACATCGGCACACGCAAAATGAATCAGCATCTTTTCCGGCGGCGCATCCGGCTCCTTTTCCAAGGCCGGGTTGGGAATTTTTTCCGCATACAAAAATTGTGCGTAAGGCAGCAGATAGCTGATGCCGCTATCGGCAACGGCTTCCAGCGCGGCGATGGTGGAATCCCTTTCAAGACAGGGATTATCGCGCGGGCTAGACGCTGATATGGTGGGTGGATTGTCGCTGGTGTTCAGTTGGCTTGATTTCATGGTTACTCCTTTCAGTTGTTTCCGTTGAAATAGATTGGGCAAGGCGCTGGCGGAACCGTTTCAGAAAATGATTGCCACGTTGCAAAATGGTTTGAAGGAAGTCACGCTGCGGCATGGCTTCAATGGCCGCCAGCCGCGCACTGGAATCGGTGACGTGCGAGCGAAGCAAGTCGCTGTCGTCGGTAAAAATCTGGCAACGCTCGCGGCCACGCGAAATGCTGACGTAAAATTGTTCCTGATTGATGGCGGGCAGCGAGCGCGACGAGGCGACCAGTAAAACTTCGGCCACCGTCTTGCCCTGGGCGGCGTGCGACGTGACGGCGTAGCCATGCGTGAACGTGCGATAATCGGCAGGAATCACCCGGCCATCAGCCAGCAAAACAGAATCGCCCTGAATGGCCGTTACCTCGACGAGTTCGCCGTTCACAAACTTTTTTTGCCAGTTCGATTGCAGCAACAGCTTGTCACCCGCAGCCACTTTCAATTTCCGCTTCTCGCCCACATCGCAGGCGATACCCGCGCCCAATGGAAAAAAGCTTTCGGTGCCATCTCCATGTTGAATTTTGAGCGAGTCGTTTTCCACGGCGACCACCGCCACCGTTTCACCTTTCTCAAAACCATGTCCGCGCCGATGAAAATGGATGGCCATGCCGGGACGGTATTGCCGCGCATCCCGTTTCTGCGCTTCCGTCCACGAGAGCGAATCGAAAACTTGAAATGCCTTTTCTTCCAGAGCCAAACGGCCAGCCGATTTTAATTCCGCCCGAATTTTTTCCGTCACCGCTTCAATTTCATTCCACGTCGGCGCGACCAGCAGCACGGACTTGTTTTCCGTCACCGCTTTCAAATACGATTTCGCCGCCGAACCGTGAAGTTCACCGTCCGAAAATTCGGCCACCGCGCCCATGCGTTCCAATTGCGCGAAGGCTTCCACAGTGCGTTTCTGCGCCGCCAGTTCCACGGCCTTGCGATATTCGGCTTGGTGTTGCCGCCGGATGGCCGTCAATTGGCCGGACTTGAAATCCGAATGCTGCTCCAAAATTCGCAGCGCATCGCCGCGCGCAACCGAAGCGTGCTGCCCGGTATCACCGGACAAAATGATTCGCGCATCGCGTGCGCAATTAAACAGCCGTTTCATGTCGTCCATCCCCACCGCCCCAGCTTCATCCAAGACAATCAATTGCCGTTCGGTCGGAACCGGCTTTGACAGCAGCAGGCTTTGCAGTGTTTTCGCCTCGAATCCCTCTTTGCGTAACACGTCCGTTGCCGCCGCCGTTGGCGCGCAAAACAACGGTTCAATCTTCGCCTCTTTGCAGGCGGCGACCAGTTCGCGCAACGCCGTGGTTTTGCCGCTGCCTGCCAATCCTTTGAGTCCCGTAATCCGGTCACTGGTCCGCAGGACATGGTAAATCGCCCGGCGTTGATCTTCGCCGAGCCAGTCGGCAGGCCGGTAGCCGGGATGCAACGGCGCAACCGAATCGCAGCCCGCGTTGACCGTCTGAATTAAATCCAATTCCGTCGCCACAATTTGCTTGGTTGAAAATCCGCGTTCTGTTTTCACCAAGTCCGGTGAATGCTTCACCGCCCCTTTCAAATGGTTCAAATCCACCGCACCCAGGCGATGCGACAATGCCACGTTCAGCAATTCATGTTCCGGCACGACCGATTTGCGCTCGAACACATGAGCGACGGCATGGTTCAGGGCTTGGTTTTCCACCAGCGCAATTCGCGGCAGGCGGGTTGAATGGGCCGACGCGCGGAGTGTTTGCAGCGATTGCCGTTCGTCATCCGACAATTGCGACAACTGCCGCTGGCGCACTTCCGCCGTTGAAATGCCCTTGATTTTCTTTGCCCGGCTCTGATGCACCGCATGGGAAATTTCGTCGTTGGAAAGTTTGCGCCCCAACTTTTCTTCCATTTCCTTCACCACCGCGTCACGCTGCTGCGCACGCTTGGAAAATCGTTTCAGCATTTCATCGCCCACGCCCTCGATTGCAAAACCGTGTTTGGCCGGGATAATGCGATACCCGATTTGTTGCACCCGTTTGGCCAGTTCATTCCGATATACCGCCGTGCCATAGCGAATCGCGTCATACATGCCGCGCGCTTCCAATGCCTTCCAGCAACGCTCCTCTTTATCAAACGTGGCGTTGAACACCGTGAAATGCGTATGCAACTGCGGATCAAGCGCGCGGGAACTGTCATGCACGAAGGCTGCCGCTACGAGGTTGCCCGTCGTCCGATCCGTCCGACTGCCCTGTTTCCGCACCCGCGCGGCAGCGAAAGTTTCGAGTTCACGAAACGCGAGCTTGGCCGCTGCCTCATGCGCTTCAATCAATCGCGGGTCGTCCAGTGTGACCGCCAGCACCGAAACCGATTTTGGCGCGGAACAGGTGAAATCATAAAACACCCGGCGCTGGCCTTCCTTCTGGCTTCGCTGCGTCAGCCGTTCGCCATCGTTTGGATTTTGATTTTTGCAGAGCGCGTGAAATTGTTCGCGCGTGACATTTTCCTTTAACCCCAAGCGTTCCGCGCCCGCGCCCATCCACTGTCCGGGGCGGATTTCCCCGGCGGCGTAGTAATCATTCTGCGCCAGATGCTCGTCGAAATACTTCCGGGCATCCGTCAGATTTTTATGAGCGACAGCGGTGAACATGGAATGTTTCAGTTTTTCCAAAGCGCCACCGACCTTGTTTCTGCCGTATCTTGACTCTTTTGATTCATATCAATTGACGAGTCTGACATAAATTTTCGACTACCTTGTGTAACAGGCGCGCAAAATTGCACCGTCACAATCCGGGCAAAACCATCGATAAATCGCATTTCTCGGTAATAAATCCTTACAATGGCAAAATGATGACGATGACCATGACCTCGAAATGCGGGCAAAAGGATGGTTGAAATCATCGGAGGAAATTTCCCCGGCAGCAGGTTCGATTTCACCGCCACCGTGAAGCTGACCGGCGGACGCCAGTCTTGCCGACAAAACTTTTGCCCGCGAATTTCACGATGGCGAAAACTCCCCTTTGCCGCCAACCAGCCGCCGGTTACAAAATAATCATTTGGCAATGGACTCCCGCTAAAACCGCCATTCGCCTTGAATTCTGCCGTGCATGGACTCTTTTGTTTCATGTCAATTGATGAGTCTGACATAAATTTTCGACTGGTTAGTTCAATGGATGAACAAAATTGCACCCGCAAAATCCGGGCGAAACCCTTGACAAATCGTGTTTTTAGGTAATAAATCCTTACCATGAAGATTATGACCATAACGATGACATTGACCTCGAAACGCCAGACGGTCTTCCCGCTGTGGTGGTGCCGACGTGAAGGATTGGAAAACGGCGGCCCGTTGAACGTGTTCGACCTGGGCAAAGATGGTCTGTTGATCCGTCCGGTAAAGGCTCCCGGAAAAGAGGTCATCACCAAACTTTTGGAACAAACACCCGCCAGCCGACATTCCCCCCGTCAGGCAGCCGCCATTGTCAATCAGGCGTTGCGCCCAGGTGCGTGATGAATCTGGCCGTCATTGATCCCGGTGTCTTCGTGGCAGGCGTCTTCTGGCGTCACGAGCCGCACCTGTGCCTCAAAGCGTGGCTGCTCGGCATGATGACGCCGGTGATGACCGACGAAATGCTCGCTGAATACGAGGCGGGACTGGAATGGGTGAAGCAGGAGCAGCAATTCACGACGGATACCGAACTGTGGGTGGATGTCTTGCGACCATCGGCTTTGTGGGCGGAGTCGCTGTCGGTTGGAAAAATCGTGTGCCGCGATTTCAAGGATGAGAGATTGATTGAGGCGGCAGTGAACGCCAAATGTCACACGATCATTGCCCGCGAATGGGATTTGACGAAAGTGGAGAAACCCTTTGGCATTGACCTATACACCCCGCACGAATGGCTGGGCACGTTGACCCGACCGCAGAGAAAACGATTGCGCGGTTAAGCTGCCGGGCAATGTGCTCCAAACATCCAATGATGGATTTGGCACGGCTCTTTGACTGGCCGGCTTGCTTCCAGGTATTCAGCAACCGGCCAGACAAATCGCCGCATTGAAACCGAACCTATACGGCGGCGCACTCAACGGGCATTTCTAAAATCCCGCGACTCCACAAAGATGTTCCGCCGCTCCGATTTCAGAAATGCCCGTTCAGTGCGAAAGGAAAAATCGTCATGGCAAATTCTCATCGCAGTCACGAATCAAATGCCGATGAAATGCACCCCATCCAAACGGTCACGAAAACAAAAATGGGAACACTCGCCATGCACCGAAGCAAAAAACTATACGTTCACGCGAGCATGAAAAATGAGGCATTGCTAGACGCAAAAATGGAATGGGGAAGGATGACACCATCCCCTACCAAAATCGGTAGTTAAAAACGCAACCAGAAACCAGGCAACTAAAAGTGACGAAAAGCGACAACGCATTTGTCACTTTTCGTCGCCTCCACTCCTGAAATTTCGCCGGCACTCGCCGCTTTTCGTCACTTGATTTTGTCGCCATTCGTCGCCCTTTGCCGCTACACGCGGCGTGATTTCATCTCACTTTAACTTTCACCTGCTCTCTTCCACCGTTTTTCATTATCGGGCTATGCTGTCCGGCGATGACTGAAACGGCACATCAAAAACGCGGCGGCAAACCGTTCCACAGTATTTTGGAACCGCACTATGATTTTATCCGCGAGCTGCGCCAACGGCGCAAGACGTGGCAGGAAATCGCCGACTTGCTGTTGAGTGAAAAGGGCATCCGCGTCACGTTTCATGCTCCGTATCTATTTTACCGGCGCAGATTGAAGCGGGCCACCAAACCGCATTGGGAAGATGCGGAAAATAATTCCGAATTCCAACCCGCCCGCCCCAAAGAAACGGCCAACCGGCCGCAATCACGCCCATCACCGTTGCCAAAACCAAACCCTTTTACTCGCCCAAACATCAAAAACATTAACACCGATCAAGAATTCACATGAACACCAACATCACCAAACGCATCCACATCAATCCACAATCCAAAGGCAGCCTCGGCAAAAGTTTCGAGGCCGAGTTCCGCACCGCCTGGCTGGATTATCACCAGATCAGTTGGAACGGTTCCGATCTCGATGACCGGCATCATTCGTTTGCCGACCGCCATCCCGAACAGGTGCAGTCCTATGTTTTGGGCAATGACGACGACAGCAAATCCACCCTGCTCGGATTGTTTCGCAACGTGTCGCGCAGTGACGCGCCGGTTCACGTCGTTGATTGCCGGGCGCAGGCCGACGGCCTCATCGTGCAGGCGCTGGAGTCGTTGCAATTGCTCGAATCGCTCGCCACACAAGGTATTCGGTTCACGTTTTTCCTGTTTCCCAGCGAGGACACCGAGAGCATGAACAATTTACTTGAACTGTTTTATTTCGCGGGCGACCGCGTGGATTATGTGATTGTCCACAACCCGGCCAAAGTGAGGACGAACCTGTTCAAGAAATCCAACATCGAAGCCGAGTTGAAAAGGTTTGGCGCGAAGGAACTGACGTTGCCGGTGGTGACTTCCATCACGTTGCTGGCCATCAAACGCGCCGAGGCCAAGGCGAACCGCAAGTTGAGTTTTGCGGAAGTGGCGACGCCCGGAGCCGCACACTTGGAATTGATGCTGGCCGGGGAAATGCAATGGGCGATGCAGCAGATGTTCCGGCAATACGACGCCGTTGCCGATTTGCTGGTGCCAGAGCAACAGGTGCCGGAGGTCGAATCACAGCCGGAGCCGGCGGCAAAACAGGCCCGCCCCAAGCATCCGATGCTCAACCTGGGCGAATGAGTATGGACAAGGATGATTTGACCGCCCTGTTGGTTGACGCGCCCGCCGAGGAAGTGGATCAGATTCACCGGCTGTTGCACGAATGGAGCGTCGGGCCGGACAGCAGTTTCCCGGTGCAACTGGCGTTGCTGACCAGGGCGCAATGGCGCATCGCGGCCAATCTGCCGCGCTTGATGAATGATGCCCGCAAATTGATCGAACTGCATCTGGCCGAATACCGGCGGCAGAGTCAGGCGATGGCAGATGATTTTGCCGGCACGGTGGACGGCCAGAACAAGGAGTTGAAAAAAACAGTCGAAATTCACATTCAGGCAACGCGGCAGGCTGCGGAACAAATCCAGGTGCAGCTTGCCGACGCGGAGGCGGTCGCCAGCCGGATCAAATCTCTAATGGAAAGTGCGGCATCTGAATGGAGGGGCATCAAGGGCAGCACCACGGCTCAATGCGAACGATTGGAACAAGTCTCCAACGACTTGCAAGACCGTTTCGCGTGGCGGGTGATGCTTCGGTCGGTCGCTTGGTTCTTGCTGGCTCTCGGCTATGGAGTTTGCATCGGCCATTATTGGATTCACTGAGCTTTTGCTCATGGCGCAGTCGCGCTGGCAATGACGCGCGCCAATCCAGATTCAATTGTATGTCGCCGGTCGTCGCGTCAAGGTCGAATTCCCCTGTCTCCCTTGAATTTCCACCTTGACCCGCCGCCCGGCTCCGGGGCTTTTGCGTTTAGGATTTCGCGCGTGGAATGTGTTTCTCTGGGAAAGAATCAGAACCCCAAAACCATCCGTTACGAACGGCGAAGCTTGCGGCGAGGGAATTTGGTGGACACTTTCAAGCGCAACGCTGGGTCGAGCTTTTTCAAATCCAGTTTTGCGGGAAATAAGTCCATGACCTCGACGCCGAGAACTTTGGCCAGAAACAACAATTCGCAATCCGGCACACGCCGAAATTGCGCTTCCAACTTGGCCAGCGATTCACGGCTGACATCCCAGCCCTCGACTTGCAGCTTGGCCGCGAGCGCTTCCTGGGTGCATTTTTTCCTGATGCGAAATTTCCGCACCTGTGGGCCGACGAGATTGAGCGGAGCAGTCATCCGACCTCGAAGGCTAGGCCAGTGCCGGCAAGTTCTGTTCTTTTAAGAGAACAATGTTGACTTCAATTCACAAACTGCTATAAAATCTTCAAGGCTTGGGTTTAAGCGTGTTCGCTTGGACGACCGCTTTTTTGGGGAAATCTGAAACAATACGAACCAGACACGGGATTATGACTGGCACGACTAAACTTCTGGCGGTCGAAGACCAAACATCGGTGGCGATGGTGTTCCACCGGATGCGAGGTTCAGAGGGTCTGGAACGCCGAAAGAGCCATGCGGCTGACCCTGCCAAGTTGGACATGCCAATTTTCATTGCTCGCTTTATTTGGCATTTGTTTGGCAAAATACGGTTAGAGAGAGGGTATTATAAATTCACGAAAAAAACTCTTGCCGATTTCTGGGGAAGACGAAAGATGTAAATGCCTTTTGAGAAAATTCAAGCCATCCATAATCAATGTAAACATTTTTGAACGCAGCAAACGATGCAGGAAGGAGAATATCTATGAAACTGAAAACGCTTACTTCCAACATTGCGACAACCGTCGCCATTCTCACGCTGCTCGCTTCCGCCACGCCCAAAGCGGTGGCAGATGTCATTTATCAAACCGGGTTTGAACCTCCAACGTTCAGCGTAGGGACATTAAATGGGCAAAATGGTTGGTCTGTCAGCGGCGCATCAACGTCTCAAACTGTTGTTGAGACTTCAGTCGTTAGAAACGGGCTACAGGCCGTAGGTATTACGCCTTCTGGCGCAAACGGAGTTGTTGTTGGAGCCGTCCGCTATGTTTCCTACAACGCGGCCAACCAAATTCTTACGTTTGGCAACGATGCGTTCCTCTCCGCGACCGGAACTAAGAATTTTTGGACTGCAATCGATACAGATTTTTATCCCAATTCACATCCTAATATCGACATAAACATTGACGGGAGCGGGCTGATTCACGTCTTTATTATGGGAACAGATCATCCTAGTGGAGTCTATGTTACACGCGGCGTATGGAATCACTACGAGTTAGATGTTAATTTTATCAATAATACCGTCAGCGCTTTCTACAATTCCACTGTGCTTGTTCAAAACGTGTCTTTCTCCTCGTCCAGCACCACACTTGGCATATATGCGTTCTATGCTCAGCCAAGTGCAACAACAGACGCCGGATATTTTGACAACTTTTCCGTAACAACGTCAGGAAGCAGCACCCCGGCAACTTTCACTCCAACGGACATCGCAACGCTGAATGGAACACAGGAGAACAGCATCACGCTTTTGACCAGCGCCAACCTGTCGGGCAGTTTTCCGTATTTGGCTGCGGACGGCGGCAGCGCGGGCCAGAATATGATAACGGTTGTCGGACTGGTCAACAGTGCTAACCAATGGGTTGGTGGCGCTCCGCAAGTCGTTTACAATGGAGTTCCCTCGCAGGGCGGAAGCTCCGGCACCGCTTCTTGGTCGAACCTGACTGTGCCGTCGAGTTCGGGAACTTGCCAGTTATGGTTTCAAAGCTATCTGACAACCAGCACAAGTGCTGCCATCAGTTCCTTTGAGACAAGCCCGCCGACCGTGTCCGGCTATCTGTCTGGAATTGTGGCGACGGTCATAGTCGGTAATCCGCCAAGTTTTACTCCGACGACGATGGCGACGTTGAACGGAACGCAAGAGAATAGCATAACTCTTGCACCTGCCGCCAACCTGTCGGGTGGCTTCCCGTATTTGGCCGCGGACGGCGGCAGCCCCGGTCAGAACATGATAACGGTAATAGGGCTGGTCAATAACGCCAATCAATGGGTTGGAGGCACTCCGCAAATTGTTTACAATGGCGTTCCCTCGCAGGCTGGAAGCAGCGGCACCGCCTCTTGGTCGAACTTGGCCGTGCCGCCGAGTCCGGGAACTTATCAGTTGTGGTTTCAAAGCTTTCTGACGACCAGCACCAGCGTCATCTATTCCTTTGAGGAGAGTCCACCGACCGCGTCGGGCAATCTGGCTGGCATAATCGCTACCGTAACGGCGCAGGGACCGACCGTCATCACCGGCTCCGCTAGTTCCATCACCGCGAATTCAGCGACGTTGAATGGCAGCGTCAATCCGAACGGCTTGGCGACGACGTATTATTTCCAATACGGCACAAGCACGGCTTACGGACAAACCGTTACCCCGTCGCTAAATTCGGCCGGTAGTGGCACAACGGCGCTAAATGTATATTCGCCAACGGTGCTCAATCTTGTCCCGAACACTACCTACCATTTCCGCTTGGTCGCCAGCAGCAGCGCGGGAACGACTCCCGGCGGGGATCAATACTTTACAACGCCGTCGGGCGGGTCGCCTGCGAGCGCCGCCAATTCCAGTTTAACCGCCGCGCCACCTTCGGCTCCGGCAGACGGGACAAGTCAAATCACCGCCACCGTGACGTTGCGGGATGGAAATAATAACCCCGTTGCAGGGAAAAGTGTTCAATTCTATGCCTTGGAAATAAATAGTGGCGGGACACCCGTGGCAGGTTCACTTCAGTTCCACGGGTCAGTGAATCCAACCGATGTAAATGGCCAGGCGACCGCAGCAATTACGGCTAACACGCCCGGCACAGTGACCATTACGGTAAAGGACACGACGGATAACATAAGTGTATCACAACCAGCAACGGTAACATTTTCGCCTACACTCCAGACGCCTGTTCCGCCCAACGCCGACCTACAGAGTGCAATTCAATCTCTGTATCAAGTGAGTGCGAAAATCCTTAATGGGACTCCGACGAGTGGCCTTGACCTGACCAACATAGTTACCGATGAAGGAGCAATGGCCCATTACTTCTATATTGCGGCGGGACAAGATGCTGTTCAAGCCTTTGCGGATGCGGTTGTTTTTGGAGTTACTGCGCTGACTGACACCGAAGGGTTATCGTTCCTTCAGAAGCTTGCAATTCAAGAAGGGCTGACAATAGAAAACGTATCTTTGGATCAGCAACTTTCTGAACTGGTAAAGCACGAGCTGTCTGGCAATGGAGTTTTGGTTACAAGGGCACAAAATGTCGCTTCTGCATGTAACAGTTTCCAGCAAGAGATGCAATTCATCGAATTAACCATCCTATCAGGTGTTCCGATGGGTGTAAACAACAACAGCAGTGTTTATGTGAATGATTTCAACTCGCGCCAGCAGGCTAATCAAGTTCTACAGCAATATGCACAGCAAGTGCATGATTATTTTTCTGCTCTTCAAACCGCATCGCAGAATGCCGCAAATGGAAATATTTCAACAACATTGATTGCGAACTCAACTGTTACGGCTGGAACCACCATTTTAGATGAACAGACGGAAGATACTGCACCCGAAGCTGGGGCGGCGATAGGTGCTTTGCCAGCCGCCATTAACATCTGGCAAGAATATCAGAATGAAAACCAGAACATGGATGCACATATTGCCCTCGGCTTCAATATAGCGGCGGTTGGGGGTGTAGCGGCGGACATTTCAAATAACGTTAATGCTGCTTTTGCAGAACTTACACAACAACAAACACCAAATCCGATAACCGGTCAAGTAGTGGACGCTAGAGTCAACTATTCATACACATCATCAACTTCGCAAGGAGACATCAGCGGGTGGATGCCATCGCATACAATTAATCCAACGGTGAATCTCGTTACTAGCGCTACGGCAGACGTAACGTTGAAAAATACGATGTCGAGCGACTCGGCCACATTCTTTGTCTATGCGGAATACTCTTTCGATGGCAGTTTTTTTGGAATCAACGGATACGTCCCAGCGGCATCAGTGGCGTGGGTCACAATTCCCGCAGGCCAGACAAGCGAGTTTCAATGGACGCTGTTTGATGGAAATAATGGTGCAATTCCTTCTTCCTCCGGTTCAATTGTCACTTTTGACGCAATCGGGGCCAATAGTTCTGGAATGTTTTACATTGGTTCTTCGGTCAACGTTGGTCCACTTGCACTGCAACACAAAGCTGCCGACGGCAGCCCAAAACCTTTAGATGGTGGATCGAGCAACAGTGTTATATACATTGAAAATCCGATAAGATGCTATGTAAATCAGAATCCAAGTAACCAAACTTACCAAGCTCACATTTGGATTGAGAATCCTTTTGTTGTTCCCCTCACCGCTACGGTCACACAAGTGATTCCAGACGGAATCATGGTTTCTGATTTGTCCACGAATGGAACGCTACAAGGTTCTTCGATTGTTTGGACGAATTGCATTGCTTCAAGCAATTCAGTGGGAAACAGTTTTACGTTTAGCCTTTCAGTAACACCAGGCGTTCAAACAAATTTGCCACCGTCAACAGTAGTTTTTTCAGACACAAATGGAAATAGTTTGTCGCTTCAAGGCGTGGCACCGAATTTCAACGGATTGTTTCCCGTTCAAGTCGGTAGTTTAATTCCTGTCGGCGTATTGGGCGTTGATTCAACGATGCTTGTCGCGGTGACGAATTTGACCGGCACAAGTCAGTCCGGTTCTCTGACGGTTACGCTTACCGATTCATCAGGAAATCCGGTAACGAACGTTTTAGAATCGTTTTCTTTGGACGGTTCGGACGGCACGAATTTGAGTTTCACTTTGCCCGGCTCCTTGTCGGCTGGCTCATATTCGCTGACGGGTTCATTGAGCATCAATGGCGGGACGGGCCAGGTTCTGGCGGGAAATTATGTCGTGCCCGCGCCGCCGGTGGCGCTAAATCTCGGTTCATCTCCGGCTTTGACGACGAACGGCCTGAATATGGCGCTGCAAGGCCCGACTGGGAATTATCTAATTGAGGCTTCATCCGACCTTTCCAGTCCCACCAACTGGCGGCCGATTGCATTTTATTCCAGCACGAATGCGTCGTTTTATTACAATTTCAGCGTTCCAATGGCGACGAATGCGAATCAGCAATTTTATCGCGCTGTGATGCAGTGAGTTTCAGAATGAAAGCAAAATGTAAATTCCTGACGTTTGCAGTCGCATTCATATCAATTGTGAATTGGTGTCAGTCAATCACGCCCCAACAAATTCTCCCATCACCCACTACCAATTTGTTCAATTTCCAATCGGTGCTCTTCGGCCCTTTTCAAAGTTTAAGTTTGAATGTCGTGAGCGTGAACTCCGCAAACGGTGCGGTCACAATCAATGGAGGCGATACGCGCCAGCCGGGAACACCATTTTCATGGCAGTGGGGCGATGGTTCTACGACGAGCGGTTTTTTTCCGCAAACACACACTTACCTTAATACAACCTCGAATTATGTGGTGACGGTGACGGCTTTTTACAGTGGTGGTTCGACTGGAACGGCTCAAACGGTTGTGTGGTTTGCGCCCCCCAGCATCAATCCAGTTACGTTGCCACCGGATACTACAGTCACCATTGCAACTTCTCCACAAACACTTGTCAGTCGAAATGGATATGGATTTTCTCCGACGTTGACTAACTTCGCCACGACGAGTTTTAGAATCATACCGCAGACGAACATTCAATATGTATTGACTGCGGCTGCGGCGATGGAGCGAGATTTCGTCAATGAAAATTATGTTCTTGTCAATGGCCAGTTTCAGGAAGTCGTCATGTGCGACCCAAGCGTCGCCGGATATTATACCCTTTGGTATGCCTCGCCTGTCGCATTTTCTGGAGGCAATACTAACGCTCTTGCGGGTAGTATTCCGTGGGCGTTCTATTTTAATGAAATGGGAAAGAATTTCACCTTGAACTCGCCGTCAAATTATTGTTTCGGCGGCAAAATTGACGGAGACGCTAACGCTATTATCAGTGAATCGTTTGGCGGGATATTTGAAATCGCGACAGCCTATGAACTAATAAACCACAGCACCGAACTTGGATTAAATTCTGATTTAGTTGCTGACATCCGCAACAGCGCACTTGGGGCGCTGTCTATTGTCCAGGCGAATTACAATAGCTACACGAATACCGGCAGCGTATTTCACTCATGGAACAATGGAACGGTGTCTCCAGACGTAACCATTGATACGTTCTCGACCATTTCCTACAAATTTATCCAACATGCTGAGCAAAGTGGAAACGGCTACCGCGTCCCACTCAAAAGGCTAATGCAGGCATTGGAACTATTTAACAGCAATTGGCTGAATAGTTTTGATCCAAGCGGGGACACTCCCGCAGCAGATTCATTCCGGGCGACACTTTGGGTGGCGGCTTTGTCGTATGCTTTTCAAACCGATCTGCGAAGCGAATTTGAAGCGCTTAATTTTCCAGTGAGCGATACGACTTATACAAATCTTTCAACGCAAATGGCCGCTTTGCCGGATATAATCAATACGCCCTACCAGTTGAACATCCAATCTTTACCGACTTTTGGCCCAAGCCTTTTAATAAATGGTCCGATTCCGCGCTTTTACACAATTCAAGTTATTACAAATCTCTCAAAATCCACCTGGACAAACATAGGGAATGTATTTAACGCCAACACGAATTCCCTATGGATGGACGCATCAAATACAAATAAATCGCGATTCTATCGTTCATGGCTATTGCCGTGAGCTTCAATTAAGAGTCGCTTCGGATTGAAGGCCGGAAGATTTATTTTCCGTCACCAGAATTTCCCGAATCCGGGGTTGGCCTTCGACAATCGGCGAATGATATTTCGCCAGCAACGTCGTCAGGAATCCGGGTTGCGATTGAGCCGCGCCTTCATGCGCATGAAGGCGCAGGCGCTCGCATTAAAGCTGGACGAGGTTGACTTTCTGTTGTAAAAACATGTCACTATTTTCAACATGAAAAGACAGCCTAAATCAACACAAGTCATTGAGCCAAAGGCTAGAGCGATCATCTTTGGACATGGCAGGGGTTGGGTGTTCACTCCGCGAGACCTGACCCAGCTTGGCGACCCGCGTTCGGTCGGCATGGCTTTGACGCGCCTGTCGCGCAAAGGTGTCATTCGCCAGCTCGCGCGCGGTCTTTATGACTATCCGATTGACCACCCCACGTTAGGTCGTGTGGCCGCATCCGCCGACGCGGTGGCCAAGGCGCTGGTCAGCCGCGATTCTGTCCGGCTTCAACCCGCTGGGGCCTATGCCGCCAACGTCCTCGGCCTTTCCGATCAGGTGCCGATGAAAATTGTTTTCCTGACCGACGGAGCATCTCGCCGCGTCAAGCTCGGCCAGCGCGAAATTATCTTAAAGCACACCACCCCGCGCAACGTCACCACCGCCGGGCGCAAAAGCGGCACCGTCATTCAAGCCCTTCGCCATCTGGGTCAACGCCATGTGGACGACAAGGTGCTCGCCATTTTGCGTCGTCAACTCAACGCCGATGACAAGGTGCAACTGCTCAAAGACCTCAAATACGCTCCCGCTTGGGTGGCAAACATTCTGCAACGGCTCGCCGCCAAAACGACTTGAATCATGGATGGCTTCCTCAAAATGTCCTCGAAGGACCGCCGGCTCGCCTGCCTTCAGGTCGAGGAGCGGATGCACTTGCAGGCCGCGAGCGTTGAAAAAGATTTTTGGATTTGCTGGACGCTGCGCGATCTGTTCGCGCTGCCGGGAATTGGACCTCATCTTACCTTCAAGGGCGGCACTTCGCTTTCCAAGGCATGGAAACTTATTGAGCGTTTTTCTGAAGACATTGATCTCATCGTGGACAAACAGACGTTGGGTTTCGCCGGTGAAGCCTCTCCCGACCAGGCTCCGAGCAAAAAGCAACGCAAGCTCCGTCTCGAAGCCCTGATGGAAGCCTGCCGCCGCTGGGTGCAGGAAACTTTGCAGCCCGCGCTGGCCGACCGCATCCGTGCCGCGCTCGGTCCCACCGGGTGGAAACTCGAAGTTGATCCCGACATGGACGATGGCCAATGCCTTCTGTTCCATTATCCCGGCGATTTTGACCCGGCCGAGGCCGGTTATGTGCGTCCGGTTGTAAAAATCGAACTCGGTGCGCGCTCGGATGACTGGCCGCATCAGGAAAAATTGATTCAGCCCTATCTCGCCGAAGCTTTCCCGAATCTGGCAAGCGGTGCGGCAATTCCCGTCCGCGTTCTCGCCGCCGAACGCACCTTTTGGGAAAAAGCCCTGCTGCTGCATGAGGAAACTTTTCGTCCCGCTGACAAACCACGCAAATTTCGCATGGCCCGGCACTACTATGATGTCTGGTGTCTGATCACGCGCGGTGTGGCCGAACGCGCTGCCCAAGACCGCGCGCTCTTTGACCGTGTGGCCGCGCATCGTGAAATCTTTTTCCGCTGGTCATGGGTGGACTACACCACGCTCCATCCCGGCGCGCTCCGGTTCGTGCCGCCCGCCCACCATCTTGATGCGTGGCGCAAAGACTATCAGGATATGCGCGGCGAAATGTTCTTCGGCGCAGTGCCCGTCTTCGACGAGATCCTTCGTGTCGTCGGTGACTTCGAGAAACGCTTCAACCAATTGTCACCAGCATGAGATTCAAAACTAATCCCGTCAAAAAAGTGCCAGCAGAAGTGCCAGCAAACCTCATCGGTGGGGAGTAAAATGGGGTTAAAAAAAGTCGGCTGGAGTTATCCTTGACATAATGCAGGAAAGCCTTTAGTATTAAGGGAACGGTGATGGTTTAGACAGTTGATTTCGAGTGGCTTGTGGAAGGCGAAACGCGTCCGATTCCGACCCTCGCCTCCAAACTCACTTTTGAGCAATAGAATCAATGGTTTCGTGCAGATTCTCTGTTTTTCGATAGCCCAATGTCATAACGCTAGGTCATAACAAGTCTTGGGAGTCCTTCCGTCGTCACCGACGTTCTTGCATGTCTTTCTCTTTGATTTTGCTGTTCGCGTAAACCAGAAAGACGATGGCGATGTAGAATTCGGGTCGCACCGAGTGAAATGGCAGTCAAAGTGCTGCCGCATTGCCCGAACGCCAGCAAGACCTGAAGCAACGGCCAATGAAAAGATGAAGCCTCTGCTCCCCCTCCGGCTGCTGTCGGTCCGTGTTACACCAGATTTGGAAACCCGCCCCGATGTTCAACGTCTCAGGGCCAACCTTGGCGAAAAGGCAGCGGAATACGGCTGCACCTTGCTCGCTCTGTCCCGAGCAGGCAGCAAAGAAGCCAAAGTTGCCTATAAGGTGTTGCAAACACACGCTGCCGAGTCCCCTGTGGAGTGGCGTCCAACTGCCCAGTGGGAAGTGGATGGGTTTGGTTTGGTGGCGCTCCAACTTCTGCTCATCCTCTGGCTGGCTCGCGAGAAACCTGCGTATTACGGAGCGTACGGCGTCATAGGAAAAAACTTGGAGCGGATCGACCGCCAAACGTCAGAGCGGTGGTGGGGCGTGGCGCTCCACCTCCTTTACCTGATGTGTCGCCGCCGTCCCCCCGAAAAGGTGCCAGCCCTGCGCAAACTAGTGAAATCAAAATCGTGCCAAACTGCACGGCAGGCTCACCATGCCATTATCGATGCGCTGCGTAGGCGTTTCAAAAGTTTTGCGCCAAAGCCTGTTCGCAAGAAGGGAATTGTTTACAACGGCAAGACCTAACCCGAGTTGCAGCCTCATTGCCTCAAACTACTTTGAGGCATGTCAAAAACTCTTGATAACATTGGCAGCTATCAACTGACTGTTACCCCGGTCGCGGTCCCGGCTAAGGCTGAAATTCGACCCGTTCTGCCGGAGTTTATCCGCATTCCTAGCAAAGGATTGTGTCCATGGACGGGCTTGTCGAGGGCAAAAATTTACCAGCTCATGTCGGAGGGGAAGCTTCGCACGGTTTGTTTAAGAAAACGAGGAGCCACTCGCGGCACTCGGCTGATTCACTTACAAAGCCTTCTGGACTACCTCAAGGCTCAAATGGAAGGGGGCGAACGGCGAGCACCGCGCCAGCGCCGCAGCAGGTGCGAAGAACGCCCACCCCAAACTCTCCCCTGCTGAAAACATTTTTCGGCACGCTGCCGGGAAGCAAGACGCGCCGAAAAGAAACTACGTATGCAATCATCCCCTGGAACAGACCAAAAGTCAATCGACGAGAACGCCAAGCCTGGCGAAATTATCACGTTGTCCACCGGCGAAAAGCGCGTCGTTGGTATCGACGGTGAAACCTTCCCCTACGTGGATACCGGCCCACTCGATCTCATGCCCCGTCTCGATGAGGACGATCTGCCCGACCGGGACAACGTGATCCGCATCCAAAAGGGCGGAGCAGTAAAGGTTCAATTCACCACTGACAACTTGGGACCGTGCCTGATCGTTCGTCACCGCTGGCATGGCGGGCTTAACCCGGTATGCCCAAAACTCACCGCGCAGGAACTGATTGCCGAGGCCGACCGTGGGCGCGACTGTCCGCTGTGCGGTCTGCTCGATCCCATCGAGGAGTGGTTCATACCCGTCATCCTGCACGCCAGGCGACGCCCAGGTGCGGGTTGGGAACCCACTCGTAGCCAAGCCAAGATTCTCCGCGTTAACGAAAGGATGTTCAGACACCTGAAGAAGGAACTTTCAAGAATGGGTGACGAGTTCAAGCTGATCATCGCCGGGCGTGAGGAAGACGAGTTTGGCAGCTATTACATCGAGGCGACGAATGAACCGTTCAAGGCGAATGGCGAACTAGCCGCTCCGAGGCTGGCAGAGCTTCGGGTGGAGCCGCATGACGACCTGGTTAAATTTGCTGAGAGCGTGTTTTGAAAATGGCGATTTCATATTGCGGCGAGGCGCCTAACCATGAGGCGGATCATGCAAATGCGCAGCATGGCTTCGCTATGATCCAAGCGCACCTCATAGTCAGTGCGCAGCCGCCG
>Ga0326727_10012064_pt1 | contig 19818 bp, 16 predicted proteins | sample MB2enrmetagenome_FD_207643 | JGI IMG/M metagenome (GOLD analysis project Ga0326727, IMG submission 207643) | Lab enriched peat soil microbial communities from McLean, Ithaca, NY, United States - MB29MY | ecosystem: Environmental > Terrestrial > Soil > Wetlands > Peat | place: USA: New York...
GCGCTGCTGCCGAGTGCACAAAGGCCACAATGGGCAGCAGCCAATGCGCGCCGCGCGGCACATACTCGGGGAACCAGAGCACGACGCCGGAGAGAGGCAGCAACACGGCCATGGCAATCATGCCAATGAAGAACACCTTCTGGCCGGAGTCGAAGCGCGCCTGCGGCGGCAGCTTTTCGTCCTGATTGGTGATGTAGAACATGACCTTCTGATTCCATTCCTTGTCCTGGGGAATGAACTTGAAGTCGTCCTTCCACATCGCTCCCATCCAGAAGATGGCAGCCACATAGCCGAAGCCGACGATCGGATGCCAGAAGCGCGCCGTCGGCCCGCCGCCGAAGACCAGCACGATCCAGTACATGTAGGGCGTAAAGAACGCCAGCCCGGTGAATCCGCAGTAGAGATAGGTAAACGCCGTCACCCAGTGACAGACGCGCTCCACCCAGGTGTAGCGCATGATCTGGTCGCTGGGGACCTCGGTTCGCAGTACGGCGCGCTTAGTGGGTTCCATCCGTCACCTCCGTGCCCGCGGGGGGCAGTTGGTCTTCGCGGATTTCGGCTTCCTTGGGGCCCCAGCGCAGGAAGTGCACGATGGCCAACGCCAGTCCGAGGAAGATGCTGCTGCCGCCCATCCATTTCAGCGGTCCCTTCCACAGATCGACAAAGCTGGCGATCGAGGGATTCTTAGGCAGGCCACCGTAGCGCTCCGGATGGTCGATGTCATGCAGCACGTACATGACGTGGGTGCCGCCCACGCCCTGCGGATCATAGACGCCGGCGTTCTTGTAGGAAGTGTGCTCGCGCAACTGGTGAGCACGCTTCTCCGCCAGCTCCTTCATGTCGTCCTTGCTGCCGAAGTGCAGGCAGCCGGTGGGACAGCTCTTGATGCAGGCCGGCTCCAGGCCATTGCTGACGCGGTCCGAGCACAGCGTGCACTTGAACACCTTCTTCGTCTCCGGATTGAACTTCGGGATGTTGAAGGGACAACCGGTCACGCAGTACTGGCAGCCGATGCAGTTGTTCTGGTTGAAATCAACGATACCGTTGGCGTACTGCACAATGGCGCCGTCGGCCGGACAGGCCTTCAGGCAGCCCGGATCGGCGCAGTGCATGCATTGATCCTTGCGCATCAGCCACTGGAAGCTACCGTCCTCGTTGGTGTGCTCGTCGAAGCGAATCAGGTTCCAGTAGTTCCATGCGGTATCCGGCATGGTCTGGTAAGTGTTGTCGAAGCTGGTGGCACGGAAGGGATAGCCGTTCCACTCCAGGCACGCCACCTCGCAGGCCTTGCAGCCGATGCAGGTGGTAGTGTCCACCAGCTTGCAGACGTCATAATCGCGCGAGCCGTCTTTGCCCGGCACGGGCCCCGCGTGTCCCGAGATCGCCTTGATCTGGAGTAGCTTTGGCATCGCGTCCTCCTATGCTTTCTCGAGCTTCACGAGGAAGCCCTTGAACTCGGGAGTAAAGGCGTTGGGGTCGATCACGGCCATGGTAAGGCTGTTGGTCAGAGTGCGCGCCGTCCTGCCCTCGTCCTCGGCGATGCCGCGGAAGCCCCAATGGATCGGGATGCCGATCTGGTAGGTCTTCTTGCCGTCGATCAGCATGGGCTTGATGCGGCGGGTGACCATGGCGCGCGCTATATACTGCCCGCGCGCGCTAGACACCTTAACCTTCTCCCCGCCGTGTAACTGCATCTCGTCGGCCAGCTCCGCCGGAATCTCGACGAAGGGCTCCGGTTGCAGCTGCACGTTCATGGGATTGTTCTTCGTCCAGTAGTGGTAGTGCTCGGTGAGCCGGTAGGTGGTGCAGATGATGGTGTACCCGTCGGCGACCGAGCCGTACTTGTCCTCCGAGCTCTTGAAGCGCTTGCTGACCGGATTGTTGGCCTGCTTGGGATGCAGCAGGTTCTGCACCGGACTCTCGATCGGTTCATAGAATTCGGGGAACGGACCGTCGGCCATGCCGCCCAGCGGCACGAAGAGCCGTCCGATGCCCTCGGGATTCATGATGAACGGGCCCATGTGCTCGTGCGGCGCGGAATCAGCTTTGAAGTCGGGCACGTCGCTGCCGACCCACTTCTTTGCGGCCTCGTTCCACCAGACCTGGGCGCGGTCGGGGTCCCAGGGCTTGCCGTTCAGGTCACAGGAGGCGCGGTTGTACAGCACGCGCCGGTTGGCCGGCCAGCTCCATGCCCAGTTGGGATAGATGCCCAGTCCAGAGGGGTCCTCGGTGCCGCGGCGCTGAATCATCGCCCCGGCCTCGGTCCAGCTTCCGCAGAAGATCCAGTTGCCGCAAGCGGTCGAGCCGTCATCGCGCAGGAAGCCGAATCCCGGCAACTGCTGACCGGCCTTGATGGTGGTCTGCGTGGCCTCGTCGGTCACGTCGGCTACGGCCTTGCCATTGATCTCCTTGGCGATCTCGGCCAGCGATGGATTGTACCGATCGGTGTAGTTCCAGGTCGCGTTCAGGAGTGGGTCGGGGAACTTCCCGCCCTCTTTCTGGTAGAGCTCGCGGACCTTGAGGAAGATGCGCGCCAGAATCTCCTGATCGAGCTTGCAGTCTCCCGGAGGCGGCAAGGCCACCCACTTCCACTGCAGCCAGCGCGCGGAGTTGACCATGGTTCCGTCCTTCTCCGCGAAGCCCGCGCCCGGCAGCCGGTACACCGCCGTATTGATGTTTTTCAGCTCGTCCCTGGGCACCGTCGGAGACATCCAGAACTCGCTGGTTTCGTCGGGATAGATCTCGCATACCACCAGCCAGTCGGCCTTCTTCAGCGCCTCGATGTTCTTGTTCGAGTTCGGGCCGATGGCCACGCCGTTCATGCCGAAGGCGAAAAGCCCCTTTACCTCCCCGCGGTGCATGCCGTCCCAGATCTCGGTCCAGCTATAGTTGCGGTCCACCTTGGGCAGGTAGTTGAAGCAGAAGTCGTTCTCCTTAGTCGCCGTCGCTCCGTAAAAGGCCTTGAGCAACGAGACCATGAAGCGCGGCATGTTTGACCAATAGTTAAACGAGGCCCATTCGCCGGGCTTGGCCTGCGTCGGCGTGATCCGCTTCAGGTACGCGGCCAGGTCGGTATCGGCCGGGGCGGGCACCTTCAGGTAGCCGGGCAGCAGGTCAAAGATGCCGGCCATATCGGTGGCGCCCTGAATATTGCTGTGCCCGCGGAGGGCGTTTACTCCGCCGCCCGCGCGCCCGATGTTTCCCAGCAGCAGTTGCAGCAGCGCCGCGCCGCGGATGGTCTGCGCGCCCGAGCTGTGCTGCGTCCAACCGACGGCATAGATGATGGTCCCAACCTTCTTCATATTTCCGTCCTTGCGGATGGAGGTGAACAGGTCGGCGGCCTTCACGATGTCTTCCTTCGGAATTCCGGTGATGCGCTCCACCATCTCCGGCGAGTAGCGCGAGTACTGCTTCTTGAGCAACTGGTAGACGCAGCGCGGGTGCTGCAGGTTGAGGTCGTAGGCCACGTCGGGCGGCAGCGCCGGTGCCGGTGCCGGTTTGCCCGGCTCGGCGGCGGGGACCTTGGCGGCAGCGAACTTCACCGTCGCGGGATCCTTGCCGGTAACGTTTCCGCCCTCCTCGTAATTCCAGGTGCTCTTGTCGTAGGCGTGTTTTTCGGGATCGAAACCCGAGTACAGCCCTTCTTCCGGCAGCTGGAAGCCTTCCTTCACGATGAAGGCCGCGTTGGTGTAGTTGGCCAGGTACTCGCGGTTGACCCGGTCGTTGCTCAACGTGTAGTTGATGAATGCGCCCAGCAGAGCAATGTCAGAGCCGGCGCGGATCTGCAGGTGCAAATCGCTGACGGCGGCCGTGCGCGTGTAGCGTGGATCGACTACGATCATCCTGGCGTTGCGGTTGCGCTTGGCTTCGATGGCCCATTTAAAGCCGCAGGGATGGTTTTCGGCCGGGTTGCCGCCCATGATCAGCATCATGTCGGTGTTCTTGATGTCGATCCAGCCGTTCGTCATTGCGCCGCGTCCAAACGTTGGTCCCAGACCTGAGACCGTGGGCGCGTGTCAAACCCTGGCCTGATTTTCCAGGTAGGTTATGCCCAGGCTGCGCATGGTTTTCACCACGAGGTAATTGAACTCGTTGGTGTCTGTGCAGCCGCCGGTGAAGGCGATGGATGGGCAGCGGTTGACGGTGTGCCCCTGCTCGTCCTTTTCGATGAAATGCTCGTCGCGCGACTTCTTAACCAGGCGCGCAATCTCGTCGATCGCCTGGTCCCAGCCGATGTCTTCCCACTTGTCCGAGCCGGGACGGCGCACCTGCGGCTTGAGCAGGCGCCGTTCATTGAGAATGTCGTGGTACAGCGATGATCCCTTGGGGCACAGAGTGCCGCGATTGATCGGATGGTCGGGATCACCCTCGACGTGCACCACCTGCGGGGTGACGTTCTTGGCCTTGTCGCCGATAGTGTGAATGATCACACCGCAACTCACGGAACAATACGGACACGTGGAGCGTGTCTCCGTGGTGCGGGCAATCTTCAACTCTGACACTTCGGCATAGGCGCGCTCCATTCCGAAGCCGAACGCTACGGCCGGAATGGTTGCGCCCAAAGTCGACGCTTTCAGGAAGTCTCTACGAGTAACGGCCATCTGCTATCCTCCCCAAACCGGATATATAGTGCCAGTGAGACTTTGGGGTACCAGCCGTTCCGAGCCATCTTTTACAAGCCTGACCACGGAGCGGGCCATATTTGGGATAGATGCACGCTGCCGTAAACGCAACCGCCGGTTGTCCCGGCGAGTTCAAATGTTCCAGAAAACTTAACACAAACCAGAGTTCGCGGAGCAATTCAACCCCAAAATAGGTATAACCCGAATACCACCCTGGAAGCCCGGACGGGACACCTTACACTCCGCTGCATACTCCGCTGCCCCCGGTGAGTGTTCCGTATTGCGGAGAGCTGCGGCGCGCCCGGACAGCGAGCAACCCGAGGCCAGTGGGGGTATTCTCGCTCGTTGTATGCTAGGGTCTGTTAACAGACCCTAGCGCGCGCGGAGGGGTTGCGTGAGCACGGCGGGAAGAAAGGTTTCCACCATCGCGGTGACGGAGTGGCGCGAGGGGTCGCTGCGCCGTGCCGATGACTATCTCGCGGCCGAGGAGCCGCTGGAGATACGCGTTGGCGAGCACCCCGTCAGCGTCACCATGCGCACCCCGGGAGACGACCTGGATCTTGCCGCTGGCTTCCTTTTTACCGAGGGACTGATCGAGTCGGGCAGCCAGATTGCCTCGATCCGTGCCGCCGAAGACTACGGTTCACACGGCAACCGCGTGATCGTCGAGCTGGCTCCGGGCACCGAATTCGACTTCGAGCGCGGCCAGCGCAACTTCTATGTTACGTCCAGTTGCGGAATCTGCGGCAAGGCGTCGCTGGATGCAGTTCGCGCACGCGGCATACGGCGTCCCGCACAGGGTGGCACTTTCAGAGCGGAGCTGCTGTGCGAGCTGCCTGAGCGGCTTCGCGCCGGGCAGAAGATCTTCGGCTACACCGGTGGACTGCACGCCGCGGGGCTCTTCGACCGTTCCGGCGGCCTGCTGGCGATGCGCGAGGACATTGGACGCCACAACGCGGTGGACAAGGTCATTGGATGGGCGCTTGGCCAGGGACTGATCCCGCTCTCGGATGCGATCCTGATGGTGAGCGGGCGCGGCGGCTTTGAGATCGCGCAGAAGGGGCTGGTGGCGGGCATTCCGGTGCTGGCCTCGGTCTCGGCGCCCTCCGATCTGGCGGTCGAGCTGGCACGCGAGTTCGGCATGACGATGGTCGGTTTTCTGCGCGAGCGCCGCTTCGTGGTCTACTCCGGCGCCGAACGAATCTCCGGAGAGGATGCTGGCTGAACCTGCTTGCCGTGCACAGCCGGTTGTGTTGAGATGATCACGAACTCGCGCAGTGTGCCGCGAACGCGCACTTCCAGCTCCGCCGCGATGGACGAAAGCAGGCACGATTGAAGAAGTCCGGCACTGACGATTTCCGCAGGCTCCCCTCGGTGGACGAGGTGTTGCGCAGCGATGAGGCCGCGGTGCTGGCGGCCGAGTACGGCCGCGCCAGTGTGACCGATGCGGTGCGCGCAGAGTTGCAGTCCCTGCGCATGAAACTTGGCCAGGGAAGGTTTCTCGATGGGGAGTTTGAATCGGCGCTCGGGTCGCTGGCGGCGTCCTTGCGCCGGCGGCTGGAGTCTGGAACCGAGCCCTCTCTGCGCCGCGTCATCAACGCCGCTGGAGTGCTGATCCACACCAACCTGGGGCGTGCGCCGCTGGCACGCGAGGCAGCCGAACAGGCGGCCACGGTTGCCACAGCCTACAGCAATCTTGAGTTCGATCTTACCGAAGGCCAGCGTGGGCGCCGCGACGATCACGCGCAGAGGCTGTTTGAGCAGCTGTTTGCCCGGGAGGGATTGGCGGAGACCAGCACACTGGTGGTCAACAACAATGCGGCGGCGGTGTTTCTGGCGCTGGCGGCCATGGCCGAGGGCGGAGAGGTGGTGGTCTCGCGCGGGGAACTCGTCGAGATCGGCGGCTCATTCCGGATTCCAGAGATCATGGCCCGCTCCGGCGCCTCGCTGTGCGAGGTGGGAACGACAAATCGCACGCGCATTGAAGATTACGAGCGCGCCATCGGAGAGCGAACCCGGCTGCTGCTGCGCGTGCACCGCTCCAACTTTGAGATCGTCGGATTTACCGACTCGCCGACGCTGGGGCAGCTCGTTGAGCTGGGTCAGCGCCGTGGCATCCCCGTACTGGAGGACCTCGGTTCGGGTGCGCTGGCTCGGCTTGATGAATTCGGCGTCAGCGGCGAACCGACCGTGCAGGACAGCCTGCGCGCAGGTGTTTCGCTGGTCACCTACAGCGGCGACAAGCTGCTGGGCGGCCCGCAGGCGGGACTGATCACGGGCGAGCCCGGCTGTGTCGCGCGGCTGCGGCAGCATCCGCTCTTCCGTACCTTGAGAGTGGACAAGATGTGCTATGCGGCGCTGGAGGCCACTCTGGCCGCCTATCTCCGAGAAGATTACGACGCGCTGCCGCTGCTGCGCATGATGCGCACTCCGGCCGAGAGCGTGCGTGCGCGCTGCCAGGCGTTGCTGCCTTCTGCGGCGGGCCTGCGGGCGGAGGTGGTGGCTACCGAGACGATGATCGGCGGTGGCGCGGCGCCGGGAAAGAGCCTGCCGTCGTTCGCGCTCGCACTCTCCTGCGAGGCCATCGGCGCCACGAAGCTTGCGCTCCGGTTGCGCCAGCAGAAAGTGCCCGTGGTGGCGCGAATCAAAGACGATTGGCTGCTGCTCGACCTGCGCACCGTCGATCCCGAAGACGACGCCTATCTGGCGCAGACGCTGGCCGGAATCATCCCCGGCTGAGCCTCGCCTTCCCTGTAGTACCATCATTGCCATGCAGGAGACGAAGACCATCCGTTTGACGGAGAAGGTCAAGGCTGCGGGTTGAGCCAGCAAGCTAAGTCCGGCGGCGCTGGACTCGGTGCTTGGGAAATTAGCCCGGCAGGTTGATCCGAATGTGCTGGTCGGCTTTGACAAGGCCGACGACGCGGGCGTGTATCGTCTCGCGCCGGAGCTGGCGCTCGTGCAGACGGTGGACTTCTTTACTCCGATCGTGGACGATCCGTACATCTTCGGCCAGATTGCCGCCACCAACGCCCTGAGCGATGTTTATGCCATGGGCGGGCGTCCGCTCTCTGCCCTGGCCATGGTCTGCTTTCCCGAAAAAGAAGATCTCGGTGTGCTGGAGCGCATTCTGGCCGGCGGCCTGAGCAAGATGGTCGAGGCGGGATGCACGGTGATCGGCGGCCACAGCATTCGCGATCCCGAGATCAAGTTCGGCTACGCGGTGACGGGAGTGGTCGATCCCGCCCGCGTCACCACGAACTCCGGCGCGCGGCCAGGAGATGCACTGGTCTTCACCAAGGCCCTGGGCACGGGCGTGATCTCCACGGCGATCAAGCGCGGGGTAGCCGCGGCAGAGTGGATCGACGCGGCGACGGCGGCGATGACGACGCTGAACCGGCGGGCCGCAGAGGTCGCACTGGGCTTCGATGTGCACAGCATGACAGACGTGACCGGCTTCGGCCTCATCGGCCATGCGCGCGAGATGGCGCTGGGCAGCAACGTGAGCCTGCTGCTGCACGCCTCGCGCGTGCCGTGCCTTCCCGGCGCCGAGGAGTGCATTGCGCGCGGCTTCATCCCCGGCGGATTGAACAGCAACCGCGAGTTCGCCTCCTGCTCGGTGGAAGCCGATAGCAACGTGCCGGAGGCGCTGCTGACGCTGCTCTACGATCCGCAGACGGCGGGAGGACTGCTGATCGCCGTCGAGCCGCAACAGGCCGAGGCGCTGGTCAAGGCCTTGCAGGAGGCAGGCGTCGGCGCGGCCGTGATCGGCGAGGCGCTGGAGCGCCGCACTCCGCTCATTTGCGTTGCCGTGTAAGCCGCGCAGATGGCTGCTTCCGTCTCTACAGGATGATGCGGTCGTCTCCGGCGCGCCGTGTGATGTGCTCACGGTCGAGGAACTCCAGGAGCGGGATCGCGTATTTGCGCGTGACGCCGAAGGTGTCCTTGAAACGGGCCACGTCAAGGCGCGGTGACGCCTGCTTCATCGATCTTACCTGCAGCTTCAGTTCTTCGAGAGTTTGTTGGTGGAAGATAAGCTCCTCGCTGATCTTGACGAGCACCCGCTCGCGCAGCAACAGGGTGACAATCCGCTGTGCGCGCGGGAGGTCGATCTTCAACCCGCCCAGCACTTCCTTGAGCGCGGGCACCTGAACGCCGGCCTTGGCGAACGCCTCCTCGATCTGCTGCTTCGACTGGGCTTCGTCCGCTTTCATCTCCACGCCGCGGCCGGGCAGGTGCAGCAGTTCGCCGGAGCTCTCCAGCTTCTTGGCCGCCAGCAATCGTTCCAGCGCCCCGGTGAACAGATCGCGCTCCACCCCGCTCTTCTCCAGCAACTCCTCGCGGCTGATTCCGCCGCGCAGGGGATTGGCGGACTGGAAGGCTTGCACCGCCACCAGCAGCGCGGCGCAAATTTCATCCAGGGCCGGCACCGCAATCATGATCTCGCCGAAGCCGGCGATGGCTCCGGATTTTGTCGCGGCCGTGATGGCACTTTGCAAACGCCGTCGCGCCCAGCCGGTTTCGTGGGTCGCCTCGGAGACGCGCAAGCCGCGGCCCGCGCGCCGCGCCACCAGCAGGCGCAGGCGCCCGGCGTCGTCGGCCTCCATCAGCTCGGCAAGCATGGTGACACGATCTGCGGGCTTGAGCCGTCGCGGAGGAGCGACGTCTGCCACCACGCCGCCGCCAATCGTCGAGATGGGAGAGAAGCGGCGCACGATGAAACGGTCACCGGGAATGCAGACCACGGGCTGCGCGGTGCGCAGTTGCACCCAGCCGTCTTCTCCGGGCCGCAGTTCGTCGGCCCCATAGATGCGAAGCGAGGCAACGGTCTCGCTGGTGAACAGGTGCAGGTGAACGCGATGGTGGTTCCGCAGCGGGGGAGCATCCTTCAGAAGCGAGAGTTTCACATCCAGCCGGCGCACCGGACGGAGCAGGCCAGTTTCGGCGAGCATCATGCCGCGCGCGAGCTCCTCCTGCGCAACGCCCGCCAGGTTCACCGCGGTTCGCTGCCCGGCGTGGGCCGCATCGGCTGCCACGCCGTGCACCTGGATGCCGCGCACACGGGCTCGCAGGCCCGCGGGCAACACCTCGATCTCCTGCTCTCGGTGCAGTTCGCCGGCGACCATGGTGCCGGTGACGACGGTGCCGAATCCTTTCATGGTGAAGACGCGATCGACGGGAAGGCGAAGGGCAGCCTGCGAATCTTTCTGCGCAGCCTGTGAAGCTACGCCGGCAAGCTCCCGCTTGAGCCGGTCGAGCCCCTCGCCGGTGAGCGCGCTGACTTCCACGATGGGTGAGCGGCAGGCGTCCAGAAAGGAACCGCGAACGAACTCTTCCACCTCCAGGCGCACCACGTCGAGCGTCTCGCGGTCCACCAGGTCGGTTTTGGTGAGTACCGTGATGCCGTACTCGACCTGGAGCAGGCGACAGATGTCGAAGTGCTCGCGCGTCTGCGGCTTGATCGATTCCGCGGCGGAGATGACCAGCAGCACCAGATCGATGCCGCCGGCGCCGGCCAGCATGTTGCGCACAAAGCGCTCGTGGCCAGGAACATCGACGAAGCCCAGTCGCACCGGACCCTCCGGACCGGTCAGCTCCATGTGGGCAAAACCGAGGTCGATGGTGATGCCGCGCCGCTTCTCCTCCGCCAGGCGGTCGGCATCGATTCCGGTGAGAGCACGGACCAGCGCGGTCTTGCCGTGATCGATGTGGCCTGCTGTGCCAACCACAACGGACTTCATCTGCCTACGTTAAGACAACGCGCGCCAGTTCTCAATCCAAAACGGCCAGCACACGACGGCCGGGAAGAATGCAGGACGGCGCACAATAGGGAACGGAATGGCGGAAGCGCGTGTGAGTCGAACACACCAGAGACAGGGTGAACCTGCCTCTCACCGGTTTTGAAGACCGGGAGCATCACCGGACACTACTCGCTTCCATCCGGAGTCGTCTGCCATCGTAACGGTCCCAAGGTGCGGAGACAATCTTAGCTCAGTCCAGCTTCCCGGTGATCTCCTCCACCGCCTCCAGAACTGTCCCGTCCTTGACCAACTTGGCAAGGGCGTTGATGTCGGTGTGCAGCGGGCGGTCTTCCTCGAGCTTCGGCACATGGCGACGTATGGCGTCATACGCAGCTTTGCTCGCGGGCGATGGCTTCAGCGGCGCCAGAAATTCGAAGGCCTGCGCTGCCGCCATCAGCTCGATGGCGGTTATGTACCACGAATTCTCGAGGATCTGCCGCGTCTTGATGGCTGTCGTCATTCCCATGGAGACGAAGTCTTCCTGATCGGCGGCGGCCGGAATGGAGCCGATCGCCGCGGGCGTGCTCAGCACGCGGTTCTCGCAGACGAGCGCTCCGGCGGTGTATTGCGACAGCATCAGGCCGGAGAACATGCCTGCGCCCTTGGTCAGGAAGGCTGGAAGCCCACGCGAAAGGTGCGGATTCAACAGCCGGTTGACGCGGCGCTCGCACAGCACATCGATCGTCGTCACCGTGGTTCCCAGCAGCTCCAGCGCAAACGCCATCGGCGTTCCCTGGAAGTTGGCGCCGTTCAGCACCAGATCTTCGTCCGGGAAGAACATCGGGTTATCGGCGGCGTGGTTCAGCTCGATCTCCAGCATGTAGCGGATCCACTGGAAGGCGTCGCGGGCGGCGCCGATGACCTGCGGGCATGAGCGCAGGGCGTAGGCATCCTGCACCTTTTTGCCGCTGCGCTTCAGCAGTTCGGAGCCATCGGTAAGCCGCCGCACGTTCTTCGCGCAGCTCTGCGCACCGGGATAACCGCGCACATAGTGCACGCGATGGTCATAGGCCGCCATGTTGGCATTGAGTGCCTCAAGCGTCATGGCCAGCGCAATCTCCTGGGTGTGGAGGAGCCGCTCGGCATCATAGAGCTCGATGCTCCCCATGCCGGTGATCAGGTCGGAGCCGTTGATGCAGGCCAGTCCGTCACGCTCGCGGAAGACGATTGTGGGGATACCGGCTGCGGCCATTCCTTCCTTCGCCGGCATCCTCTGGCCCTTGTAGAACACCTCGCCCTCGCCCATCAGGGTGATGGCCATCTGCGACATCGGCGCCAAGTCGCCACAGGCGCCAACGGAGCCCTTCGCGCACATCACCGGCGTCACGCCCTTGTTTAGCATGTTGATCTGCGTCTCGACCACCTCCAGCCGAATGCCGGAGTGTCCCCAGCAGTGCGTATTCAGCCGCGAGACCATGCCCGCGCGAGCATCCTCTTCGGCGCATGGCTCACCGCAGCCAGCGGCATGAGAGTAGAGCAGATACTTCTGGTACTGCCGAACCTGCTCATCGGTCAGCCGCACCTCGGCCAGTTCGCCGATCCCTGTATTGACGCCATAGATGGTTTCTCCCGCCGCGACCTTGCGCTCCAGTACGGCGCGGCACTTCTGCACGCGTGCCGCCGCGTCGGGATCTATCGCAATCGCTTCGCGGTTCCGCGCGATGCGCACAACGTCTTCGATCTTCAGAGAATGACCATCCAGCGTAACTGCGTTCTGTTTAGGAGCGATTGCCGAGGACATAACTTGACCTTCCTATGAGGATTCCAGTTCGCCAATCGAAGCCGCCGCCGGCAGTATCTAGGCTGCCTGCGCGGCGTTCGACGCTATCGTCACAAAATAGGGGATATTCTCCCCTCGGGCAATGGGGATTGAGGGTATCATTGCCGTAGTTTGCGATTGAATTAATTGAGGAATGCGGAATGAACAGTGGAATCAACTGGAATATTGATGCGATTGACCGCAACATACTGAACGAGCTGCAGAAAGATGCTCGCGCCTCGTTTGCTGAGATTGGACGACGCGTCGGTCTTTCCCCCTCGGCTGCGGCTGCCCGGGTGCAGAGACTGGAGGAGGATGGCGTCATCCGGGGCTACCGGGTGGACATCGACCCGCGCGCCTTCGGCTACAACATCATGGTTTTCACCCGCATGCTGTGCGAGGGTGACAGTTACCGGCGATTCATCTCCTATATCAAGACGCTCGACGCCGTGCGCGAGTGTTATCACGTCACGGGCAGCGATGCCCTGATCATGAAGATCCTGACAAGATCCATCGAGGACTTGAACGAAATCGTAACCGGATTCCTTCCCTACGGATCGCCGAACTCGAGCGTTGTGATCGGCGATGTTCTGGTCCGTACCGAATACGATCTCGAACCAGCCAGGGCAAGACGAACCGACATGGGCCGCGGTACTCCCACTCGCCTTGGCTAGCCGGGCGGAATAACTCTACTTACCCGTACTCACGCGCCGCGCTACATCTTGCCGGCTTATTGCTCTGCGTTTGCTCTCGCCGCGAGGGCCGCGGGGTGATGCATCCGTTCGACAATGCCGCGATAAAGACGCGAGCGGACCTCGTAGCGCTCGTTGGCCTGAGTAATGTAACGAACCACCACAGTGAGGCCGGCTACCGTTGGGCGGACGTCAATAGCGGGCGTGGCCGAGAACGACTGCACATGATAGTTGTGGGTGGCGTGCTGCCACTCCTGCTCCGCTAAAGCCGCATTGGCCCGGGTCTCGGCCGACACCAGTTCCTGGATCTGGGCGACCAGCAAATTCGGATCCCTGCCCGGCGGAACCAGCACGCTCAACTCGTCCCATAGCCACTGGCCCTTGGTGGTGAAGTTGAAGTAGTGCTTCTCCATGGCGAAGCTGTTGACGAAAGCCACCTTGCGGCCGGTGGGGTGGCCGGTGTCGTTCCAGTTGCCGGTTTCCATTAGAACGGTGCGCAGGAGGCCGATTTCCACCACTTCGCCGCCAATTCCTTCGATCTCCACCCAGTCGCCCACGTGGATACCATTGCGCCCCATCAGCACAAACCAGCCGAAGAAGGCGACGATAAAGTCCTTCAGGGCAACGGTGAGGCCGGCGCCGGCAAAGGCCACGATGGTCGAAAGCTGGGTCGGCGGACCAAACAAGACCAGCAGCGCGACCAGCGCGCCCAACCCGCGCAGACACAGGCGCAGCACCATGCGCATCGTCGTAAGCCGCCGCCGGTCGAAGCCCTGCTTGCTCAAACGCCCTTCGAGCACCGGTTCCGCAATGATCACCGCCAGCGCGATCAACAGCACCAGCAGGACAGAAAGCAGCAACGCATGCGCGATGGCAATCATCTGCCGGTAGACGATGGCCGCCCAATCGCTATACAGCTTGGACAACTGGCGCTCGTCGGCGATGCGCTGCGAGAAGTCGGCCAGCGCCATTCGCCAGTCCGTATGCGCGCGCATGGCGGCCAGCGCGGCGCCCCGCTGTTCCTTATCGGCGGTTTTCGATTGCGCGGTGCCCGACGCCATCGTCTGGCGCTCACCGCGCAGCCGCTGGCTCAATGCCTGGGACCTCTCCGTCAAGTCGTTCGCCAGCTTGTCCGCGTCCTGCTGCGCCTGCAGCAACTGCTTCCGGTGGCTCCATAGCTGGATGCAGGCACGAGCCTGGCTTATCAGGCTCGCCGGCACTTCCAAAGCAGCCGGCTTGGAGACGGCGCCCACCGCAGTGGAATGCTGCAAGGCTTCGTATTCCTTGTACTTTTGCTGCAGCACGCGCTCGTTGTCCCCGCCGGCGGACATCATGTCCTCATGCGCGTCCTCCAGTTCCTCCTCGTGCAGGCTCTTCTGCGCCTGTGCGAGGTCGAGCTGGTCCTGCAGATCGTCGGCATTGGGTACGCCCGGTTTGGCCAGGAGCTTGGTGAGGCGGGTGATCTCCGCAGCTTCGGATTGCAGCTGGCTCTCCAGCGACTGAATATGTTCGCTGATCGCCTTGGTCTCCGGCGTCAGGACGGGAGGCTGCAGGTGCGCCTGGCGGAGAGCCATGGCAAAGGCAAGTTCAACTTCGTGGTCGGCCTGGTGTATGGCTCCGAGGGAAAGTTGTTCTTCTTCCTGCGTACCGGCCAGCGGATGCAGGCTGCGCGCGGCGAGCAACGGGCTCTCATCCACCAGCGGGACTGCAGGCGGCGATTTTACGTGCAGCTTCGGAAGCGGGCTCTCACCAGTACGCGTAAAATAGAACGCCCCTGCGGCGACCAGTGCGCAACAGCAGAGTATGGCAGTAATAAAGGTTCTGGCTTTTCTTGCCATTGTCGTCCCGACCCCTTTGGCAAATGAGAGACCCAGTATTTTTGTACCAGAGTATTCGTTTTCGGCTGGTTTAGATAGAGTCAAGTTCGCGGCCAGCCGGTCTCCGGGCCTGCGCTCGATCGAAGTATCACAGAAAGAGAGAAGAAGACTCGCGTAGAATTGCTTCATGAGCATAACCACGCAAGTGCAGGCTGATATCGTTGCGGCCATGAAGGCGCGGGAAGAGCTGCGCCTTTCCACGCTGCGCATGGTCAAGACCGCGCTCAAGAACAGGGAAATCGAGAAGCGCTCGCCGCTGGACGAAAAAGAGGAGATGCAGGTCCTCACCACGCTGATCAAGCAGCGCCACGACGCCGCCGACCAGTTCACCAAGGGCAACCGTCCCGGGCTCGCCGCCAAGGAACTGGAGGAGATTGTCTTCATCGAAGGCTATCTGCCCAAGGCCATCACCGCCGAACAGATCGATGCCGCCCTCAAGGCCGTCATCGCCGAGATGGGTTCGCCTACCGCCAAGGACATGGGCACGGTGATGAAGAAAGTGATGGCCAGCTTTGCCGGAGCACGCGTCGACGGTAAGCTTGTGAGCGAGGCGGTAAAGAAGGCGCTCGGCTAGCTTCGCGCGCGGCGGATGATGACGAAGACGCCGTCGGGAAATTTCTCGCCGGTGAACTCCACGCGGCCATCGGTCACAAAGCCGCGCAGCTCCTTGATCTCCTCGCGCGCCACGGGAGGCTTGGCGTAGGCATCGGCGCGCGTTCTGTCCGCCTTGCCGGTTCCGCGATCCATCGCCTCATTGGCCAGCCGGTCGGCATCCTTATTTAAGTGGCGAAGCACGTGGCGGATCTCGAAATGCTGCAGCTTGCGCACCAGCGCCTTGGCCTCGGTGTAGATGGCCAGCAGCGCCTCGCTGCGCACTTTGTACTGCCCCTTCATCTGTTTCACCAGCAGCTCGGAGTCGCTGACCACCTTGACCGAGTTGTAGCCGTGTTCCACCGCATATTCGAGCGCTGCGATCAGTCCGGAGTACTCGGCGAAGTTGTTGGTCTGCACTCCCAGGAAGTCGCTCAGCTCGGCCAACCGCTTACCCTCGCCGTCGGTGATGTAGGCTCCATAGCCGGCCGGGCCGGGATTGCCGCGCGAGCCGCCGTCGATGTGCACGATCATGACTCTTTCTCCGGAGCTCGGCTGGTGCTCTCCAAACAGGCTGCCTGTTGCTGAAGTGGGCATAGCGCGAGTGTACAGCAAAGAGCAATCCGCAGGCAGAGCTCCTCACCCGAGCCTGATTGCGCTTCGTCTCTGGAGGCTGACGCGAGGTTGGTTCTTACCGGCCGCTTTCCAGCCGGAGCGCCAGCGTCTTGGGCAGCCCGGCGGCGAGAATGCGCTCCTGCGCGCGGGCAATGTCGTAGCTGACGCGATAGAAGCGCACCTCGGTGCGATCGGAGTCGTAGAGCGCGAAAGCCGCGCGCCGGTCGTGATCGCGCGGCTGTCCCACCGATCCCGGATTCACAAGATATCGCGTCCCGTCCTTCAGCTTCAGCCGCTTCAGCTCGACTCGAGCTGCGTGGTCGAAGGGCTCGGGCGCAACCGGCCGGGTAGTTGCATGCTCACGCGCAAACGCGCCCTGAATGTGGGAGTGTCCGAAGAATGTAATGTGGAACGGAGAGACGCCCAGAGCAGCGTCGGCAGCAAGCTCGGAAGCTATATATATATCCTCGTGCAGCGGCGAGCCGTGGACAAACTGCACATCCTCCCAGTCGGCGTGGCACACCGGTCCGCGAGGCAGTTGCCGCAGCCATTCCACGCTGCCCCCACTCAGTTCGCGGCGCGTCCATAGCGCGGCCTCGGCAGCGATGGGATTGAAGCTTGAGAGACCATCGAGCCCGCAGCAGCAGCGGTCGTGATTGCCACGCACGCTGATCGGGTCCATCGCCCGCACCATCTCTACCGACTGGTTCGGACTGGCGCCATATCCGACGACATCGCCAAGATTGGCCACACCGTCATAATCCGGCGCAGCGTCCAGGCAGGCCTCGAGGGCCTCCAGGTTTCCGTGTATATCGCTGAGCAGAAGTAGCCGCACCGCTGCGATTATATAGGCTGCAGCACGGGGGCACAGACATTTCCCCCATCCGGCCGGGAAAGCGATAGAGTATTGCCATGCCCCTGCCGCGATTTGCCAGTCTTTGTGCGCTGCTTCTGCTCGCCTCTCCGCTGCTTGCCCAGTCTGCCGGCGCGGCAGCGCCGCAACCCGCCCCTTCGACGCTTCCCGACCCGGTGGCTTACGTCGCAGCCCAGTTCGGCAGCAGCTTCAAGCTCGATGCCAAAGTTCCGCCGCTCTTCGGCGATCTGGATGGCGACGGCCGCGAAGACCTGGTGCTGGTCGCCACCAGCCCCACCCCTCTACTCTCGCAGGAGAAATATCGTTACAAAGTAGCCGATCCTTATGACGCCTACTTCGGCACCGGCGATCCCAAGATCACCGCGCAGTTCAATCTGCACTTCGATGGCTCCGGCCGTATGCTGCTCATTGTTCTGAACTGGCGGCAGCCGCCCGATCCCAAGCACATCACCAAGTTCGTGCTCATCAACACGCCCTTCGAGCGCATCATGCTCGCCGATCTCCGGCTGAAGAAGAAGAACCTGCAGGCCATCGAGGCCGTTGACCGCAGCAGTCTGCACGCGCTCGTCTTCTGGGATGGGCACCGCTGGCGCTGGTCGGCACAGGGCATGGATGTTGACGACGACTTCAAGATGCCTCCGCTGGAGGACAACACCAAAATGCCGGCTCCGCGCTAAAACCGTGGCTGTAAGAGCAAGACGCTGGATATAATGTCCCCTCCATGACCAAAAACATCGAGCAGAAACTGGCATTGCTGAAGGAGCGCGACCAGCTCGCCGAAGCAGGTGGCGGCGAAGAGCGGCGCGCGCGCGAACACAAACTGGGCAAGATGACCGCCCGCGAACGCATCGAGTTCCTGCTCGATGAAGGCACCTTCGAGGAGACCGACAAGTTCGTCACCCATCGCACCACCGAATTCGGCATGGGCGAGCAGGTGGTCCTCGGCGACGGCTTCGTCACCGGCTACGGGCGCATCGACGGCCGCCTGGTCTTCGTCTTCGCGCAGGACTTCACCGTCTTCGGCGGCTCACTCTCGGAGACCAACGCCGGCAAGATCGTCAAGATCATGGACCAGGCCGCGCGCGTCGGTGCGCCGGTCATCGGACTGAACGACTCTGGCGGCGCGCGCATCCAGGAGGGCGTTCGCTCGCTGGCCGGCTACGCCGACATCTTCCTGCGCAACGTACTCTCTTCGGGCGTGGTTCCGCAGATCTCGGCGGTCATGGGCCCCTGCGCCGGTGGAGCCGTTTATTCCCCGGCGATGACCGATTTCATCCTCATGGTGGATAAGACCAGCTACATGTTCATCACCGGCCCGGAGGTGATCAAGGCCGTCACCCACGAAGAGGTCAGCAAAGACGAGCTCGGCGGCGCCATGACGCACAACACCAAATCCGGCGTGGCGCACTTCCTCGCCCACGACGATGCCGAATGCCTCTCGATGATCCGCGAGCTGCTCGGCTTCATGCCCTCGAACAACCTCGAAGAGCCGCCGCGCATGACGACCAACGATCCCATCGACCGCGCCGACGAGCAGCTCGATACCGTCGTCCCCTCCGAGAGCAACCTGCCTTACGACATCAAGGACGTCATCCATCGCGTCGTCGATGACGGCTACTTCTTCGAGGTGCAGGAGCATCACGCCAAAAACATTGTCATCGGTTTCGCGCGTTTCAACGGACGCCCCGCCGGCATCGTCGCCAACCAGCCGAACTTCCTTGCCGGCGTGCTCGATATCGACTCCTCCATCAAGGCCGCGCGCTTCGTGCGCTTCTGCGACTGCTTCAACATCCCGCTGGTGACGTTTGAAGATGTTCCCGGCTTCCTCCCCGGCGTGCAGCAGGAGTACGGCGGCATCATCACCCACGGCGCCAAGCTGCTTTACGCCTTCAGCGAGGCCACGGTGCCGAAGATCACCGTCATCACCCGCAAGGCCTACGGCGGAGCCTACTGCGTAATGAGCTCCAAGCACATTCGCGGAGACGTGAACTACGCCTGGCCCACGGCCGAGATCGCCGTCATGGGCCCGGAGGGCGCGGTGAACATCGTCTATCGCCGCGAGCTGGATAAAGCACAGAAAGAAGGCGGTGCCGAGGCCTACGCCGCTGCCCGCGCGGAAAAAGTCGAAGAGTTCCGCGACCGCTTCGCCAATCCCTACGTCGCCGCCGAGCGCGGCTACATCGACGGCGTCATCCGCCCGCGCGATACCCGCAAGAAGATCATCCAGGCACTGGAGATGCTCGACGGCAAGCGCGACAAGAACCCGCCGAAGAAGCATGGGAATATTCCGCTGTAGGGTGTGCAAGAGCCCGGAAACTTACTCCCGAGCCGCGTGCGGCTCGGGATTGTTGAACGAATGCTTTGCTATCGCCAACAATCGTCCGTCGCTTGGGTTGAGAGCGGTCCTGCATTATTATTGATGCCGTGCCCATAGAGATAGATAGAGAAGAGGATCTGTACTTCGCGCATTCCGCTACGCTCAGGATATTCGGGGACATTCCGAGCGTCGATGCGATCTCAGCGACTCTTGCCATCCAGCCCACGCACGCTCATTGCAAGGGCGAAAGGCGCAGTGATAAAGCAGAACCGTACCCCCAAGACATGTGGATGTACAGGGCTCCGCTCGATGAGTCTGAACCGCTGCACAAGCATATTGATGCGCTCTGGGAAACCATAAAGCCACATCGGCAATACCTGCGCGAACTCAAGAAATCCCTCACCGTTGATGTCTTCCTTGGGTATCGCTCGAATTCCTGCACCGCCGGATTCGAGGTGCCTTATCAATCATTGGAAATGTTCTCGGAGCTAGAGATTCCGTTAGGCGTCTCGGTACTTGTCGTTTAGTGCTGCTTGAGGGCGCGATGTGGCCGGGTGGCTGTAGATACTCAAGACGTTGTACCCGATTCGGTTCGGCTGATGGGCGGGTTGCGATTGAGGCTACCATGTGGCCTGACAAAGTTGTAGTAGGCGGTCCAGGGCTGTAAGTG
>Ga0326727_10012068_pt1 | contig 19818 bp, 17 predicted proteins | sample MB2enrmetagenome_FD_207643 | JGI IMG/M metagenome (GOLD analysis project Ga0326727, IMG submission 207643) | Lab enriched peat soil microbial communities from McLean, Ithaca, NY, United States - MB29MY | ecosystem: Environmental > Terrestrial > Soil > Wetlands > Peat | place: USA: New York...
AGCTAGACCGTTTCTGCTAATGTCTAGTTGGTTTCCGGATGAGAATTGTATAAGTTCGGCTATTCTGGAGGTATTTCCTTGAAGGACATCACTATATCGATTCCATCCTTCTTCTTGCGGTATGCTCTCGCTCCTTCAAGCAGAATCAACGCTGCGATTGTGGGTGCTATAGTGGCTCCGACGGCGAATCCGATTGACGATCCTAGGTAATCGTTACTGTTCGAATCTGATGTGGTGTTTTGGATTTATTCCGGTGGGATTTGCTTGAATGCTAGCATTATGTCGACGCCGTCCTTTTTCTTGTGGTATGCTCTTGATACTTCAAACAGAATCACCGCCCCTATCATTGGCACGATGGTTGCTCCGATAGCGAACTGAAGCGATGAGCCAAGATAAGTATACGTCGTAACTGGGAATGCTGAGGCGTAGATCCCGAAGGCCCAAACCACCGTAACGCATAGGCCACAAATCGAGACCAGAGGCCACCCGCCTATCGTCATCCCAAGCCATCCAGGGAGAGGCTTGACCAGCCGTTCGTACAGATCCTTTCTTATGAATGGCATCAAGAATGCTGCGATTCCCGGGATCATATACGCCACATCAACCGCAATCGCCGAATCGAGATAGCCGGTCAGCAGTCCCGATCCATACCAGTATAGATAGTCCGCGAAAATTGACAGTGCACCAATCGCCAATACCGCATTTACCGGCGAATTGAAGCGTTCGTTAACGCTGGATAGCTTGCTCGGGATGACTCGATCAAATCCTAAAGCAAAGATGATTCTGCTGAACATGACCACACATTGCAATGCTACCAGGAAGTTTCCGACAGCCCAACCAAGGTTGATAAAGAGACCGAGCCACGGATTAGCGGTCAGTGATATGAGGAAAGTGATACCTGGTTCAACGGGTAGGGTTCCAAGTTTTCCAGTATTCCATAAGTAACTTATCCCGTTAACAAAATTCACACCCATGGTCATGTAAGTCATCTCCCCCTCCAGGAAGAGGAAGGCCATCGTGATGAACACTGCAAGCACGAGAGCTCTGGGGATGGATTTTGCTACCTCCTTCGTCTCGCCAGCCGCGTACGTGTTGAAATTGAAACCAGAGTAGGTAAGGAAGCCCATCAATGGAAACGCCATGATGCTGTTGTAAAGCGAAAACGTGGTGAATTGTGGGTTAGAGCTTACAGCCGATACTACTGACGCGTATGTTACGTTGTAAGGCTGTAAGTATGAGTCAATCGTCGATTGAAAGAAGGCAGGACTCACTGACACCAGCGCGTACAAGAAAAGCGCCATCATAACTACGTAGACGATGAACGAGAACCTGTTCACTTTCTTGAAAACTTCTATGCCGAGTATCCCTACCAAGATGTAGCCGATTATGATTAGAAACGAAAGAGAGAACCCTACTACTGGCTCCGTGACCGTTGTCGCTAGAGATAAGAGACCCGAGTTTCCGAGTTGAAGTCCCAGCGCAAATAAGGTTGGCCCCAGGGACAGGTCTATGGTTGCCCAAGCGTTCAATCCGATGAAGGCTATAATTTGGCTGAATAGGAAGAGAACCGCCATAATCGATGCCCAACGTGGGCCCAATATTCGCCCAGTCCAAACGTAATCGCCTCCAGATCGTGGTATTGCAGCACTGAGAATCGAGTACATCCCAACAAAGGCTAGGGCAGGTATCGCGCCCAACATCAAAACTAGGACAATGTTTGAGCCTGGAAAGAAGAATGGTGCTGCTATAACGGTAAATAAGTATCCTCCAAGAATGTTAATTGTAGCGAGAGATGAAATTAGAGAGTCAGTGAAGCCAAGATTTCGTATTAGACCTGTCGCATCTCTAACGAAAACCGGGCGCTTTTGTTCCATAAGAACTCCCAGAATTCCCGGATGAAATTATGGGGGCTCTGAACATTTAACATTTGGCATCGCTCTTGCGGTGCCAATTCTAGTTTCTAAGTCGTCAAAAAAGTTCGGTGGGAACTACGCTTGGTGGATCTAGGCGTCTATTCAGCCGCCTAGAAACATTCCGCCGGTGATCTCTATGGCTTCTCCAGTTATGTAGTCCGCGTCGTCCGAAGCTAAGAAGACTACTAGCTTCGCCACGTCTTCTGGAGTTTCAAGTCTTCCCAAAGGTACGGAGTCTATGTACGATTTCTTCACTTCTTCTACGGACGTGTTAAGGAACTTAGCTTCCCAACCCATCTCGCGTTCTTCCATGGAAGTTGCAACTCGGCCTGGGCAAACAGCATTGATAGTTATTTGATTTTGAGCAATTTCCATCGCGGCGCTTTTCACAAAACCGATAACGGCCCATTTTGACGCAGAGTAGTGGGAATAGTACTTGTTTCCGAACTTGCCTGCCAGTGAGGATATACAGACTATCCGTCCACCCTTTCCCTGCTTAAGCATCTGTCGAAGCACGGCTCTAGTGCACAGGAATGTGCCCTTCGCGTTGACGTCTAGATTAAAATCCCATTCGTCCTCGGTCATGTTAACAACTGGAGCCATAGTTGAGACTCCTGCATTATTTACCAGGATATCGATCCTGCCAAATGCTTCTAAAGTCATTTTGATCGCTTGATCGATTTGGTCGCTGGATCGGACATCCATCGTTGCCGCACGCGGCTCTCCACCCATGGATCTTATCTCTTCGGCAGTACTCTTAGCTGTGTCCGCGTTGATGTCGGTGACAACAACAATCGCTCCTTCCCTCGCCAACATTTTTGCGATCTCACGGCCCATACCTGTTCCCGCTCCCGTTACAATTGCCACTTTCTTCGAGAGTCTCATCGATCTCACTTAAAATCACGAGAGTCGGAGTGCAAGATAGCTTTTCGGATTTTCCACGCGCTTAACATCCGCGTGGGATCAAATTTCAAAAATAACTCAGACAGAACTATGACGATCTGAAGTCTTGTTTTATATGACTAAAAGACTTTGCAATTGACCGTCGGCTAAATTCGGTTTCCCTTACGTACGGCCTTATGATTGCCCAAATTGGTGACGCGCATTGAGGTCGCCGAAAGGTCTTGGGTCCTAGTGTTTCGTTCTACGATCTGAATTGTGGTTTGAAGTGATTTGTCCTTAGATAAGTAAAAAGTTATTTCGACGTTATCGTGACAAGGAATTAGCACAGAACGATATTACTGGAACGATCATACTCTTTTGGCAGTGTGATTATGGAATTTATTTTCATGTTGACGCATCATCGGTTATCATTATAACACTTTCCACCTCTACCGTTCAAGGCACTTCGGCAAAGACGTAATTCGCGTAACAAAAAATGGATCACGTTCCCTGACCAAAAATTCGAGAGAGTATATATTAGAATGACAAGCTAGAATGAGGTAGCGGATGCTGTAGTGAAAACATGTTTCAGGGGTACGATCCGTTATCAAAAAGCCATGCTTCCATAGTCACAGACAACATAGAACGCTTACGTCAAAATTGGAAGAATCATCTGGGGATTACTTTGACCCCAAATTGGACCATGGATGGGCCAGCAATAGTTCGTGGAGAAGACCGAGGCGAGTGTAAGGTCCTAATCGCCTTCGCCGACATTGGAGACATGCGAGTTGAATTTATCCAACCAGTGGAAGGCGGAACACAGGAATGGGAATTCCTAAAACAACAGCATATCGGCCTCCATCACATTGATCCTATTCTTCCACGCCTCAAGACTCTGAACGATCATATCAAAGAGTGGGAAAAGCGCGGCATCAAAGTCTTACAGGTCGACCAGAAGAACAGGTGGGCGTATATGGATACACAAGAGCTTCTTGGGGCAGTGATCGAATTACATTGAGCGCTAGTTTAGCGGAGTTACAGAAAGAAGGATGGAATCGATATAGTGATGTCCTTCAAGGAAATACCTCCAGAATAGCCGAACTTATACAATTCTCATCCGGAAACCAACTAGACATTAGCAGAAACGGTCTAGCTAAACCATGAAACGACTAGATAGCAGAGTCGCCATCGTAACAGGTGGTGGATCAGGCATCGGTCGAGCAATATGCAAGGCTCTGGCAAGCGAAGGTGCAAGCGTCATGGTTGCTGATATCAAGGAAGATTCCGCAAAGGAAACATGCAATCAGCTTACAAGTTTTGGAGGGAAATATCGTTCAATTAAAATTGACGTGAGATCGGAAAGCGAAGTGAAACACGCAGTAGAAGAAACCGTCAGCACGTTTGGACGTATCGACATACTATGTGCGAACGCGGGCGTTTCTACGATGAATTGGGCGGTTGATTTGACCGAAGAAGAATGGGATTACAACATGGACGTGAACGCGAAAGGGATCTTCTTTTGTTGCAAGCATGTTGGAAAACAAATGATAAAGCAGGGTGGGGGAGGAAAGATTGTCAATACGGCCTCTATGGCTGGAAAGATGGGTGCGTCAGTCTTGGCGCATTACTGCGCGTCCAAATTCGCAGTCGTAGGTCTAACTCAAGCACTTGCTGACGAATTTGCTAAATACAAAATTAACGTGAACGCAGTATGCCCAGGCTTTGTCAACACAAGTATGCAGGAACGCGAGTTGCAATGGGAAGCAAAGCTGAGAGGAATAACACCTGAAGCTGTGAAACAGAAGATGATTGAGTTGACGCCATTAGGTAGAATTGAAGAACCTGAAGATGTTGCAAAGTTAGTGGTGTTTCTGGCTTCTGATGAAGCAGAATTTATGACAGGTCAAGCAATCAATGTGACCGGTGGAATCTGTAAGCACTGAGAAGTAAGTGACGATCAGAACAATCACATCGTTGCGTACTGAACTCGCGTAGCGTTTCGCCTTCAGAATGAGTCATACTCCATCGCTTCAGCGGTTGATGCGCCCTCTTGATAGAATGCGGGTCCCCGTGATTGATTTAGGCTCTCCGTGATTCCATTATCCTGCTGAACGAAAAACCAATCTCTACCATTATTATAGCAACTCAGGAAATTATTCACAAAAAACAAGGGAGCGACGAGGGTAGCCTATTAATGATGATTGTAGGCTTTGAAAATAGGTGGAAGGTAACGGCATAGCGATCGTTTTCTCAGTCTTTCGCAAAAACGCCTAGTAGATCATCATAGAGTTGTACGTAACGTTGATAGGTTTTCTCGTATGTTTCGAAGTTTGCGGGATTAGGTTCGAAGCGCTTCTTTACTGAAATCATTTTCTCGCATGCCTCGTCAATGCTCTTGTACATTCCTACTGCTTTCCCTGCTAGGATGGCAGCACCCAAGCATGCGGCCTCCTCGTTTTTCATCGTGAGAACTGGTCTTTGAGTAATGTCAGCTTCGATTTGTTTCCACACCGAGCTTCTTGCTCCGCCACCCAGTGTCCGTATCTCTTCTACTCGTATCCCCAAATCCTGCAACGTCTCCATGTTTCTTCTTACAATGCAAGCCACTGCTTCCATTATTGCCCTGGCAAAGTGTGCTTTCGTGTGCCTCAGAGTAAAACCGTAGAACACACCTTTGGCTTTTGGATTGGCTTCTGGTGCCATAGCACCTTGGAGATGGGGAAGCATGACCATGCCCTCGCAACCTGGCGCGATTTTTGAGACCTCCATACTCAATAGATCGTAAGCATCAACTCCAGATGCTGCTGCAACTTGCATTTCTTGCTGAGAGAAATTATCTCTGAACCATTTGAGGACCATGCCGCCTGTTGTGAACGTGTGTGCCATGTAGCTGCCGGGTTTAACGAAATAATGAACCGGCATTCTTCCGCGTGGATCAAAGAGAGGCGCATCGAGAGGGGCACAGATGGCCAGGGCGGCGCCCGTATTCTCGGAGAATGTTCCAGGCCGAATGTTTCCCACGCCGGTGGCACCAGCCGCCTGGTCTAATGCTCCGGTGGACACTATGGTACTCGGGGAAAGTCCGAGTTCAGCAGCGACTGATGATGTGAGTTCTGCTACTACTTCACCTGATTCTCGTATCTCTGGTAGCTGGTCCGGCGTAATCTCCAATTTGTCCAACATTTCACTCCACCATTTTCTCTTGCTAATGTCCCAGTATACCGTTGAACAGAGCAGCGAGCCCTCAGCAACAAATTTGCCGGTCATTTTGTAAATAAGAAAATCCTCGACCAGTAGATACTTGAAGATCTTTCTGAAGATCTCAGGCTCATTCCGTTTTATCCAAAGAATCTTGGAAGCCGGCCATGTAGGGACTATGCTCACTTGACCAGTAATTCTGTAAGTGGATTGCTGGTCAAATTCTTTCGATAAGAGCTCTGCCTCTTGTTGCGCTCTATTGTCAAGCCAGACAATTGCATTTCTCAGGGGAGCCCCTTCTCTATCTACGGGCACAAGTGTTTCTCCTTGGGCTGAAATACCAAGGGCCCTTATCTCGTTCTTATCAACCTTAGATTTGCGGAGAACCTCTGAAACACCCTTCTTGAAAGCATGCCACAGCGTTCCTGGTTCGATTTCCACGGCTAGAGACGTTGGAGTAAGCAGAGTGTACTCTTGGCCAGATATGGCAATTAATTCTCCTCCTTCATCAAAGAGCGATATCTTAGATGCTGTTGTCCCGGCGTCAACACTAAGGAGGTAATTCATTCAATGTTCCTCAGCAATCCAACACGCGTTAGTCCGGCGGTGCGAGACTCCAGCAGACTAGCGCTTCGACCGTTCCCTGGTTGATCAATTCGTGTGGTTCCCCTGGAGGAATAACTACGATATCACCTTCATCGAGCTCTTCGTACTTGTCTATTCGCGGAAAATGGCAAACAACTTTTCCGCGAGCACAGTAGAAAATCTCATAGCCGTTCTTATGTCCCGGGTCAACTGTACCTTTTTTGCCGGGCGGTAAAATTGAAGTTCCGAAAAGAAGTTTATCGGTTTTGTAATAGAGTCTGCATTGCTCTTCTCCTTCCATGAAATTCTTCGCGGCATCCTTTCTAACGGTACGAATCTCTTGCACAATGCTCAACCTACAAAGAGTGATCGCAAGATCGCGTGACTTCGTAATCAATAAAAAGTTATTTCAGCGTTATCGCCACGGGGAATTACTACGGGCTGATATTACGCATAACAGATGATGGTTTGCGCTGGGTTGAATAGAATGGAATTCATTTTCATGTTGACGCATCATGACGTCACGATCCCAAATGCGCTTCAAGTTTTTGATGAAGTGAAGAATACGGGGTTAAAGTGTATTGGATGCAAGGACATAGGATTGAACATTGACCAATACAAGGAGCTGTTCGCTGGTTTCAGGAAGCATGGAATGCAGAGCTTCTTGGAGGTTGTAACCTATAGTGAACAGGAGCATTTCCGTGGAATTGACCTTGCCACGAAGATTGGAGCTGACAATCTGATCGGAGGAATGCCACAGTACACTAAGAAAACAATGGACCATATCAAACAGAATAAGATACGACTAGGCTTCTACCCGTACATTGGAAAGATAAGCAGCCACCCCTGCATTTTAGGAGGCAGCGTCCAAGAAATAATCAAGGACGGACAAGAAGCGGAAAAATGTGGCATTAACGGGATAAATCTGCTACTCTACCGTTACACCGACGACAGCCAAAAGAAACTATTGGAGGCAACAAAGAAACTCAGGGTGCCACTAATCGTGGCAGGTAACGTAGTCAATTTTGATCAAATCAAAGAACTCAAACAAAACGGCGTGTGGGCTTTCACGATCGGCGGCGCAATACTAGAAAAGAAATTCGTGAAGGATGGAACAAACCGAGAACAAATACTCGCAGTCCTCAAGAGCCTCTGAAGGAGCCTTACCCGTCTCCGTGCAACCAGACGACTATTCTAATCTCCAAAATGAACTAACACTTCGGTTCAGCTGCATTGCGGCATCCAACTCTGGCATTCTATTCCTAACTCTCTTTTCGTGCCAGTTCATTTGAGCGCAAGATTCAGACACAACTGATTATACAGTAACGCATCATGAAGGATTAGGGCTTAATGCGAAATTAGGAAGTGGGCCTGTGGAAATCATCGAGGGTTCAAACGAAGATCTATGGAAAGCGGTGCGTACACGAGATTATCGCTATGATAACAGCTTCGTATTTGGTGTCAAATCGACAATGATTTATTGCAGGCCATCATGCCCAGCGAGAATCCCACCCAGAGACCATACCGTCTACTTTCTAACCGCTCGTTCCGCAGAAGAGTCGGGATTCAGGGCATGCAAACGCTGTCGGCCTAATGATGAAAGTTTCGTCACATTGCGGAGGAAGAGGATTGAGGATGCTTGTGCATATATGAACCAAAACTTGAACAACAAACTCAGCCTGAGTGAATTAGGCAAGCATTTTGGCATGAGCCCCTTTCATTTTCAACGAACCTTCAAGCGGTTTGTGGGCATAACTCCCAGGCAATACGCGGAAGCAACAAGGGTGAGAAAAATGAAGATAGTTCTTAGAAATGGGGATTCAGTACGGAGGGCGATATACAAGTCTGGGCGTAACTCGACTGCCTGGCTTTATTCTAAGCCATACGCAAAGCTCGGAATGCATCCATCTTCCTACAAAAATAGAGGGGAAGGCCTGGAAATCAAGTATACAATCAAGAACTGTCGCCTTGGCAAACTGCTGGTGGCCGGGACCGAGAAGGGCATATGCGCTGTAAGCATGGGAGACTCAGAGAAAATACTCGAAGCATTCTTGATGAGCGAATACCGATATGCGAAAATTCAAAGGCAGCAGTCGGGCGAATTGGCGGTATGGACCAAAAGAATACTGAGGTATTTAGACGGTGACGAAGTTGTACTCCTTGAAGACCTGCCTTTGGACATTCGAGCAACTTCATTTCAGTACAGAGTCTGGCGGGAACTTCAGTCTATACCGTACGGAGCAACGCGATCCTATTTCGAAATTGCTCAGAGGCTTTCATCCAAAGGATCTAGAGCAGTGGGAAGCGCCTGCGCAAGGAACCCGGTTTCGTTGGTAATTCCATGCCATCGTGCCATTAGGCGCGACGGCAGTTTGGGGGGATATGGTTCAGGACTCGATAGGAAGGCATCAATTCTTCGCCGTGAAAAGCAGAATTTGGAACGATGACCATCTAGAGCGGAGAAGAAATACTACAAGGCTTTATCGAACGAAGTCAGCTCCAAAAGAATTCGGGTTATCGCGGTTTCTCCGGGGGTTCATCGAAATCGATGCTGCCACTAGAATGATTCAACAAAAGGTTTGCATTAACTTTCGTTGGCATACAGTCTAGTGGGAGCGCAGGCTGCCGGACTCTTTCGTGGAAAATGTCAAATGGTCACTCCGGTGGCAGAGTTTTGTACGCGAGTCCTATATTGATTCCTTCCTTTCTTCGAACATATTGCGCAAAGAAGAAAATTGGGATTCCGGCTAGCAATGGCCCGATCATGGCTGCCATGTAAGCGGGATTTAGAGCACCGACGTAGCTTGGTGAGAGGGATGCGTATATCATGATTACGCTGGCGAGTACCCCTATTATGCCCACTATGGTGATCTTGTAGGTTCCAAGCAATCTGCCTTTACCCGCTCCTGGTAGTGATTCGAACAAGTTCTTTCTGACGTACGGGAAGATTATGGCGGCTACGGCTACTACTCCCCATGCTATGGCGAATCCTGTAACTTCATATGCCATGTAGGCGCTTGTGGGAGTATACGTGAAAAGTACAGCGTAGATTTCAGATATGACAGTCGCTATGAGTATGGCGACCCATGGGGTGCCCCGCTGATCGATGTCCGCTAGCTTCGTCGGCAGAACTCGGTCGAACGACCAGGCGAAGAAGTTTCTTACGATTACGAAGGCGAATGCGATTGAGCTTAGGCTGTAAGATATGGCTAGAAGCGTGTTCACCAATAGGGGCAGGTAGACTATGTTCGTAGCGTAGGCGAGGTAGGCGGACGCGAGCGGATAATTGAAAGGTAACGGGTAGCTGGACGGAAAATTGTTGAAGAGGAAAAGTACTGAGTTAACGAAATCCCTACCCACGAAGGAATATAGCGAAGCGTAGAGCACCGCGCCTAACGCGGCGAATATCACCAGAGCACCGAACTGGGCGATTAGCTGAGTCCTCATGCGGTTTGGACGCTGGACTTCGCCAACGTAGTAAGCGGTAAAATTGTAGCCTAACGAGTTGAACAGAGCGAACACTGAAGCCGCGAAGACTCCAAGCAAAGTTATGCTGGGGGCAAAACCGTTTGTGGTAGCTGCTGTTATCACGGCATCATACTTGACGCTGGCTACGGCGTTGTAGTTCGCGATGAATGTTGAATGACCAGCGAAAAGAAATGTGCCAATCGTAATTACAACGGCTACTGCGCCAGCTATGAAACCGGCCCAAATAAACTTGAGGGAGGTTTTGGTTCCTAGAAGAAGCACCAACGGCAAAGCTGAGACTGCGTAGATGATCCATGGCTGATTGAGCGTACTGGTAAGGTTCGCGTACCCGCTATTCCCAGTAATGATTGATGTTGCAACCAACCCGGTGTTCATGAATGCGGGCACTACGGCTCCTCCGGATATGGCAGGCCAAGAGAGTACTACCAACGAGATGTACAAGTTTAACGCGAACCCTATGGACGGGTGAATGATTCGGCTAACCCACACGTAATCTCCACCCGTTTTCGGCATCAGTGTTGAGAAGGTCGAGTAGAGTAATGCAAACGCCAAAGACAACAGGGTAGCCAACAGAAAACCTACGGCAATGTCGGTTCCAAAGAATGTGCCAATAAAGACGAGGCCAAAAAACATGGTACCGATCGTGATCGACTCAACATTGATTGCTATAGAATCAAAGGGAGAAAGGGATCTTGTCAGACCCGTAGCATCTCTAACGAAAACCTTCTGCTTTTCCATAAAAACCGGAGTTCAGAATGGCAGAGCAGCTTCCAATTAACAATTATCAATTTCCTGCTGTGAAACTCATAGCGAATATTAATAGCAATCAAAAAAACGGAGTTCAATGCGATCGATTAGTTCCGTTAAATGAGTCGATAGAATGGGATTTTCAAGTAGCAGGGCAACAGAATGTGCAAAGCCATTTATGCTAAGTCAATGGTTACGCAAGCTGTTTATTTCTGTTCGTAACGTACATCTTGATAATTATGCAGCTCAGAAAGCTGCTGTGCTATCTGATACTAATTGGAGTAAGTTTAGCCTCAGTACCATACGTAACAGTGAATGGTCAATCCAGAGTGCGTGGCATTTTGCCGTACCAGGGACACAAAATCATCGCGGCAAGATTCAATTAATCATTTGATGCATATCCAGACATCTTGTGTGTTCTGTTCCTGAGCGGACTAATAGTAGCAGGTAACGTAGTCAATTTTGATCAAATCAAAGAACTCAAACAAAACGGCGTGTGGGCTTTCACGATCGGCAGTGCAATAGTAGAAAAGAAATTCGTGAAGGATAAAACCAACCGAGAACAAATACTCGCAGTCCTCAAAAGCCTCTGAAGGAACCTTACTCGTCTCTGTACAACCAGACGACTATTCTAAACTCCAAAATGAACTAACACTTCAGTTCAATTCGGAGCCAAACAGCTAATAATCGAAGTATTCTTCCACATAATGCAGCACCGAACTACCTGATCCGGAACCCTCGCTTAGCGAATCTCTCAATTCACTACATAGTTTCTCGGAAATTTGGTCAAAGAACGTGATCCATTCTTTGTTACGAGAATTACGTCTTCAGTTCCCCATTGCATGTCGTGCCCTAACGCGCCTGCATGTAAACAGAAAGTCATCCCTGGTTCCAATGTCCAACTGTCGAAGTCTCCGCCTTCTCCCTCGGTCGAGGCGGTATGAATTGTTCCTTCTTCTCCTTCCAGCCCGATTCCGTGGCCGCCAGTCCAAGGGTAAGCGGCTGAGAATTGATGAGTTGCCTTGACAGCTCTTACCACATCCGACCCCTTAGCGCCAGGCTTGGTGGCCAAGATCCCATTCTGATGGCTCTTTATGCATATCTCTGCAAGTTCCTTAGCGTCCTCGTCGATGTTTCCAAAACCTATCAACCTGTCGTTGTCGGAATTATATCCTTCGTATTCCAAAATAACGTGCAGGGATAACAGATCTCCATCGACAATCGTCGTGTCTGTTGGGTGCCCCCAAGCCATATCTTTCGAAATCATGAAATTCGCGTCAACTTTATCGGCTCCCATTTCATGTCCCAATGACTCTAACCTACGCACTACTTCTTTTTCGGTAATCCCGTAACGTATTACGTCTCTTACAAGATACTCACAGAGTCGATCGTTTATGTTGGACGCCACTTCCATGAGTTTGATTTCGGCCTTGCTCTTAACTCTCCTCTGGACCTCCAGAATTTCGCAATCTGTTAGTTTCTGAGGGCCGATCGACTCTTTCACCAATTCATAGATCGGCCACGGAGTAATCCATTTTCCTTCGTAACCCACCTTCTTTGCGACTTTCGCCATCTCTTTTAGGCTACCATGAAGTTTGCTCCATTGCGCGACTTCCATCCAAGGTTCTTCTTCAACAGTTTGCAGTGCGAGTTCCCTCCTAGGCCATAGCACTTCGAAGTCAGTGACCCAGAGAATAGGATCCCCATTTACGGGAAGCGTGAGCATTTGCTTACCGTATCCGATTTCGGGAATCTCCAGCATAGCACGCGAAGGTCTTATTCCAGTTAGATAGCGACAGTTTCCGCTCTTCCACGGATCAGCGTAAACAAGCATAAGGTCTATGCCTTGGTTCGCCATCATGAGTTTTGTTTTTTCGATTCGCTCTTGGTAGTCTTTCGATGTTATAGAAGAAAACAACATATCATGAGCCAACCATCGATTTGATTTTGGTGTCTATCGTTGGAACATATTAAGGGTGAGTTCACTGCCTGCATGAGGATTTAGAATTTATAGCTCCACCATTGAGGCCCAGGGTGGAAAATGAAAGAATTTCTTCGCACACAGCAGTATAACTTCGGACATTGCACGTCAGAATTAGTGGCAACGTCAAACGGCGACCAACGTAACGTGCGGGTAGGTTATGGTCTGATCCTAATCTGTGGCTAGACCGATTTCTTCACAGCGTTGAGAAGAAACTAAGGTACGAGAACTGCTCTTCCAGCGATTTCTCCCTTCTTGAGTTTTAACAGGATTTCATTTACCTCCGACATGCTGTAAGATTTGGATTTCACCTTGATCTTTCCTTTTTCTGCTAGCTTCAGCACCTGATTCATGTCGTAGCGAGTTCCAACTTCTGTTCCAAGGACAGTGTACTCTTCAAATGCATTTATGAACGGGTTTCCGACCACCGCAAGCAAAACTGTTCCTCCACGTTTGACCGTTTGGAACGCTTGATCAATGGCCTTCTGTGGTGGTGCGTGTATTGCAACGATATCCGGTTTCCCAATTTTCGAAATTAGGCGGTCAACTTCTTCTGGACGTACAGTATAATCTGCTCCTAGCTCCTTTGCCAACTCAAGCTGAGCCTGCCCTGCGTCTACTGCAATAACTTCTGCGCCTGCAAGCTTTGCAAATTGTAACGAGAGGTGTCCGACACCTCCTATGCCAAATATAGCGATCTTCTGTCCAAATGTCAGACCGGTACGCCGAATCCCTCTGTATGCAGTGACGCCTGGGCAAAACAAAGGTGCGGCCTCCACGACATTGAGGTTGTCCGGGACTGAGTAAGCGTGTTCTTCGCGAACTTTTATGAACTGAGCAAAACCACCGTCGACGCTTTCTCCAGTGCCGTCTTGGTTTAGGCACAGATTCTCTCGTCCTGTCAGACAATACTCACAGTGGCCACAAGTGTTGTAGAGAACCTGGACTCCAGCTCTTTGACCCTTGCGGAATCCTCTGACTGCTTTTCCTATCTCTTCAACAATGCCCACAATTTCATGTCCGGGCACTATTGGAAGCTTAGCGGGAATCCCGATTGACTTCCAGTCGCCTTCGATTGTGTGGAGGTTAGAGTGGCAAACTCCGCATGCTTCTATCTTCACAAGTAGTTCGTCATCCTTGATGACAGGATCACTATATTCTTCATATTTCAGTGGCTTATTCTCTACCGAATCTGTCTTATGCAAAACGTAAGCTTTCACAAATCATCCCAGCCAAGCTAGTGTAATTCGAGTAAATTGTTGTTGTGCGATTACTTATTGAATTCTCGTTCCGCCGCGTCAATGCATCCTTCCAAGATACTAAGCCCTTGATCAGCTTCTTCCTTCGTGAGGGAAAGTGGCGGATATACGTTGAAACGATTCCCGAAGTATCCGGCACGTTGAATTAGGAGACCTTTATGCTGGCATTGTCTCTGGATCCAATCAGCCTCCTTGTTAGCTGGCTCTTTAGTATCTCTGTTGCGCACAAACTCTATGCCTATGAAGAGACCTTTTCCGTTTGCGTCTCCAATTAGCGGGTGTTCTTCCTGCATATCCTTCAGTCGTTTCAGGAGATGCTCTCCCACGGATACAGCATGGTCCGGTACTTTCTCCCTCTGGAGTACGTTTATCAAAGCAAGACCGGCAGCGCAAGCGATATGGTTTCCGCCGTAGGTGGTTCCATGACCTCCAGGGCCCCATTCGTCCATAATACTTGCAACGCCGACGAGTGCTGAAAGCGGAATTCCCCCTCCTACTCCCTTCCCTAAGGTAACCATGTCAGGCGACACTCCTGAGTGCTCATACGCGAACATCTTCCCTGTTCTTCCCATGCCTGCCATTACTTCATCGCAACATAACAGGAGCTGGAACTTGTCGCATAGTTTCTCGAGTCCGCGTAGAAAATCGTCGGGTGGAACAATGTACCCTGAATGGCCTTGGCATGCTTCCACTACTATTGCTGCAACCGAGGTTGAATTTCGGTCAGGATCCCGTAGACCATAATGGACGGATTCGAACCATCTTTCGATGTACTGAACGCAGAACATGCCGCAGTCGGGATAGGTCTTACCGAAGGGGCATCTGTAGCAGTACGCGTACGGAAAACGAACGACTCCAGTGTCAAGTGGTAGAGTGTTGTTATATTTCAAAAAGTAATTAGCTGTCAGGCTTGCTGCACCAGCGGTTCTTCCGTGATACGCGCCTGAGAAGGTTAGAATTGTTGGTCTTCCTGTGTAATATCTCGCCAGCTTAATGGCCGCTTCAACCGCTTCACCACCCGTCGTATTAAATTGGACTCGCTTTTCGCCTTTCATGGGAACGATCTCCGTAAGTTTCTTGGCAAGGTTTATTCGCGGTTCGCTTGGCATCTCCGCCCATTGAGTGAGCCGTTCCGCTTGATCCTTGATTGCTTTCACAACATCCGGATGTGAGAGTCCAGCATTGTGTACTCCAAATCCACCCATGAAATCCACATAGGTGTTTCCGTCCACATCAGTTATGGTGGCGCCTTCGCCGCTCTTCAATACAGGTGGACAGCGGAACACAGCCCAATGCAGATGCCCAGGTGATTCATACTTGATCAGCTCCTTCATCAATCTCTTGGATTCCGGGCCCATGGCCTCCTCTTCGACTCTGCCCAGGAGGGCGTCCTGAGTAACTCGATACTTCTTTCGTTCTTCAGAAATACGATCCTCAAAAGGTGAGACACGAGACATATGAATGCAAGGCAGAAAATCATCTCGGCAACGCTATATTTGTTATCAATCAGAGCCGAATGTGATAATATCGTCATCTAGGAGAGATGCAGCACAATTACTATCAACTCAATTTCGCGGGTTCCAAACCAGCCGGCTTACTATCTCGTTCGGTCATGGAATGGTTGGCCGCAGTTTACACAGAACATGGCCCCAGCTTCACGTTTTGTGCCACAAGTTGCGCAGAATTGTGCAGATTCTTGGGCTGCGAGGAATTGTGCCGCGTCTCTCCTAGTTGGAGATATTGAGATAGCTCTCTTGATCAGGCTGGTTAGAATTAGCCAGCTGATGAGTGCCACGGTAAGCAGTCCTATGAGTCCGATGATTCCTGGGGTTGTGAATGCTATTGCATCGAATATTCCATGCAATAATATTGCAATAGCAAGCCCAGTAATGATTAGTTGTCTTTCTTTTTTCTTATTATGTTCCGTACCGAAGGGTTTCGCTAAGCCAAGATAATATCCCATGATGCCTCCGTATGCTGCATGGCTGGGAACTGATAGGAAGGCTCTCGCGATTGCGGTAGAGATTGCGCCGAAGCCCATCACGTAAAAAATGTTCTCTACTGTAGCGAAACCTAGGCTCGCGGTTACGCCGTAGATTATTCCATCCATTGGCTCATTGAAACTGGGGGAGTCGTATGCTTTGGCTCTAACGGCGGCAAATTTCATGAATTCTTCAACGATGGCGGTTGGTACGAACGCGTTTAGGATTGGATTTGGCGCTTGGAAGAAAAGTTCGAGGAGAGTAGCGGGAATTATTGCTAGGGCTCCTAGAAGAAATGTGATTGCGACTAGGCGTGTGGGTTCACGTTTGTATCTGTCTCGAACCAGGATGTACTTTAGTAGGAATGCGGCGGGAGCGATGGCTAGTAGGAGTAGTATGATTAGACTTGCTATTTTTTCTCTCTCCGCTTAGAATCAGCGCTTGTCAGCAAGCTTTCTTAAATCGTCCGGGGAATCTACGTCTGTAAGAACGTTTTCAGTATTAGTCTCAACCAGTCGCATTTCGTTTCGATGATTCATAACTAACGTTTTCAATCCTGAAGATTCTTCAGTTATCAGCATAATCTCATCAAAGAGTTCTCTCGACAAGAGTATAGGATGCCCGAGTCTTCCATTATAGGCTGCGGAAACTATGTGACCGCCTTCCTTGATGTAAGATTGGATGACAAGGTTGATCGAGGACGTTTCTATCTTGGCCAGATCACCTGGTAGGACGAGTACCGCTAGTGTAGATTTGTTGATCGCTCTCATTCCAGCTATGAGTGAGCTGCTCTGTCCTTTTTCGTAGTCTCTGTTGATGACGGTACGGCAGGATAGATCGACTATTGTTTCCTTAGCTTTTTCAGCTTCGAAACCTAGAACTACGATTACCTCGTCTACGTTCGATTTGAGAGCGGCTTGAGCGACGCCTCGTAGCATTGGTACTCCATTAACGTTTGTGAGTAATTTGTTAATTCCTTGCATTCGGGTGGATTTGCCAGCTGCTAAGATGATTAGCGTTAACACATGCACTCACTTTGCATCGGTACAAATTTTGCTTGTCCGATCTTACCGGTGATTTGCTCATTCTCAAAAACTACTGTGCCTCTGACCATTGTTAGCGTCGGCCAACCTTTCAGTGTCCAGTTTTCGTACGGGGTCCATCCAACTTTGTAATGTAATCTTTCTCCGCGAACTTTTCGGGTTGTCTTCAGATCTACTATTACAAGATCGGCGTCGCTTCCTTTTTTGAGTGCTCCCTTTCGTGGGTACAAGCCGAAAATTTTTGCGGGTTTTTCGCTGCAGATTCGTTGAAGTGTCGAGAGGTTGATTCTTTTCTTATTTACCCCTTCGCTGAGCAAAACGGGTAGCATAGTTTCGATGGTTGGGACGCCGCCCCAAGCTTGCCAGATATTTGTCCAGCCCACTTCTTTTTCTGCGCGTTCTCCGGGTGCATGTTCAGAAGTGACTATATCGACTGAGCCATCTCGTAAGCTCTTCCAAAGGCTGTTGACGTCTCGTTGAGTTTTCAGTGAAGGATTCATCTTGAGATATGGTCCTTGTTTCTTCATGTCGCTGCCGGTGAAGGTGAGATAATGAGGACAAGTTTCAGCTGTGACCTTGACATGTTTCCGTTTAGCATTTTTCACGATGCAGGCGCCTTCACGGGTTGATAAATGTGATATGTGTACCCGTGCGTTCAGCGTTCTTGCTAAGTGGACTATTTTTTCAATAGCGCGTTCCTCTGCAATGTTAGGTTTCCACTCCAAATGGGCCAGAGGATCTTTTCTGCCGTTTTCAAGTAGTTTTTTATAATTCTGATTTGCTGTTTGTTCGTCTTCAGCATGTACATTGAGAATTGATGAGTTGTTTTTTGTTTCGCGTAAGAGTGACATCAGCGTATGATCATCAGCGTAGTATGGTTTGCACGTGAAAGTTTTGAATGAACGTACACCGAGAGATGCGATTTCTTTGATGTTGAGTAAGTTGCTTAGATTCATCATCCCCGCATGAAGTGAAAAGTCTATGAGCGATTTCATTTCTCCTTCATGAATTTTCGTTCTAACACGATCGGGTGTATCGACGGGGGTGGTTAGAACCATGTCGATTTCAGTCGTCACCCCGCCCGCTGCTGCAGCACTCGTACCGCTTGTGAAGTCTTCGCGGTTTGGGAACATTGGATCGTAAATGTGCGCATGAGCGTCGACTAGCCCAGGGAGAACAAGTTTTCGATGCGCGTCGATACGGAGATCGAAGTTTCGAGGTTTTTTCTTACCCACGGAAATTATTTTGTCATTTTCAATGACAATATTTGCCTTAACCAGTCTGCCGTTGAGTATGATTCTTCCGTTTTCAATTATCGTCGTCATTGAATGGTCACCTTAGCTCTGTGGTTTTAGCTTCTGAATCTTGATAATTGCAGAATACTGTTTTGACTTCGGAAATTCCACTTGCCAGAGTGTTATCAACGTTGATCTTAACACTACTAGCGGAACCTATTTTATTCTATGATAATGCCTTCAGAGTGATGTTCCTCGATGGTTCAACTGATAGTCAAAGACGGTATTCACGTCACCTTTGATTCCAAGCGAAGGATATTGGAGAATCATTCTTTACTTATCAATGACGGGAAAATCATCGAGATCGGAACAACTGTTGATTTAGCGAAACGATATCCGAGCGCAGACGTGCTTGATGCGTCAGGCTGTATTGTGATGCCCGGCATCGTCTGCAGCCATTCCCATCTTTATGGTATGCTTCTTCGTGGCGCATCGTTGAATATCGCACCTCCCTCAGACTTTACGCAAATTCTCCAAAGAGTTTGGTGGCCAGTCGACGAAGCCATGACGATCGAGGACGCCTATGCGAGTGCTCTAATTGCTTCAGTTGAATTTGCGAAGTCGGGGGTTACGACCTTTGCCGACACTTACTCCGGTCCGAATTCCATTACTGGAGTATTGGATCATATTGCCCGAGCAGTAGAACAGGTCGGAATTAGAGGATTCATTGCATTTGAAGCAACCGAACGTCACTCAAGAGATGAGGGGTTCAGAGGTGTTAAGGAAGATGTGCGATTCGCAGAAAAGGTACGGGAAACCCCTCATAGTAAAGTCCAGCCTCTCTTTAGCATTCACGCCTCGTTCACGGTCTCAGATGAGTTAATTCGAGAAGTAAAGCGGCTATCTGCCAAATATCATATCCCAATCACTATCCATACATCCGAAGGATTGGGGGATCTTCATCACAACCTGGAGAATTATGGCAAGAGGACTGTTGAACGGTTATTCGATTTGGGTCTGCTTGGACCTGATGTAATTCTGGCGCATTGCGTTAATCTTAGCGACGATGAAATTGAAACCATCGCTCAGACCAAGACCGGTGTAGCTCATAATCCAATGAGCAACATGTTAAATGCAGTTGGAGTAGCGCCTATCCTGAAGATGCTCGAGAAGAATATTACGATTGGTCTGGGTAATGATGGTTACATTTTCGATATGTTCGAAAATATGCGTTCAGCCTTTCTGCTTCAACGTGTGCACAGTCACAATCCAAACGCCATCGACCCCTACGCTGTTTTAGAGATGGCCACGATTAATGGCGCGAAACTCTACGGTTTAGAGAACCAAATCGGATCATTGGAAGTCGGAAAGAAAGCTGACGTAATAGTGATAAAACCTCAGATCCTCCCGACTCCGCTGACCGTAGGAACGGTCATCGGTCATCTGATCAACACGGTTGATGGAGACGACGTTGAACATGTGCTTGTGGATGGAGAATTTGTTG
>Ga0326727_10012069_pt1 | contig 19818 bp, 12 predicted proteins | sample MB2enrmetagenome_FD_207643 | JGI IMG/M metagenome (GOLD analysis project Ga0326727, IMG submission 207643) | Lab enriched peat soil microbial communities from McLean, Ithaca, NY, United States - MB29MY | ecosystem: Environmental > Terrestrial > Soil > Wetlands > Peat | place: USA: New York...
ATGAAATCGCAATGTTTCCGGAAGCAACCGAAGCAGCATACAAGGGCTCGTTAAACTGGACATACAAGAAATTCGTAGTCTGGGTCAGTATGTTGTTGGACCACATCGGAGTCGCAACGGTTCCCCATACTTGAGCAGTGGTGCGTTTAATACTGCTTCCGAGATTATTGGACATTATAACCGCAAAGTTTCCAGGAATAAGCATATAAGGCGCGTTGGTCAGATAGGTCGTGGTGATGGCGTTGTTCGTGTAAATGGTGTAGCCTTTTCCGCTTCCATTGTAATCGGTCAGTACGTTGCCCGAAGAGTCTTTCAGTCCGGCGAAGTTGAAGGCGATATTGGAAACATGCGAGAAAGCGGGAACAATGACCGCGTAATTCAAAGTAAGGTAGTCGTTCGAGTTCATCGAAACTTGAACGGTGGCCGGATATGTCGGTGCTGCCCAGTAGGAAAGTGTTACGTTGGTGGTGATGGACAAAGGATCGATGAATTCATCGAAAACCACGGTGTAATAGTTGGTGTTGGTGAACGCTCCGGTATCCCAGGCGGATACGCTGTTATTTCCGGTGCCGTTTACCGTGCCCTGAAGATAGCCATACCAGGTTGAAGACGGAGATCCGGTGTATGAACCGCTGGAAACGGTGGGTGATTTGGTATCCTGCAGGGCGACTGACTGAGCCATGCTCTGCGGAAGTTCAATCGATATTCCGTTACTGGTGTAATAGGGTACCAACGCCAGAGTAACGATATTCGTATTGACGAAAGGCGTCGGAGTGCTGTAATCCGGATATACGTTGAAATCATTGTTCCAACTTACCGAATTGGTATAGATGTAATCCGACTGGTAGTATGACTTATAAATCTGGAAGTTGGTCAAGCTCACCCAGTTGGTGTTTGTGCCGAGAATGGATTTACCGTAAACCTTCCAGCCGGAAACTCCGACACTCGGATTGTTCCAGCTCAGGTTATTGACAATTCCGGTAGTATTCCAGTCAACGGTACCGGCGTTCGTTTTGACAAGGGTAAATCCGGTGGAAGCGACCGGATAATTGGTCGCGTATGTTCCGGTCACGTAAATGGAGTTGCGGGTGACGTTCGTTGTGGTCATCGAATCGGCGCTCACGAACTGCGCGTAAAAATCATACTTCGCGCCGGACAGGAGCGTACCCGGAGTGATGGATACCGTTTTCAGGTCGGCAGAGAAAGAGATGTCGCCGGTCAGGTTTACGAAATGTTTATTGGTGTACTCATCGTAATAATACAACCAAAGCTGTGAAGAGGACACGATGTTCGATGCGCCGAAGTTGTAAGTAAACAAATTGGTGGCGATGGCCTGGTTCGCGGTGATGACGAACGTGGGATTGTTCGGGATCGTATAGTTCGCGTTCGCGTTTTCAATCTGATCGATGTTGTCGTTCAGGGTAAAGGACGATATCGACGTCAGATAAATCGAGAAAGTGTTCAATCCGCCAATGATGCTAACGGGGATGACGGTATTCGTCAAAGCGATATCCGCCACTCCGTCGCCGTCCAGGTCGATTCCGTTGACGGAAATATCAACGGACGGAATATTGGGAATCGTTCCCAGATTGACGATGCCGTTTGATCCCACGGTGGCCGTTCTTGAAACCGATGTATCCAGAAGCGTCTGCCCAAGCGCGGCAAACAGGGGATAATTCAGATTAACGGTGGTTCCGGCAGGCACATAATTGTCCCTGGTTACTCCGTTGGGAAAGGTTTCATACATTAAAACGCCTTTCATGGTGGTACTCTTCTGGAACAAAACGACATTGGTGGTTACATCGAATTTGGAAATGGTTTGTTGCGCGGAAAGAACATATGCCGGTACTGTCAATGCTATCGATTGCGCTACCGTTGCATATCCGCTTTTCGACAAGGTCAGGATTGCCGATCCAAAAGCCGGCACGTTGTCAAAAGAAAATTCGCCGTTGGCCGTCGTGGTAACAGTAATGTTCGAAGGGGTGGACTGGATACTGCTGTTGGTAGTTGCAGGAAGCGTTATGCTAATGGAAACATCGGAAAGGGCCAAGCCGCTGACGCCATCGACCGCGATACCCGTAATGGTACATTCCAAACTTCGGGTAGCTATTGCAGGTCCGCTGCATGTAGTGAACAAAAGCAAAGCGGAAAAAAAGGCCAGGAAAAACCAGGCGATGTGTTTACTCATGACATCCTCCTTGAATTTATCCGGATATCATACCATTGATAAAAAATGAATTCAAGAAAACCAGGGCCCTATTTTCAGAAAATTTTATCAACGATAGAGAAATTGCGCGAACTCAAGAAATATTCACAACGACATTTTATGGAATCCATTTATTTCCAAAAAATAAAGCCGGAATGAGCGATTAACTCATTCCGGCTTTATTTGAAAAGACGCACGATACCGTCATCCGATGCAAAACGACACATTATGACTGCTAACTTTAATAACTACTACGGAAAGACGGACACCTCGTTCCGTCTTGTGAAACTCAGTTTTCCGGTTTGAAATTCCCGGTATTGGAATACAACAGTCCATCGTAGAAGTACTTGCGGCCGTCCGTGGTCGTGATCCCATTGAGGAACAATCGAAATTCCTTCGGAATTTCACGAACCGGGTATTTCAGGTCGATGGCAAACCGTCCGTTTTGTTCCATCATGATGACATTAGTATCTTTCGATTGTTCCCTTTCATTGGACATACGGGTTATCTGTTCCACGGGAACGGGCTTGTAATTCGATCCGGATACCTGGACAAGAATGTTCGTCAGGTTCACCATGAGATAATCGCTGCTTTTGTTGATGAAGTTGAGACGGACGTAAAAGTTGCTCCGGATGGAATACCCATCGGCTTTTATGTAAACGGTGTCAAGAATGAACTGATCCGAAGACAGTAGAATGTATGGCTCGACGGGGTGCGGATTTCCTTTCGCGGCAAAGGTGCGGATAAAGTACGCCTTTTCGTTGGAAACGAATGTAGCCGGTTTTTCCGCTATATCCGCGAAGGTCATGAATTTCTCTATTCCGAAGCGGTTTTCGTAATCCGTATAGGCTTGCTTATCCAACCGGAAATGAAGATTCGTTTTCATGGTGGTGCCATCGCCGAATCCGATAAAATTGAGATTCAGGAAATAATCCTTTCTCAAATCACCGCTTACGCCGAGACGGCGGTTTAATATAGAGGAATTGATGGGTTTGAAGGTCAGTATGTAACGCACGCTTTTTCCCGCCGGGATGACTGGATCGGCAGGTACGATCTCGTCCGGATTGCAGGAAAATGTTTCCACCGTCTGCAGGACTGCCATAATGCAGTTTGCGTTGACAGGCAAGGAGGTGCGGTTTTTCAGTTCGAGAGTCACGGAGGCAGTGTTGTCGGAAGGATTGGCGCTAAGCGAGGCCGACACATCAAGCCGCGGATCATGAATGGTTTTGGGATCGGTCTGGTAGGAGATGTTCCGGCTGCATGAGCAGAGAATCAACACCGCAGCAAGTGCGGAAAAAATCGGGCGGTTCATGGTACCTCCATATCAATGGCGAAATTGGTTCTTCCAAGGATCCGTTACCCGAAATCGTCGCAACGGGGATAGTAACAACTACAAATTATACCACAGGCGGAAAAATTGTCAACCAGTGTTGTAACGATTTCATAGCTGCCTAAACCGCCCGGATCGCCTCCGGTCAGCCGGTTGGGAAGAGAGTGGAAATCATACGGATATGGATGTGCATTATAGAGTAGGAAACAAAAACCCCCTCCTCGTGTCAGGAGGGGGTGGAAAGGCGAAAATCGGCCTTTTGGATCAACCCGCAAGGGGTGAAGTCTAATACCGGTAATGCTCCGGCTTGTATGGCCCTTCAACGGGTACTCCGATGTAGTCCGCCTGCTTCTTGGAGAGCGTGGTAAGCTTCACGCCGATCTTTTCCAAGTGCAGCCGCGCCACTTCTTCGTCCAGCTTCTTGGATAGACGATAGACATCCACCTTGTAAACACCCTGGTTCTTCCAGAGGTCGAGCTGCGCGAGGGTTTGGTTGGTGAAGCTGTTGGACATCACGAACGAGGGGTGACCGGTGGCGCAACCGAGGTTGACGAGGCGGCCTTCGGCGAGCAGGTAGATGGAATTGCCCGAGGGGAAGGTATACTTGTCTACCTGGGGTTTGATATTGAGGTGCTTCACGCCGGGATAGTTAACCAGCTTGTCCACCTGGATCTCGTTGTCGAAGTGTCCGATGTTGCAGACGACGGCCTGGTCCTTCATCTTCGCCATATGGTCGATGGTGATGACGTCGCAGTTGCCGGTGGTGGTAACGTAAATGTCTCCCCAGCCGAGCGTGTCCTCGACGGTGGTGACCTCGAAGCCTTCCATCGCGGCTTGGAGCGCGTTAATCGGGTCGATTTCGGTAATCACCACCCGGGCGCCCTGGCCGCGAAGCGACTGCGCGCAGCCTTTGCCCACGTCGCCGTATCCGCATACGACGGCCACCTTGCCGCCGATCATGACGTCCATCGCGCGGTTGATGCCGTCCACGAGGGAGTGACGGCATCCGTAGAGATTGTCGAACTTGCTCTTGGTAACGGAGTCGTTGACGTTGATGGCGGGAACCAGCAGTTCTCCCTTCTGGAGCATCTGGTAGAGGCGGTGCACGCCGGTGGTGGTTTCCTCCGACACGCCTTTCCACTCCGACACAACGCTATGCCAGCGTTTCGGGGTTTCCTTCAGGATCTTCTTCAGAAGATCGAGGATGACGCTTTCTTCATGACTGCCGGGTTTGACTTCCAGCGTTTTGGCGTCGTTCTCCGCGTAGTAACCCTTGTGGATGAGAAGCGTGATATCGCCGCCGTCGTCCACCACCAGTTGCGGTCCCTTCCCGCCGGGGAAGGAAAGCGCCTGATCGGTGCACCACCAGTATTCCTCGAGGGTTTCGCCCTTCCAGGCGAAGACGGGAACGCCTGTTTTCGCTATCGCGGCGGCCGCATGGTCCTGAGTGGAGAAAATGTTGCAGCTACACCAGCGAACGTCCGCACCCAGGGCGACAAGAGTTTCGATCAGTACGGCCGTCTGGATGGTCATATGGAGAGAACCGGCAATGCGGACGCCCCGGAGAGGTTTATCGTGGGCATACTTCTCGCGGACGGACATCAGGCCGGGCATTTCCTTCTCGGCGATGTCGATTTCCTTCCGGCCCCACTCGGCGAGGCTGATATCCCTGACTTTGTAATCCATTCGCGAATCTCCTTCACAATATTGGTTCCGGGGTATACACCCGGCGACATTCTCCATATTTTAGGGCAAGACAGGAACGATGTCAAAGAAAAGTTGAAAATGGGCGGGTTTACTGCTACAATATCATGGTATGTGCCTACTTTCAGGAGGATGATCCATGAAACAGCTGATGACGGTTCTGGTGATTGCGCTTTTCGTGACCGGCATGGCGTTCGGTGAGACGATTAAACTGCGGGACGGTACCACCGTCTCTGGCAGGATTCTTTCTCAGGATGAAGACACGATCGTGATCAAAACGGATGTTACCAATAAAACCATCATGAAATCCCAGGTGGATTCCATCGATTACGGCGGTGTCCAGTTCTGTACCGTTCTGCTCAAGGACGGAACCACCCTCAAGGGTTCCATTGTCAGCCAGGATGAGGATCAGATCATGCTGAAGACCGACCTTGGTGAAATCAGCGTTCCCAAGACCAAGATCACCTCGGTTTCCTTTAACAATGACAATACGGTCGATGCGACCACCTCCGATCAGGTCGCCAAGAATGCAAAGAACAACCTCGCGAAGGAAAAGAACCGCCGCAACATCGGCAAGGACACCGTTTCCGCTTCTTCCGCCGAAGCGTCTTCCAGCGCAGGTTTCTCTAACGACGAAGCCCGAGCCAACGTGGAAACCCTCGTGATGGACAACGCGTTCCGCAACCAGATCGGAAGAGGCGCACTTATCCAGGCTTCGGGCAATATACCCGTCAGCATGCGCTACGAAATCTTTACCCATAATCGGAAGTCGGGCGCCCCCCTGTATTTCTTATTGAACCTCTTCTTTTACAGCGTCGGCAGTTGGGCTCAAGGCGACTTCACCGGAGCCTTCATCGAAGACGCTTTGTGGATCGGGGCGGGTACAAGCCTGTATCTCTGGGAAGAATCCGCCATCATAGACTACAGTACAGGATCGTACGGTTACAATTCCACTTATTTGACCCTGTTCGCCGCCTGTTTACTCGCAGGCTTGGTGGTCGACTATTATGCTCCCTGGGGGTATGAAGGCGAATGGAACAATCAACTCAAGCAGGGGCTGATGCTGACGTCGGCCGCACCGACCGGCCCGCTCGATCTCGCGAAGAAGGATTGGTCGATAGGCGTGCCGCTTCTCGGCGTCCGCTTCTGAACTTTTCAGATCAGCCTCGATGGGCATTCAGGTTTTCGGGACGAAGAAGTCCCATGATACCCGAAAGGCGGAGATGTTCTTCAAGGAGAGAAAAATTCCCTTTCAGTCAGTGGATCTGACCGAAAAAGGAATGAGCCGCGGGGAACTGGAAAGCGTCGCGAGGGCGGTGGGGTTGGATGCGTTGATTGACCGCGACGGAAAGGAATACGAAAAACGCGGACTCAAGTACATGGCTTTCGATGCGCTTGAGCTTCTGGGGCGCGAACCCCTTCTGCTCAAGCAGCCCGTGGTCCGTGACGGGAAGCGGGCTACCGTAGGCTACCGTCCCGAAGAATGGAAAAATTGGCTCGCATAACATTGATGAAGATAACGGGATAATAACCGGGGAGGCTTCTATCCGTTACGAAAGAAAGGTCATCGAAGACCGCGCCGTGGAGTTCTCGATCTCCGGCGAATTCACCATTTTCTTCCTTAACCAGTTGCGTCTGGACATGGAACGCGATATGCAGGCGGGAAAGGTGCTTTACTTTATCTTCGACCTTGCCGGAGTCACTTACATCGATTCCGCTGCGATGGGTATTCTCCTGATGGCCGCGCGTTATAACGACAAAAAAGGCCGCACTCTCAGCGTGAAGAACACGATTGATGCCGTCAAAAAAGCCATCGATGGCGCGGGTATCGATCTGATTGAATTCGCCTGACGCCCCTTTTCCCGTATTACAAATCGAGCACCGGCAACGCCGGAGAGAACGCGGCGCGTTTTCTCCGGCTTTTCATTCCCGCAACCCTCTGGCCAGGAGTTTTTCCTTGAAGATTGCGATCGTCACCCTCGGATGCAAACTGAACTGGTTTGAAAGCCAGGCTTTGTCGGAAAAGCTGCGCGAAGCGGGCTTTACCGTCGTCGCGGACGCAGACGAGGCTGACGTGGTGGTAGTCAACACCTGCACCGTGACCAACCGCGCCGATTCCAAATCCGCGCTGGTGATGAAACATGCGAAGAAGGCCGGGAAGACCGTCGTGGCCACGGGCTGTTTCGCCACCACCGACGGCGCGAGGATCGAAGAGCTTTCCTGGGCGGATCTCGTGGTGAAGAACGAAGACAAGCTCCAGATTCCGGAACTTTTGCGCCGAAGGGACGGCATCTCCGCCACCCTGCGGGAGCATCCCACCGAGTTTCCCATTGTCACCCGGTTCGAGCGGACCCGCGCTTTCCTGAAAATCCAGGACGGTTGCGACCACTTCTGCAGTTACTGCAAGATCCCTCACGCGCGGGGAAGAAGCCGCTCGCTGGACACGGAAACCGTTCTCGACTTCGCCAGCACGCTCCTCGAAAGCGGCTATCGCGAGATCGTGCTGACCGGCATCAACATCAGCAGCTACCGGAGCGGCGGAGACACTCTTTCGACACTCGCAGGCAGGCTGATGGAACTTCCCGGCGACTTCCGGCTCCGTCTCTCCTCCCTCCAGCCCGACGAGTTCGAGCCTTCGCTCATCGGTTTTCTGGAACATCCGAAATTCGCTCCGCATTTTCATCTTTCGCTCCAGAGCGGCAGCCGGACGGTGCTCGAACGAATGGAGCGACCCTATTCTCCGGAACGCTATCTCGAACTCGTCGGCAGAATCCGTGAAGTTCGCCCCGATTGCGGCATCAGCACCGATATCATCGCCGGATTTCCCGGCGAGACCGACGACGAACAGGCTGAAACCGAGGTCTTCATTCGGAAGGCCCGATTCACCAGGGTTCACCTCTTTCCTTATTCGCCAAGACTTCACACCAAGGCGTCGCGTATGCCCGACCTCCCCGAAGAGATCAAAAAGTCCCGGGTCAGGCGGCTCGAATCGATCTCAGTTGAAACCGCCGAGGCCTTCATCCGGGAAACGATGGTGGGGAAAACCCAGCGGGTGCTGGGCGAAGCGAAGAACGGCGTCCGGTCGAACGGTTATAACGGGAGCTACGTGCCATGCACCTCGAATACCGCCTGGAAGGAAAACGCCTGGACGGATTTCACTCCCGCGGGAACGCGAATGGTAAAGGGTATAGTGGAACTGGTCGATTGAGCGGAGCGCATCGTGTCTCGCGGAGACAGTCCGCAGAAAGCGGACGCCCGCGAAATCGGCAAGGATACCGAGTTTGCGCGGGTCGGAGAGAAACATGATGCGTGCAACGTTCTTCGACCGTCAGCGTCCTACCTCGCGTGAACCCGATCCCTGCCGTTCTGTTTCGCCGTATAGAGAGCGGAGTCCGCGAGATCGAGAAGAACGGGAATGGACATATCCGGAAACGGCTGTACACAGGCAGCGCCGATGGAGAACGTGAGGCGCAGATCGTTTCCGCCCACCGGGAAAGAGCTGACGCGGACATCCGCCAGAATGGCGTTTGCGATGAGGAGCGCCCCGTCGCGCGGCGTATTGGGCAGTAGAAGGGAGAACTCTTCACCACCGTAACGAGCAAGACAGTCCCCGGGCCGCCGCGCATTTCTCTGGATCACCAGTGCCGCCTGACGGATGGCCTCGTCGCCGGCGAGGTGTCCGAGGTTCCGGTTGACCGAGCGGAAATCGTCGATATCGATGAGCAGGAGCGAAAGCGAGGTTTTGTCGCGAACGGCCCGTTTGAACTCCTCTTCGTACTTCTGCTCGAAGTGGCGGCGGTTGAAAAGCCCTGTGTCCGTATCGGTTACCGAAAGCCATTCGAGACGGGCCCGGGTTTTCTCCAGCTCCTCTGCCGATGCGCGCAGCTCGTGCGTGCGCTCCTGTACGAGGGTCTCAAGATGGTTTCTCAGTCCTTCCAGCTCCCGGGCTGCGAGCGAGCGGTCGAGTTGGATGCGAACCCGTGCCAGAAGCTCGTCCATGTCAAAGGGCCGCACAATGTAATCGGACGCGCCGAGGGAAAGGCCGTAAACCCGGTCCTCCCGTGTATCCAGCGCGCTAACGAGAAGAACCGGTATGGCATTGAACTCCGGGATGGCCCGTATAGCCGTAAGAAAATCGTATCCGTTGGTGCCGGGCATCATAATATCCAGCAGAACCAAATGCGGATGCTCCCGGTGGACGGCATCGATCGCCTCGGTTCCGTTCCCGGCGGTGATGACTCGATAACCTGTGTGGACAAACCGGTCGCGCAGCATCTCCCGGTTGCCGGTTTCATCGTCCACGACCAGGATGATTTCTCCATGACCGGAAGGAATTCCCCGGCGGACCGCGTTCATAGACAAACCGCGTGCGCCGGAAATACGGAATCCCGGAATCGCCGTATTTTCGATCTCGGGAGGGATGGGAAGCGCGTAAGAAGGAATTGCCGAAGGATCGAGAGGCAGTTCGAAGAAGAATGCCGAACCTTTTCCGGGTTCGCTTTGCACTTCGATGCGGGTTCCATGGAGTTCCGCGAGCTTCTGGGAGATGGATAAACCAAGCCCCGTGCCGCCGAACTCGCGGCGCATGGATCCGTCTGCTTGACGGAATGGCTCGAAAATCGTACGCTGGAACGAAACGGGAATTCCGATGCCGGTGTCGCGGACAATGATGCGGACATGCTCCGGCGTTTCCTCGGCTGAAAGCTCCACCGAGCCCTCGCGCGTGAACTTGACGGCATTGCCGAGAAGATTGAGCAGGATGCGCTCCACGCGCTCGGGATCGCCGTAAACCTCGGGAAGCCTGTCCGGCGCGGAAACCTTGAATTGGAGCCCCGTCCGCGCGGCGGAATCACGGACAAGGGAAGCCGCAGCCTCCATCGGAACACGCACATGAAAGCGTTCAATCGTCAGCGAATCGCGTCCCGCCTTCATCCGCGAATAGTCCAGGATGTTCGAAACCATTTCGCTGAGGACCCGGGCGCTCGCGGAAACTGTCCTCATCAACATATCCTGCTCCGGGTTGAGCTTTCCGTATGTTCCGTCGGCTAGATTCTCCGAAATGCCGATGATGCCGGTCAGCGGAGTACGCAATTCGTGCGAGGTGTTGGCCATGATTTCGTCGCGCAGTCGGTCGGTTTCCTTGAGGCCGGTACGCATCACGTTATACGCCTTCGATAATTCTTCCAGTTCGTCGCCCGTACGGATTTCGAGCAAGTGATCGAGGTTTCCCGCCTGCACTTCACGCAGCCCTCCTGCGAGTTCTCTCAGCCGGAAGGTGACGAGATCACCCACGCGGCGGAAGAAAATGAAAACGAGCAGCGTGACAATCGGAAAAAGCAGCAGATTGAAAATCAGGATTTGCCAAAGCCAGTTGCCGTAAAACTTGGAATGGACGATTACCGCGTAAAATCCGGCAACGCGGTTGCGATCCAGAATGGGAATCATCGCAGTGGACCAACCCTCCATCCAAAGCGGTATGGTATCTTTGTAGTTGCGGATATAGGCCTCGCCCGGAATCCCGAAAACCGGATCGCGGGCAGGAGCACCGTCCCGAAAAGCCTGGTGAATAACAGGCTCGAAAACTACCTTCTCGAAAAGTTCCTCGACGGTCATGCCCATCTTGACGGCGAAATCGTGATTGATGACGGCGTTTTCCCTCCGCATTTCGAGGAAGAGCAGATGTCCGTTCGGATCAATCAGGGCGATGTTGCCAATGATGGATTTTCGGTTGGAGAATTTTCCCCGCTCGATCCTGGCGCGAATATCCGGGAAAAAACGACGGAGCGAAAGAAGGGCGGCATCGGTGTTGGTGGGATTCGAAAGATCGGAAGGACGGAAGCCGTCGGCGACGAGAAACTGGTGGATGATATTCATCGTGTCGATGAGGCCGTCCTTGGTAAGTTCACGCTCTTCATGGAAATTATACAGGATATATACGGCGCTGCTGAAGACGGACAGACCGAGTACCGAAATCAACAGCTTGCGACGGAAGGAAATCCGGAGATTCAACAGTCGGCGTATAATCGGTTCCGCAATCCAGAGAAGGATGAGAATCCCTGCGGAACCGAGAAGAAGCACGTTCAGAAAAAGCTTCCAGCGGGATACATACGGAATCGTCTTTACCGAATTCAGCCCGCCGAAGGCGTCGTCCACCTGGCGGGAGGCGGTGCGGTCCTGGCACCAGATAACCGGATATTCCAGATCTTTCATCCGGACGACGAACTTGTACTGGTTGTCGCCCGGATCCAAGGGGAGCTCGATTTCCCAACGCGTCGGCGATACCTGCCGCATCCGGAAGTGCTCGTCGTTCGGATCCCAGTCGGAAAAGAAACCAGCCAGTGTAACGCTTTCAATGGCGTTGTCGTTCGTTTCCACGCCGTACTTCGCCGCGATGGCCTTCGGAAAGGGAAGTTGAAAAACCAGTTTGACCGGGTGCTCGTAATACAGCCGCAAGCGGTCCATTGCGAGATTGACGGGAATCGACAACGCGATCAGAAGTGCAGCAAAGAAAAGATGCAGAGGAAAACCGTGAGCCTGGTTATTGTTTCCGGCAGCCATGACTCATTTTACCCGCATGGACGGGTTTTGTCAATCACCTGCGTCTTTCGGATGGTAAAAATTGCCTCCCGCGCCGGACCGCTTTACAATAAAGACCGGTTCCTTCGACAACGTGCGGGAACCTGAAGTAACGCCGGACTCGGAAAGCGGCCCGGTGACCGGAGGAATCCATGGCGAAATCCGCGGAAAAAAAGAAGAAGCCCCAGAAACCGGCAGTCCGGCAGGTTCGTTTCAGCCTGAAGTACAAGATCACGCTTCTCGTCTTCGTATTGATTATCCTTACGGCGGCGGCTGTCTCGAACCTCGTGATCCGGATGGAGGATCGGGTGTTCCGGGACCAGCTCGCGGACACCACGCGGGTCTACATGGAAACTTTCCGCAAGAACGCCGAGTATTTTTACATTCTCGACGAAACGGGAGAATCGACCAACACGGTTTATCAGCCGGGCCGTCTGATCGACTTCCTGAAAGCCTTCCGTGAGGTGCCGAGTTTCCGCCGCGCGATGCTGATCGACAACTCCGGCAACATCCAGATCGACACGGAACCGGACAGCCTCTACGGCAAGGTCTACGACATTTCAATGGACCGCGCCCGGGCGCTCTCTTCCGACGGCGTTACCCTTTTCGAGCGGATCGACACCAATACCAACGAAAGCTCCCGTGTCGTCACCAACCGGCGCCGCTCGGTGGAAACCCGCACGAACCGCGTCGAACTCGCGGCCGCGGGAACGAACGGCGAGCCACCCGTCGTCTCGAACGTCGTCACCCGTGTGACCAACGAAAAAGTAGAGATCGTTACCAACCGGCGCACCGAAATCGTCGTCCGGATGCGCACCTACGAGGGCTGGACCCCGCTTTATCTGCCGGTGCTTCTGGAGAACGACAGCCGGCTGTACATTACCTCCAACAAGGGCGGCGGCATCACCACCAACAGCGCGCGCTTCAGTCTGCGCGAAAGTTTCAGTCTGGTGAACGATTATATGAAACTCCATGAGTCCGGCCGCCTTTTCCGCACCGGCATGCTCGGCGACGAGGCCGTGAACGGAATGATGCTCGCCCGCGATTTCGAACGCCTTTTCTCGGCAATGATCGGGCCGGCTGCGACGAATCGCGACTTCGGACTTTCCCGTGCCACCAATGCGGGCATCTCCCCGGACGATTTCCGCTTCCTGCGCATCGTCCGCAAGCAACTGGAGGAATACCGGGCCGGAAACGACCTTCTGCTATCGGAACCCCTTGTTTTACAGCTCGTGCAGACGATGCAGAAAATGGGCCTCCCGCAGAAGGATGCGGCCCGTTATCTGCTTCTGCGTCAGAACCAGAAGAAACTCTTTTCAAACCCCGACGTGTTTACCGAGGAGCAAAAGGCGAATCTGCGCTACCTCGATTTCGCGGAACGCTTCGCCGCAGGACTGTTGACGCCGGAGGGAAGGCCGCTTCCCCGTTTCGAGCGTCTTCTTTCGACGATGCGCAACATCAATCCCGACTACCGCAAGTTTTTCGAACCGGACGCGGTAGTGGATCGAATCCGCTCTCTCCAGACTTTCGCGCTCGAGGCTTCGGCTTATCGCGACGGAACCAACGTCTTCTCCGTTTGGCGCACTTCCCCGTCGGCCGACCCGCGCGAGGGGGAGAATAACTTCCACTTGCGGCTGGAGCAGTCATTCGCCGACATCAAGGCAGCCTACCGCGTGGGCACCGTGCGAATCATCCTCAACCTCGAGAAGCTGCGCGTCGAGCAGAAGCGCATCGCCGGCACCGTTGTGGATATCGCCGTAATGATTATCCTGCGTGTTCTCGTTATCACCTTCCTCTTCGTCGGCTTCCTCATCGCGCCGCTTCAGCTCCTCTCCGACGAAACCGACGCCATCGCGCGGGGAGATCTCGACAAGAGGATCGAGATCGCGTCGCACGACGAGATCGGACAGCTCGCCGACCGCTTCCACCTGATGGCCAAGAGTCTCAAGAAATATATCCAGGAAGTGCGCGACAAGGCGCGGATGGAAGAGGAACTTCTCACCGCCAAGGAAATCCAGGACACGCTCCTGCCGAAAAGTTTTCCCGCCGTTACGGGCTGGAATTTCTCGGTGCATTACGAACCCGAAAGCGAGTCCGGAGGAGACTTCTATGACTTCATCCCCGTGGACGACACGCACTTCGGCATTGTAGTGGCGGACGTGACGGGACACGGGGTTCGTGCGGGCATCGTGATGGCGATGTTCATGTCGGCATTGCGGACCTTCGGCGCGAAGCGCATCGATGCCGGCCGCGTGATTCGCGACATCAATCCGATTCTTCTGCGGGACACTCCGCCCAATATGTTCGCCTCCGTTTTCTACGGCGTGGTGGATCACGAAAAGCGGGAGATGTACTACTCGATCGCCGGACACAACCCCGGCATTCTCTACCATCCGGACGACGGGCAGATTCGGCTGATGAAAACGGGCGGAATGCCGGTGGGAATGGTGGAAGGCGCGATCTTCGACCCGCTGATCGAACTCTACAAAGTACCGTTGCGGAAGGGCGAGATTTTCCTCCAGTACACCGACGGTATCACCGAGGCGAAATCGAAGGCCGACGAGGAATTCGGCGAGGACCGCTTCTACGCCGCCATCCGCAAGAATTATTCCGCCGATCTCGATGCGATGCGGGACGGTATCGTCGCTGATCTCAAGGGCTTCACGGCAGGCGCCGCCCAGAGCGACGATATCACGTTGATGATCATGCGGGTGGGTTGAGGGCGTCGACGGTTGAAGAGCGCTACGCGCTAAGTATCTCTCTCCGACCAGCGCACACCCCGCATCCTGCGCGCTATCTCCGAGAGATACCAGGAGGTACGGAAAAACTTACCGGGCGCCCGGCAAGTAAAATGGTTGCTGACCGGGCGACCAGTTTGATTCAGACCATTTGCCTCATCATTATCGGTGAAGTTGCAATAGGCGCCAGCCAACCAATGTACCTGGCCGGGTTTATCCCCGGAGCACTGCGCCGAACTTGGCCTTTAGCAGATCCGTCACTTTCGCCATCGTGTCGTTGACTTCCTTGTCCACGAGCGTGCGTTCAGGGCTCTGGAAGACGATGGAGAAGGTGAGACTCTTCTTGCCTTCTCCCACCTGCACACCCTTGTAAACGTCGACGAAATCCACCGACGTGATCCACTCGTGGACCGCGGGAACGGCGTTCATCAGGTCGCTGGCGACGACGGAGTCGTCCACGGTAACGGAGATGTCGCGGGCGGTCGGCGGGAACTTGCCGAAGGGCTTGAGTTCCAAAACCGCGGCGAAGGCGGCCTCGAGGGTATCCATGTCGAGTTCGGCGAGATAAACGGGATGCCGCAGTTCCAGCGCGCGAACGATCTGCGGATGCACCTCCCCGACGAAGCCGAGAGGCTGGCTGTTCCACAGGAGATCCGCGCCGTTCTTCGGGTGAAGAAAGCCGAGTTTCGAGGGCTTGAAGTCCAGAACGCCCTTCCCGAGACGCTTCAGAACCCATTCGACGATCGCCGTGGCGTGGTAGTAGTCGATTCCGGGCCCGGCGATGACAAAACCCGCGATGGGTTTCTCCTGCATCGCCTTGCCGTTTCTCTCGAAGGAGCGTCCGATTTCGAAGAGGCGGACGGTTTCCTTCCAGGCGGATTTGACGTTGTACTCCATGTTGCGCAGCAGGCCCGGAAAGAGCCGGTTGCGGAGGACCGAAGCGTCCCCGGAAAGCGGATTGGACAGCGCGATAACGCCGTCGTGATAGCAGCCGAACTTCTCCAGTTCTTCGCGGGAGACGAAGCTGTAGTTGTAAACCTCGGACAATCCCTGCGCGGTGAAAAGCTCGCGCAGCTTCGACTTGAGGTCGCGTTTCGGCGCAAGGGCGTCCGCGTCGACGGGCGGCTTGTACATATTCTCCGGAATGTTGTTGTAACCGTAGATGCGGGCGATCTCCTCGGCGATGTCCACCGGGCGCGAAACGTCGGAACGATAGGTCGGAACCTTCACTTCCAGCACGTCCTCGCGGCGCGCGACGACCGGGAAGCGCAGGCGTTTGAGGAACCCTTCCACTTCCTTGATCGAAAGCGAAACGCCGAGATAGCTCGATATGAATTCGGGCTTCACGTTAATCACGCGATCCTTGAAGATGCTGACATAGGCGTCTGTCATCTTCGACACCAGCGCGCCGGTGCTTTCCACCACGAGTTCAGTCACACGGTCGAGCGCGGCTGCGGTGACGCCCCAGTCGGCGGTGCGCTCGAAGCGGTAGGACGCCTCCGTGCGGAAACCGAGTGCCTTGGCGGTCTTCCGGATCGATACGGGGTCGAAGAAGGCGCTTTCCAGGAGAATGTCCTTCGTGCTGTCGAGTATTTCGCTGTTGCCGCCGCCCATTACGCCCGCGAGAGCCACGGAACTCTTCGCATCGGCGATCACGAGCATGTCGTCGGTCAGGACATGGTCCTTTCCGTCGAGCGTGGTGAGTTTCTCGCCTTTGTCGGCGCCGCGTACGACGATCTTCCCGCCGGCGAGGCGGTTGAAATCGAAGGCGTGCGTGGGGTGTCCGCTTTCGAGAAGTACATAGTTGGTGGCGTCGACGATGTTGTTGATCGAGCGGATTCCGCAGAGTTCCAGTCTTCGCTGAATGCGCTCGTCGGAAGGTTGAACCTTCACGCCGCGCAGGATACGAGAAGAGTATCGCGGGCAAAGGTTCTTTTCCTCGATCTCGATGACAGGCTCTTCCGTTAACGTCTCCTTCACGACGGGTTTTTTGATGCGGAGTTCCTTGTCCATCATCGCGGCAACTTCACGGGCGATGCCGATCACGGAAAGGCAGTCGCTGCGGTTGGCCGTCAGTTCGATCTCAAATACCCAGTCCTCTTCGGCGTAGACGGCGAAGTGCTTCTTCGCATCCTTTTCGTTCTTTCCGAGAATCCAGATGTCGGAACTTTTTTCCTCCAGGCGCAACTGTTCCCTGGCGAGCAGCATACCTCCGGACTTGACGCCCTTGATCTCCGCTTCCTTCACGGTTATACCGGACGGCAGAGAGGTTCCCGGAGCGGCGTACACCACCCAGTCCCCCTTTTCGACTGCGGGGCTGTTGGTGACAAGCTGAAAATTGTCACCGTCAGCGGACACCTTCAGCACCTGGAGGTTCTCCGCCTTCGGGTGCTTCTCCACGTCGGCCACTCTGGCGGGCAGGATCTTTTCCGCCTGTGTCGCGGGAACGCCCACGGCCGTGATCGCCACGACCTCGGGCCCCACCTGGGTAAGCCGCTTGCCGAGTTCCGCCGCGGGAATGTCAATTTCAACGAATTCTTTCAGCCAATTATAGGTAACTTTCATCGGTTTCTCCTACTTCACCATCTGTTCCAGCAGCCGCATATCGTTCTCGTAGAACTGGCGGATGTCGCGGATCCCGAAAAGCTTCATCGCCACGCGCTCGATGCCGAGGCCGAACGCGAAGCCGGTGTATTCCTCGGGATCGATGTCGCAGTTGGCGAGTACCGTGGGATGAACCATTCCGCATCCCATCAGCTCCACCCAACCCGTGTGTTTGCAGGTGGGACAGCCCGTTCCGCCGCAGTTGGGGCAGGAAACGGCCATTTCGGCGGAGGGTTCGGTGAAGGGAAAATAGTCGGGGCGCAGGCGGATGGAAGTCTTCTCGCCGAACATCATTTTCGCCCAGAGCAGAAGCGTGCCCTTGAGATCGGCGAAGGAAAGGCCTTTGTCCACCACGAGACCTTCCATCTGATGAAAGGTGTGCGAGTGGGTGGCGTCCGTCGCGTCGCGGCGGTAGCAGCGACCGGGAACCACGATGGCGATGGGCGGTTTCTTTCGCAGCATCGTGCGTATCTGCACGGGCGACGTGTGCGTTCGCATGAGCTTGCCCTTCTCGACGTAGAAGGAGTCGTGGTCGTCGCGGGCGGGATGGTACGACGGGATGTTGAGCATATCGAAATTGTATTTCTCGTCCTCGAGCTCGGGACCATCGGCGACGGTGTAACCCATGCTCTTGAAGATGTTCACCATCTTCTCGGTAACCAGGGTCAGAGGGTGATAGCTCCCGACGGGTATTTCGCGCCTCGGGATGGAGAGATCCTCCACGCCGGAGGCCAGTTTTGCCTGGAAGACGCGTTCCTCGACGGCGCGGTTCGCGGCGTCGATCAGTCCCTCGATCTCGGCTTTGATCTCGTTGGCGACCTTGCCGAGTTCCTTGCGGGCCTCTTCGCTCATTCCGCCGAGCTTGCCGAGCACTTCCTTGAGCGCGCCCTTCTTGCCGAGGTATTTCACGCGCAAGTCTTCGAGAACGCGGGCGTCGGCGACCTTCGCCAGTTCATCCCGGGCCGACTCGAGAATGCGCTGCAGTTCGTCTTTCATCTTCTCTATCCTCTTTCCTTAACGGACGGTTTTCCGGTATTTGAGCAGAGCCGACAACAGCAGGCAGAACGCGCCCGCGAGCAGAACCCAGAACCCCCATTCGAAGGGCAGGCTGCGGAAAAGCTTCACGGCGAGATCGGCGCCGATGGTTTTGGAGAGATGGTAGACGGGCCGCGCGAAGGTGTAGCCGATCACGCCGAAGGCCGCGAGACCGGTGATCCAGTTGAGCGGAAACAGCTTGACGAGAGAAAACAGGAGACCCGCACCCGCGATCACTAGCAGGAAGATACCCGCGGTTTCGATCCGGCCGTCATGGAAGAACTTCACGGACACCATGTTGAAGAAGTTCATCACCGGCGCGAAAGCGCCCAGCGCAACCATCAGTGAGCCCAGAATCCCGAGAAACTGCTTGACGACCATATTTGAACCTCCGTTATTCACCAATTATCTGAAGTAATCAGAACGCCCATCCGAGATTGCAGTTTAATCTATAACCAAACGGCGACAATTGCGATCCGAGATCATTAGGCAGTGTGTCAAATAATTTTACCATACCACCAATACCAAAGTCTAATAACAATCCATTAAATATCCTTTGGTATCCTAAGCCTAAATAGGGATAAAAAACAATGCCAGTAGCTGCGGCCGTTGAAGGCAGTGTAATATAAGGCCAGCTCGAAGAAGTAGTATATATTGTATAATTAAAAGATGCCAAATCTGCATGAATTCCTAACCCACAATAGAATCCAGTTAATGGACCAATATTCGTATCAATAAACGGAACCAATCTTACTTCAAAATGACCAATTATATCCTGATTTTCAGTTAATAACCACTTTTGATAATCCGCATTAAAATAGATGTATATTCCTTGATCGATTGGCTTTTCAAGCGATAAATTAATATCTAATATATTTGTCAACGGAAGCATGATTAAACTTAATACATTTGCAGAAAATGCTATTGAATATTTCCCGAAATAAACTCCAGTCACATTAGTCGCGATATTAGTTTGCATCTCATTGAATTTATTGCTCTCTAATGAATATGTCAATAAATTTGATACATTTTTATTGCTCATAGAAATCAGATTTGTAAACTGAATATTCATGTTATAGTTGGTCAGGAGCAAAGCAGTATCTAACTCGACGTCATCCTTTAATGCGCAATCCCAGTTACTGACGGATGCATACTCGCTTCCCATATTTAAAATATGCATCGTTGTTGAATTTACCTTGCCGACAACTATAGAGCCGATATAATATACTGTATCCGATTTGCATACAACGTTTACGTTTAATTGTTTGGTACTGTAAGGACTGTTACCTCCTGCGGAATAACTGATACTCTTTAAAATATAACTACCTGGAAGAAGTTTTACCAAAAGAATGTTCTTGCCTGAATTTTTTTCAATCGGAATAGAGAACGATTTTTGCGGTTCTTTCAGATTGAACACTTGAATTTCAAAACCACGGACTCCCAATGGAATATCGAGAAATTGGTAAGTAGAATATATAAATGCAAAACCGGTTTTACCGTCTTTATAAAGTGATTTTTCCTCACCCGGTTTGATTAAATATGAAGTTCCGCATGCACCTAAGCCTATTGACATTAAAAACAACGTCAATAGTATTATTTTTTTCATTTTCAATCCTCCAATATTC
>Ga0326727_10012070_pt1 | contig 19816 bp, 14 predicted proteins | sample MB2enrmetagenome_FD_207643 | JGI IMG/M metagenome (GOLD analysis project Ga0326727, IMG submission 207643) | Lab enriched peat soil microbial communities from McLean, Ithaca, NY, United States - MB29MY | ecosystem: Environmental > Terrestrial > Soil > Wetlands > Peat | place: USA: New York...
CGATCACATCGTCGAAGCTCTTCGGCGGAACAGGCACCAGATCCTTGTTGTAAACCAGTGCGACAGCCTCAAGCGCGATCGGATAGCCCCAGACCTGGCCATGACTGGTAAAAGCGCGCCAACCCATATCGTCGATTTCGCCGCGCATTTTCTTGCTCGGATGCACCGGCGTCAGCAAGCCCGCACTGGCCCACTCACCCATGCGATCATGCGGCCAGATAAAGATATCCGGCCCCTTGCCGGCTGCCGCCGCCTGCTGGAACTTGCCGGGCGCGTCTTCGGGATGTTCGACCACCACTTGCACGCCGGTCTGTCTGGTGAACGCTTGACCCACCTTTTCCAGGCCGCGATTCCCCTTGTCGCCATTGATCCAGATCACCAGCTTGCCGGGGTCGGCATAGGCGGCCGGTGCGGCGAGGGCGCCTGCGGTGAGCAGGGCCAGAGTCATGACGGTCAACTTCCCAAAACTGCGACGATTGATGCTCATTCTTATACTCTCCCTGATATTGATTACAACGAGCAAACCTGGCGCGCTTCGACCGATGCTTGCTTTTGCGGGGTGTGCCGCACAAAGGCAATGCCGGAGGCGTCAAACAAATGGGCGTGATGCGGGGCGAAACCGATCTGGCAGGTATCGCCATGCGTCAGCGGCAACAGCGGGGGCAGACGTGCCGCCATGGGTTCTTGACATGAAGCGGACTGAAGATACAGCACGGTCGAATCGCCCAGTTGCTCGATGGCGACCACTTCGCCCGACACCGGATTGCTGCTCTGCTCAAGATGCAGATGTTCCGGGCGAATGCCGACGCAGACTTCATCGCCAGGCATGGCCTGGCCGGGTTCGACCAGGACGGTGACGCGTGTCGTCTCATCGAGCGCGACCTCGACCGCATGCCCGTCGATGGTGGCGATGCGCCCCGGCAGGAAGTTCATCGAAGGCGAGCCCATGAACCCCGCCACGAAGCGATTGGCCGGACGATGGTAGAGCTCGTTCGGCGTGCCGACCTGTTCGATGTGGCCGGCGCGCAGCACGACGATCCGGTCGGCCAGCGTCATGGCCTCCACCTGGTCGTGCGTCACGTAGATCATCGTTGCCCCCAACTCCCGGTGCAGCCTGGCGATTTCGATGCGCATCTGCACGCGCAGCGCGGCATCCAGGTTGGAGAGCGGTTCGTCGAACAGAAACACCTTGGGACGCTGAACGATGGCGCGGCCGATCGCCACGCGCTGGCGTTGACCACCGGACAGCTCTTTCGGCTTGCGGGCCAGCAGATGTTCGATCTGCAGCACGCGGGCGACCTGTTCGACCTGCGGGGTATATTCCGCCTTGGACTTGTGCGCCAGCTTGAGTCCAAAAGCCAGGTTTTCGAACACGGACATATGCGGATACAACGCATAGGACTGGAACACCATCGAGATACCGCGCTTGACCGGCGGCAGTTCGTTGACGCGCACGCAGTCGATCTGTAGTTCACCTTCGGTGATCTCTTCCAGTCCGGCAATGCTGCGCAGCAAGGTCGACTTGCCGCAGCCGGACGGGCCGACAAACACCACAAATTCTCCGTCCGCGATATCCAGGTCGATCCCGGACAGCGTCCTGACCGGACCAAAATCTTTGCAGATGCCTTTCAGGCTTACGGCTGCCATGATTACCTCCTGCTTTCTGGCTGAGCGGGCAGCCGACCGAACCAGCCGCCCCATGCGTCGAGTGTCAGGTCGCGGCCCTGCCGACTTACACCATCCAGACCGTGGCCCGAAACCTCTTTCACGTCGTCGAACGGCAACGCATAGTGCTGCGCTTCGGGGCTGAGATTAAACACACACACGAGGTGATCTGCTCTGACCAAGGCCAAAACCTGGGGATGCGGGTCAAGGAAATGGATATTTCCATTGATCAATGGCTGCTGTTCACGCCGCCACGCCAGGAAATGCCGATAAAACGCCAGCGTGGAATCATCCATCCGCTGCTGCAGATCGACCGCACGCGTCAGATGCGTTTCCGGTATGGGCAACCAGGGCTCTCCGCGGGTAAATCCGCCATTGACACCATCGTGCAGCCACGGCATCGGCGTACGGCAGCCATCGCGTCCCTTGAATTCCGGCCACATTTCGATGCCATAGGGATCTTGCAGCTGTTCGTAGCTCAGCTCGGCTTCGGGCAGACTCAGTTCTTCACCCTGATAAAGACAGGTCGAGCCGCGCAGCGACAACAACATGGCCAGAACGGTACGCGGGAAGCGCGGATGGTCGGTGTTATGGCCCCAGCGTGTCAAGACGCGCATGGCATCGTGATTACCGGTTGTCCAGCATGGCCAGCCGCCGCCGATCTGCGCTTCCAGCGTGTCGACCTGCCCGCGGATGTAATCGGCCGAAAACTCGGGGGTCAGCAGATTGAAGCTATAAGCCATATGCAACTTGTCATGACCCCCCGTATAAAGCGCCATTAAAGCCAGGCTGTCATCGTCGCCGATTTCCCCCAGGCCCACCGCGCCATACTCGTTGAGCAAGCGGCGCAGTCTTTGCAGGAAAGCCAGGTTTTCCGGTTGCGATTTGTCGTAGCGGTGCGCCTGGAGGCCATAAGGGTTTTCCTGGCTGACGGTGGTGCTGTCACGCTGCACGGCAGGCGGGTTGTCCCGCAACTGCAGATCATGAAAATGGAAATTGCAGGCATCGAAGCGTAGTCCATCGACACCCAGCTCCAGCCAGAAGCGCACACTATTCAGCATGGCGTCCTGTACTTCCGGATGATGGAAGTTCAGATCAGGCTGGCTGGAGAGGAAATTGTGCAAGTAGTACTGGCGGCGCCGGGTATCCCACTGCCAGGCGGATCCACCAAACACCGACAGCCAGTTATTGGGGGGCGAGCCGTCGTCCCTGGCGTCGCTCCAGACATACCAGGATGCCTTGGCGTTGTTCCGGCTGGTACGGCTTGCGACGAACCATTCGTGCTGGTCGGAGGTGTGCGACAGCACCTGGTCTATCATTACTTTCAGCCCCGACTGATGGGCACGACCAACCAGCTCACGGAAATCGTCAATATTGCCGAACATCGGGTCAACGGCACAATAGTCCGATACGTCGTAACCGAAGTCCTTCATCGGTGACTTGAAAAACGGGCTGATCCAGATGGCGTCCACGCCCAGGCCGGCAATATAGGGCAAGTGCTCGATAATGCCGGGCAGATCACCTATGCCGTCACCGTTGCTGTCGGCAAAGCTGCGCGGGTAAATCTGGTAAATCACACCGCCGCGCCACCAGTTAGTATTCGTCGTCATGTTTCATTGCTTTCTGCCCGGATGGGCGCAGACTCCCCCCGGGCAGACAATCCTGCCCGGGGGATCCCGTGTAACTTACCACCAGGCCTCGACTTGGGCACCGACGGTCATACCGTGTGTTTGGCTACCGAACGCACCGGTGGTCGACAGTGCATCCAGGGAGCCCGCAGCCTGTTGCGCCGCCGTGTTCCACTTGGCGTAGGTGGCGAACAGACGCAGTTGCGGACGACTCCAGAATCCGGAATCCGGCGAGATCAGGAGGGCCGTGGTCAGCTTGGTGAGCTGGCGTGTCGGCGTACCATCATCCACATGGACCTGGTCATGCCCCAGTTCGACCGCCATACCCAGATGCTTGGTAAAGTAGTATTCCGGACGCAAGCCCACGGATGTCCAGGTCTGGGCAGCCCCCGCCTTCGGCTCCTGTCTCTGCCACAGCGCGACCCCCATGCCGGAGAAGCGCGTGCCCGGCATCTGCCATTGCACTTGCTCTACCAGACGCTCGGTCTTGTCGTCCTTGTTGGCATTCGGGTTCGGAGAGCTATATCCGCCCGAGATATCGCCGGTCTGGTACTGGAAAGCGATTGTGTTGTAGCCACCCAGGAAGCCACCCTGCGTATGCATGATGTTCATGGCGTAGCCATTGGTTGACTGGTCGTACGTGTCACCCGGCTGTTTGGAAGCATGGCGAATATCCAGCCCCAGGGTCAGCTCACCGCCTTCATTGACCTTCAGGCCCGACAGACGGAAGTCATGACCGCTTACGCCCACCTTATGATCCAGTCCGTCAACCGAGGTATCTCCGGAGTCATAGGTATTCTGGCGCCATGCGTAAGCCAGCTTGCCGAAGCCCAGATCGATGTTTTCGATCCCCGCGCCCGGACCGGAGTTGTCCCAGAAGTAGTAGTCGATGATGTGAACATCGTGACGGTCGTAGAAACGTTTGCCGGCCCACACGCTTGCCGAACCCAGACCGATGTTGGATGCTTCGCCATAGGCTTCGCGGAAGGCGAACGACAGGTTCTTGTTGTTGTTGCCGGTGTCCTCCCAGTCTTGCCACTGGGTGGCGCTCATGGCCATACGTGTATGCACCGAGAAGGTCGCACCATCGTCTGGATCCTTATACAGCTGCTTACCCAGTGCCAGCTCCGCGTAGGTTTCGCACTCGTTACCCAGACGGTATTTACTGCTGGCGCCCGCCAACTTGAAACAGGCTTGCGAACCGCCACCACCACCGGTGGATTCGCCCACACCACTACGAAGATAGCCATTGAACTGCAAGCCACCATCATCGGCCTGAGCCGTACCTGCCACGCCCGCCAACAACACAGCGACGGCCAGCGGAATCAAACGTTTTTGTTTCATTATCCCCCCTGAACTGCGTTGAACAACTTCCCTGTCGATAAGAAAACAACAAAACCGATTTAAACGAGCTTCAAACCGATTTGAACCTTTCTCAAACCGGTTTAAGTGCGTGAGAAATCATATTCCCTTTTTTTGTGTATGGAATATGACATGGAGTGATTTAATTGATGAAACTCAAAAAAAAACGCAAACAAGACAAAAGCCATGTGCGACCGCAACAATTGGTCTCACATGGCCATTTCAGAGTATTACGATATTTTTCAGTAAATTAGCGAGAGAACGACAGGATGTGAAGTTGATTTTTTATGCTGCAGCGCACCATTCAAACCGCTTTAAGTTCGCAAAATTACAACACATCACCAGAAATGCCACGCATCAGACACAGCGTGCGATGGTCGTACCGGGCAGCAGTTGGGGTTGCCACAGACGCGTCAGCTCGACGCAGGGTTTGCCCTCAAGCCGGGCCAGCATCAGTTCGGCAAGCGTATGCCCGGCGTTACGCGGCTGCGGCTGAATCACGGCACTCACCGTACAGGCTTCGCCGTCGTCGGCGGGCAGGTTACCGAATACGATCAACGAAATATCGCGCCCCGGCACCAGCCCGGCTTGCCGGAGTGCACGCACCACCCCCAGCGCCGCCACGTTATTGTCCACCACGACGGCACTGGGTACCGGGTGACAGCGCAACAGCCAGGACATCGCGGCACGGCCGCCTTCTGGCGTCAGACCGCCGACGACCATGTGCTCGCCACGCGGCTTGATCCCTGCGGTGGAGAGTCCATCGACAAACCCCTGACGGCGCTGCATGGCGAAATTCATCTCCAGCGGCGCACCAATCAGTGCAATATCGCGATGGCCCGCGTCCAGCAATTCGCGAACGGCCAGCTTCATGCCGCTTTCGTTGTCGTAATCGAACCAGGCATAGGGGTGGCGCAGCTTGCTTCGCCCGTGCGCCACGAAGGGAAAGTTTTTTTCTTGCAGAAACTGCAGGCGTGGATCATCGACCAGGGTCCGGGCCACAAACAGACCGTCAACCCGGCTACCGGACACCACCCGTTTATAGGTGGCCAGTTCGTTGGCCTGGGCCGCGGAGACAATCACCAGGTCGAGTCCGGCCTCACCCAGCCGCTCGGTAATGCCGGCGATGACATCGAGAAAGACCGGGTCGCCCAGGTCAGTCGGCTCAAAGGGATAAATCAGCCCGATACTATCGGTACGGCCGGTCGCCAGACGGCGCGCGACGGTATTCGGTTGATAGCCATGTCTGGCGGCCGCCTCCATCACGCGTTCCCGGGTTGCTGCATTCACCTCGGGGAACCCGTTCAGGGCACGACTGACCGTGGCAGGCGACAAGTCCAGCAAGGCAGCAAGCTGACGTAGATTCATTTGTTTTTGTTTTGAACAGTTATCAGGAAACGCCTACAGACTACCTTAAATTCGTCAGCAATTGCAGTGGCCAAATGCTACGTAATGTTAAGATTATTGGCAACGCATCACCCATCCAAAAAAACGCTTTTATTTCAATCACTTTGCAAAGCCCTCATACAAGGAATCCGTCATGGGATTCGTTAAGGCTTTTCTTGCTCATATTCGCGAAAAAGACTAAATTTTCATTATTGATCATAGGTTCTTGTGAATAGCGGGGTGTGGGCAATGCATACGCTAAACAAACACGCCCGGACGCTCTGCCGGACGCTGACCCTGTCCGGCGTGCTGGTCTTCCCTGTGCGGTCATTCGCCGCCGATACCTATGCCCCATGGCTGACCCAGATCGGCGTGACCGATACGATCGAATCAGCCGCCAGCTGGGGAAAGGGTCAGTTGATTGTCACGGTCGATACAGGCATTCAGTCAGGAAATAACGAATTCGCCTCCGGGCAGGTTTCTGCCTCGCTGAGCGGTTGTGCCGCCGTCACCTTCCGGTGTTCGAACGGCGTCAACGACGACAACAGCCATGGCACAGCCGTTGCCTCCATTGCGGCGGGGAACCGGACATTACCCGGCACGATCAATTACGGCGGTTACCTGACGACGTATGGTTCGTATATCGGCGTCGCCCCCAACGCCAATATTGCGGCAGAAAAAGTACTCAACGCATCGGGTACCGGCACGGATGCCGATGTCGCCAATGGCATCATCAAAGCCGCCAACGCAGGCGCATCGGTGATCAACCTGTCCCTGACCTGGCTGAACACCGCCAGCATCGTCTCGGCCATCAATTACGCAGCCAGCAAGGGAAGCTTCATCGTCTGGGCGGGAGGTAACAGCTCGACCGCCCTGCTATCGGGAAGCAACACCAACGGCTTGACCAGCACCGCCATCGAACACCTGATTTTTGCCGGGTCCGTTTCGGCGAAAAACAGCCTGTCCACCTTCAGCAACACGCCTGGAACCGGATCGCTGGTCAACACATCGGGGGGCAAGACCGCATACGAGACGCGCTGGATCATGGCCCCGGGCGAAAACATCATCGCTCCGTATGCCACGGCGGGGGCCAACAGCTACGCGGCCTGGACCGGCACATCGATGTCGACGCCCATGGTCAGCGGGTCGCTGTCGCTTCTGATGGCCGCATGGCCCATTTTGAGAACCAATGGCACGGCGGCCGACCTGCTGCTCGCCACGGCGACCGACCTCGGCGTCAAAGGGACCGACACATCGTATGGCACCGGCCTGGTCAATCTGACCACGGCATTCCAGCCCTACGGCACCCTCAGCGTCACCGAAGCCAATGGCAAATCCGTTGCCGTTTCAACGCTGACCGGTGCGCTCATCTCCAGTGGCGCGCTGGGTAGCCTGCCCTCGGTTCAGGCCCGCCTGGCCAGCTACACCGCACTGGACAGCTACAGCAGAAACTATACCGTCAACCTGTCAGGCCTGATCAAGACCAAACCCAGCGCCGCAACGGTCAACCCGCTGCCGTCCAACGCCAATACCGGGCCGAACAAAGTCAAATTCACCGATGGCAGCCTGCTCGAATGGCAAGTCATGCAAGGCTCAACCGAGTCATACGCCGCAGGGGGATTGAGCGCGCAACCCCGCGCTCAATCCGGGTCATTGCTCGCGATCCTGACGGAGGCGAACGGGACCACCTATGCATTCGGATACGGCAACGTGGAGCCTTCGGCCTATTCCTATACCCGTGCCCTGTTTGATTCGGACGATGCCGCGCTGGCGTCCAGCAATTTGCTCACCGATCTCACGTCGCTGACCGTAGGCGGAGAACAGATTGCCTACGGCCTTCAACTGGGAAAAAGCAATCGGCTGGCGGTTTCATACAGCAATACGGCCACACAATACTCGCCGTACTCGGGCGCGCCGATCCAGAACTGGATGAACCCGTCGGCGTCCGCCTTCTCCGTCGGTCTGATGCATCGATTTTCTGACAGCCTGCAAATGGGCGTGACGCTGCGCTCGCTCAATGAAACCAACAGCTTGCTGGGAACGGCATACGACCCGTCCAACATGCTGAGCCTGGGCAGCTCGAACCGTACCAATGAAATCGGCTTGTCGGCGCTGTATGCCATCAACAGGCAGAACAGTTTCTTCTTCGAAGTTTCGCAAGCCAGAACGCAAAGCAGCGGGGTGTCGAACAGCCTGTTTTCAAGTGTCGATGGCCTGACCTCGCAGTCCTGGGGCGTCAGCTTTGTCAGAACCGGGCTGTTTAACGACACCGATCATCTGACGCTGACACTCAAACAACCGCTGTGCGTCACGTCCGGCTCGGCACAAATGGCCTATACGCAGATAGACCCCAGCAGCGGAACGCCCTCTGTCGCGTGGCAGAACGTCTCGCTGACCCCGGGCGGAAGAGAAACCGACATGCTGGTGAATTACGCCACGCCGCTGTTCAAGACCCAGCAACTGAGTCTGCAGGCCGGTTATATCAAGGATTATCAGAATACCGCCGGCGCCAACACCCCGACGCTGGGCGTCACCTGGTCGATGCGCTTCTAGCGCATCGGGCACAAGCTGATACGCCAGGGCGCGGTCGCCGTAGGCCCCGCCCCCCCGCGCCTCCCGATCATGCGGGTCGCTTACAGACACAGCGCGGCCGGATCTGCGCGCATCAGCCGTTTATTCATCTTGCCGACGCTGGTTTTCACCAGTGTTTTGACGAATTTGATCTGCAGCAGCACCCCATAACGCGAGACGCCTTCAACCTCGATGGCATGCACGGCGAAGTTACGCAGTGCATGCTCCGACACCTTTCCCGCAAAATCAGGCTTGAGGAGCACCAGCGCGAGCGGACGTTCTCCCCATTTTTCGTCCGGTACACCGATGACGGCGACTTCGTGAACGGCCTCGTGCTTGGCAATGATGTTTTCCAGATCCAGCGAGGAGGTCCACTCCCCCCCCGTCTTGATCACGTCCTTGATACGGTCGGTCACCTTCAGATAGCCGGACGGATCGAGATGACCGATATCCGCCGTATGCAGGTACCCCCCCAGCCACAAAGCCTCCGAAGCCTCCGGTGCGGCCAGATAACCCTGAGTGAGCCAGGGCGCGCGCACCACGACTTCACCGCTGGTTTTTCCATCATGCGGCACATCCCGCATGTCTTCGTCCACCACCCGCACGTCCACCAGCGGAATCGCCCGCCCGGTCTTGGTACGGATCACCGCTTGCTGTTCCATCGTCCGCTCGAGATCCGCACTTTCAAGATGCGCCATGGTCAGCACCGGGCAGGTCTCGGACAGTCCATAGCCGGTAAAGATGTCGATGCCGCGTTTTTGCGCCGCAACCGCCATGGCTTCGGGCATCGCCGATCCCCCGATCAGGATTTTCCACCCGGAGAAATCGACCGTTTTTGCCTGAGGATGACTGAGCACCATATGCAGGATGGTCGGCACGCAATGCGAAAAGGTCACCCCCTCTTCGGCCAGCAGGCGACAGATCACCTCGGGGCGGTAGCGCCCGGGATAGACCTGCTTGATCCCCAGCAGCGTGGCCAGATAAGGGAATCCCCAGGCATGCACATGGAACATGGGCGTCAAGGGCATATACACGTCATCGCGGTGAACATGTCCCTGAAGGTGGGCGCCGCCGAGCGCCGCCGCACAGGACAGGGTATGCAGCACCAGTTGCCGGTGACTGAAATAGACGCCCTTGGGCTGGCCGGTCGTACCCGTCGTATAAAACGTCGTTGCCTGCGCATTTTCATCGAAATCGGGGAAGGCAAAGTCGGCGCTTGCCGACGCCAGCAGCGTCTCGTACTCCGCATCCGCCTCAACCGGCGAGGACGGCATCGCCTTTTCGTCCGAGATCAGCACGATTTTTTTGACGGACACCAGCGATGGCGCGATCTGCGCCAGAATCGGGAAAAACTCGCTATTCACCAGCAGGACATCCGCCCCGGCATGATTGAGCGTATAGAGGATCTGTTCCGGGCTCAGCCGGACATTCACCGTCTGCAGGATCGCCCCCATCATCGGGATGGCAAAAAAACATTCGAGATAGCGATGGCTGTCCCAGTCCATCATGGCGACGGTGGCCCCCGCTTCGACCCCCAGCTTCGCCAGCCCGTCCGCGAGACGGTGGATCCGTTCGTTCAGGGTTCGGTAGTTGTAACGGATACCGCCCTGATAGGTAATGATCTGTTCCGGCGCGTTTGCCAGCGGCGTGAGCAGCAGTTGCTTGATCAGCAGCGGATAGGGATGGGCGGAAGGGGTGGACTGAACGAGTCGGACTGGCATGGCAAAAGCTCCCACAGCGGTTGGGCGGTCAATTTTTGCTGCTCATTCTACGCGCTACGTAAAAAACCGCAGCTGCAAACTTAAAATGCATGATCACGCCCGGGTTCGCCCCGTGAGCAACGACAGCGGTCGGGGCTCCCGGGAGTCGGGAGCAAGAATGGACTGTCGCCAGGAAAAGGGAGGAACGCGGCGGAACACCGAGGGTCACCCTATCCGCCGCTCCAGAACGCTGATCCAGCAAATGCTCATGCCAGGCCTATTCTTTGATCGCGCGGAGCGATACGGCTGCAGACCAGAGTGACGGCGGCTTGCGATTCCGTGATACGGCATCAAACAGGATCGTTGGACTTTCCGCCAAGGATTGAATGGCCATGCCCCCCCTGAGTTGACGCAGCTCAATGATTATAAATACAGCGACACAACAAATACTTATTATGATTTAAAGTGCGAATGGCCTTGAGCTGATCTGTGCCGGATACAGCGGGTGGTCCATTCGAGAGACAGAGCGCATCGACTTGCGTCCGTGGCTCAATATTTTTGGGGAAGGAATCTACTTTCATGTCGATTGTGCGGTTTTCCAAAATAGTACTGCTTACACTGGGTCTCATATCGTCGCATGTGTTTGCCGCCCCGGTCAGTGACGCATCCGTGGCCGAGCTCCTCTCTGTCATGCACACGGAGGCCAATTATGGCGCGATCTTTGATGCGGCCACTTCACAGGTCAATGCCGCGATTGACCGCTCTATCCAGCAATGTCTGCAATGCAGTTCTTCCGTGGATGGGCAAAAAGCCATTATGGATCAGGCCAGGGTCAAGCTCCTGGCGATGATGAGATCGGAATTGAGTTATCGGAATCTTGAGTCAAAGATTATCGAAATTTACAAATCTGAATTCAGTGAGGAAGACATCCAGGGGCTGATCCATTTTTATCGGACGCCTCTTGGGCAGAGGCTGATCGCCAAATTACCTGAGGTCACACAGAAATCGAATGCGGCATCTCAACAGTTGATGGCTGAAGTGATACCCAAGATTCTGCCCATCATGTTGGACGCCCAGCGACAGATCAATGCCAATCGCATGCATACATCTGCCGTGACACCGCCGATTCCCGCTTCGCCCAGCAGCGCAAGCCAGGCCATCGTCTTTAAGGCCGGAGCCTCCGCCAATGAGTGGGGCGCGCATTGATCCGAAGCTGCTTTGCTTCGTCGCAAGTCAAGGTTGAAGAAGATGAAAATAACGAGAGTATTCGGTGCGATTGCACTGACGTTGGCCGGTTTGACCGTTCAGGCGCAGGGCTTGGCCATTCCCGCCTATCATGATTCTCTGTCCGTATTTGATGATCATGCACTGGCATTTTCCAGGAAATGCATGCCTTTAGTCACTGACACCGATGTACACCAGTGGGTACTCACTTCCGGGAATACCAACACGATTACCTCGCGCTCCAAAATTCCCGGCAAAGGCTACATCGGGGTGTCGAAGGGCAAAATATATTGTGTCCATATGTCGACGGACGGGTTTCCTATCATCCCGCGTTCATTTTACGAGGGAACCATCTCTTTCCCCGGGATGGAGCCTGACGTAATGGACGCGCTGAGAACCGATATGTCGCAGCAACTGGCCATGAAGGGATTTTCGCATGCATGGGTGCTGAACGAGCAGGGCAATGCCGTGGAGGTTTTGTATTTTATTGATTCCAGCCAGCCGACGTTCGTGCATTACATTGCCCACTTCGTCAAAAAGGACGACCTTCCTTCCCCATCGCTGCAAACGCCTTATCACACCGTGGGTGGCGTTCGCTTGAATTCGCGCGGTTCGGTTCACGAGCAATTGAAATCGCTGTTCGAGGAGTGAAGCCGGAAGGCAGACCATCGCATCGCAGCTCACGGCGTTTTTTTCGGTGCAGTCCGGCTTGTTCCGTACTATTTCACAGCGTCAGCGATGGCGTAGAGTCCGTCGGGCACTGAGAATTGAGAGCCGCAGGCACACGCCTTCATTTGCCCGATGGAGAGCAGACCTCCGATTGGTACAACAAAGCCAGACCGCACGGATGAAAGGCCCTGAACATTTTATCGCTTAACGGTCGGAGGAGCGTTCTGCCAACACCTTCAGTAATCGGGATTCAGCCCAAACCCCGCTGGCAAAACATCGAATTTACCTTTCCAGTCTTGCCAACCCCGGCAAAAACGGCTAAATTCGACCCCTCAATCGAAGTATGCGGGTGTAGCTCAATGGCAGAGCAGAAGCTTCCCAAGCTTACGACGAGGGTTCGATTCCCTTCACCCGCTCCAGATATCACTATGCTAGCCAGCCCTTTTAGCTAGACAGACCGCGTTCTCCGACATATGAACTGGAATTCAGGCCGGCTGTGGCTGCGCATCATTGTTTATGGTTTCGTCACACTGGTGGCGATGGCCATCGTTACCGAAAGCCTTATTTTCTGGCAATTCGATGAAAGTGCCGTACGGCGCTCTCTGGTCACGTCGCTGCATGACAGCGATCGTCAGGTGACGATCGAGGGTTCGATCACGCCCCGCGTATTCCCGTTTCCCGGCCTTGACGTGAATAACGTCACGGTCAGTCAGCCGCACAGCACGGCGCCTTTCGCCCATATCGCACGCCTGGAAGCACGTCTGGCCTGGTGGCCGCTGCTATTCGGCCAGCGCGAAGTCCGCTCGGTTTCGCTCTATGGGTTCGATGCAACGATCGACCGCCAGCACGACGGCAGCCTGTCGATCGGCGATCTGTTTTCCCGCCGTCCCCAGCAAGGCTTTTCCATTGATCTGAATTCGCTGGTGGTGCATGACGGCACGATCGACTATCACGATCAGTTGACCGGCAGCAGCCAGCGCCTGGAGTCGATCACCCTTGAAGCCGAAGGGCTGAAAAGCAGTGCCACCCTGTCTGCCGGCGCCGTACTGGCCGATGACAAGCACCCGCTTCGTATGGCGATCACCTCGCCGCTGACCATCCTGAATGGCCGCATCAACCTCAGCCAGGTCGATGCCTTGCTGCTGAGTGACTCGCCGGAATTCGGGCAGACGCAATTAAAAGCCAGCGGGCAGTATTATCTCGACCTGAACACCCTGCGCGCCGGCGGGGACAATCTTGCGTTCGACTTCTCCAACGATCGCCCGCAAAGTCGCGCACTGCTGACCATGCCGCACATGGACGCCAGTCTCGACAAAATCAGCATTCCAGTCAGCCACATCGAAGCCAGCATGCAGTACGGAGACAGCAAATATGCGCTCAGCGCCGGCATGTCCCAGCTGAACATCGGCAAAAACTGGCTCAATGCAAGCAATCTGGCGGGCGAATTCAACTGGCAGGTCAATGACAACCGCGTCAAGCTGACCTTGTCTGCGCCACTATCGCTCGCCGGCTTCAACGATCTGCGCCTGGCACCGCTGACCGTTTCCGCTCAGGTCATTACACCGCTGCTTCCCCGTGGTCAGTTGATCGCGGAGATGCGCGGAGAGCTGGACGGCGATCTGAAACAGGAGCGCATGGCCCTGCACGGCAAAGGCAAGCTCGACGGTTCGGAGATCGCGCTGGACCTGACCCAGTACGGCTGGCTCAAGCCGCGTCACGAGATTTCCATGACGATCGGTTCGCTGGACCTGAACCGCTACCTGCCGGAAGCCAAGGGAGAGAGCGTTGCGATCTTCCAGAACCCCGCCCCGATTTCGCTCGACTGGATGGATTACTTCAACCTGACCGGCAAAGTCAGCGCGGGCGAGCTGTCGGTTGGCCGCTTCCGCATGAACGACGTTTCCGCTCAGGTGCTGCTCAGTCCGCGCAACCTGGAGGTCAACCAGATTTCGGCCAACATCTATTCAGGCCGCCTGCAGGGCGATGCCCGGCTCTTGCGCAGCGAGACGCCGCACCTTGAAGTCAACCAGACATTGTCGGGCATGAATATCCGCCCGCTGTTGATCGATCTGTTCAATTTCGGACAGCTGGACGGCAAAGGCAACGGCAAGGTCAGTGTCACGGCACAGGGACAGTCGTTCGCGGATCTGCGCAACAGCCTCAGCGGTGATGTACAGATGAGCCTGAATCAGGGCGCCCTGACCGGTATCGACCTGGTCTCCGCGCTGAAGAACCTGCCAGCCGAACTCAAAGAGCTGAATGCCCCGGCACGCGCCAATCAGAAGACAACCTTCTCGACCCTGTCCGCGAGCTTCCACCTCGCGCAGGGGGTCGGTCGCAATCAGGACCTGAAGCTCGCGTCCCAACTCGTGAATGTGAGCGGCGGCGGCAAGATCGACCTCAAGCAGGGCATCATCGACTACAACATGGACGTGCAGGCCAACCCGCACGAATTTGCCCGTCTGAAGGGCATGAATGTTCCGCTGAAGATCACCGGCCCGCTCAACGCACCAGTCTATGCGCTGAATTTCAATGCGCTGGTCAAGGGCAAGAAGACCGAGACCGAAAAACAGCAGGCCCTCAAGCAGGAGCTGAAAAAACAGATCACGACAATATTGCCGTGATCCGCACTCGGGGATCCCACCGGATCCCTGCTCCCCCCTGCCCCCGCATCCCGTTACCCGTTAAGGACGCGCTCTTCGGCATTGGACAATTGCTCCGGCGCGCCCAGCAGCACCAGCACATCCCCTTGTTCGAGCACGAAGCTTTCGTCGAAGTCAAAACGTCGCCGGTTGTTGCGGCGCACCGCGTTCACCTCGACGCCCAGCATCGCCAGCTGCAATGCCCCCAGGGGCTTGCCGATCGCATGGGCGCCTTCGCACAGCGTCAGGCTTTCCAGGCGCAGTACGTGTTCTTCGTCGAGCGTATCGGCTTCGTCGCTCAGTCCACGGAAGAACCCCTTGAACAGGCCATAGCGCTCTTCACGTACCTTGCGAATGCGGCGCAGCACGCGAGACATCGGTACTCCGACTTCGATCAGCGCCTGCGAGGCCAGCATCAGACTGCCTTCCAGCAATTCCGGCACGACTTCGTCAGCGCCTGCCGCGCGCAGTTCTTCTATGTCGGTATCGTCCCAGGCGCGCACCACGACAGGCAGGTCCGAACGCAACGAATGCACACGGTGCAAAATACGTGTAGCGGCTTCGGTATCGGAGAACGAAATCACCATGACCTTGGCCCGGTCAATGCCGGCCGCCATCAGCACTTCGGTCTTGGAGGCATCGCCGAATACCACCGGGTCACCGGCGGCGGCCGCTTCCTGCACCCGGATAGGGTCAAGATCCAGCGCAAAAAACGGAATGTCTTCGGACTCGAGCAAACGCGCCAACGCCTGACCGCTGCGGCCGTAACCGCAAATCAGGACGTGATCGTTTTTGGACATGCTTTCGACCAGAAGATGATGAAAGTCCAGCGCCATCAGGTTCCAGTCTTGCTTCACCAACCGGCGTGCAATGGCCTCGCTGTGCATCACCAGAAAGGGCGCGCACATCATCGAAAGCAGGACGGCTGCCACGGCGGCCTGCGTCACGGCGCCCGAAACCAGCCCCAGCCTGAACGCCAGCGCCAGCAGAACAAAACTGAACTCGCCGCCATGCGCCAGCGCCAGGGCACCGCGCAGCGAATCGTTCGCCCGGTATCGGAACCCTCGCGCCACCCCGTAGACCACCGCCAGTTTGAACAGCACCAGCATGCCGGTCAGTATCAGCACCAGCCGGTACTGCTCGTAAAGCACCGGCAACGACAGTCGCATGCCGATCGTGATAAAGAAAAACCCCAACAGCAAATCACGGAAGGGCTTGATATCCTCTTCGACCTGGTAGCGGTATTCGGTCTCCGAGATCAGCATGCCGGCAACGAACGCCCCGAGCGCAAGCGACAGACCCGATTTTTCGGTCATCCATGCCACACCGAGTGTCACCAGCAGCACATTGATCACAAACAGTTCGCTGGAACGCTGCCGCGCGACCAGATGAAACCAGGGACGCACCAGGCGCTGCCCCAGAACCAGCAGCAGGAACATGACCACCAGGATTTTGAAGAGGGCAATCGAGAGATCGGTCCACAAATTGGCAGGATCCCCGGCAAAGGCGGGAAGCAGAATCATCAATGGCACGACCGCAATGTCCTGGAACAGCAACACGCCGATAGCAACCTGACCATGCGCTTGAGCCAATTCTCTGCGCTCGGACAGCAATCGGCTTACAATTGCGGTGGACGACATGGCAAGCGCGCCCCCCAGTGCAAATCCGGCGAGCGTATTTCCCGTCAGCATGGCGCAGACAAAACCGATCAGCGCCATGGTCAGCACCACCTGCAAAGATCCCATGCCAAACACCAGCTGCTGCATCGCCTTGAGTTTGCCCAGGGAAAATTCGAGCCCGATGGTGAACATCATGAACACAATGCCGATTTCACCCAGAAACTGGGTGGTATCTCCTTCCGGCACCAGGCCGGCCACACCCGGGCCGCTCAGGAAGCCGACAACGAGATAACCGAGCAATGGCGGGACATGCAGGCGGCGGCACAAGGCGACGGCCAGCACGGCAAGCAACAGAACGAGAACGACAATGGCGAGTGAATGCATCGGGCTGGCGGTCTCCTGAAAAAGGCGATTGATACCGGACGCATAACGGGCCGCAAGCAAAAGTTGCTCCAGCTTGCGCCTTTCAGATTATAACCTTGATATACTTTACCCCTATGGAAAACGAACATAACACGAGCCGCCTCGAACGTGCGAGAGAAGTCCTGCACATCGAGGCTGCTGCGCTTGAGTCGCTGGCAGAGCGTCTCAATGGCGCATTTTCGCAAGCGGTCGATCTGATTCTTGCCTGCAAAGGCAGGCTGGTCGTCACCGGTATGGGCAAGTCCGGCCATGTCGCCCGCAAGATCGCCGCCACGCTGGCGAGCACCGGCACCCCGGCTTTTTTCGTGCACCCGGCAGAAGCGGTTCATGGCGATCTGGGCATGATCATGCGCGAAGACGTCGTACTGGCGCTGTCCAACTCGGGTGAAAGCGATGAAGTCATGGCCATGCTGCCCGCGCTCAAACGCCGCAGCATTCCCATTATCGCGATGACGGGCCGCGAACGTTCCAGCATGGCACAACTGGCTGATCTGCATCTGGATGCGCATGTCGACAAGGAGGCCTGCCCGCTCGGCCTTGCCCCGACAACCAGCACCACGGCCCAGCTGGCATTGGGCGACGCGCTGGCCGTCACCCTGATGGGCGAACGTCAGTTCCGGGAAGAGGATTTTGCCTTGTCGCACCCGGCGGGCAGCCTTGGCAGACGTCTGCTGGTACGCGTCAGCGATGTCATGCACACTGGCGACGCACTGCCGCGCGTCAGGGTCGGCGCGCCTTTGAAAGAAGCCCTGCTTGAAATGTCCCGGAAAGGCCTGGGCATGACATCGGTCGTCGACCAGGACAATACGCTCGTCGGGGTCTATACCGATGGAGATCTGCGTCGCACGCTCGATCGCAGCCAGGATCTGTCCGGGGTAAAAATCGAAGATGTCATGACGCGGGCTCCGCGCACCATCGAGGCCAACCGTCTGGCCACCGAGGCGGTTCAGCAGATGGAATCACTCAAGATTCTCAGCCTGCTGGTGGTGGACGACACGCAGCGCCTGGTGGGCGCGCTCAATATGCACGACCTGTTCAAGGCAGGCGTGGTGTAAGGATACGCATGCAAGCAATTACCGATCTGGCACGCAATGTCAGACTACTGATTCTCGATGTGGATGGCGTACTTACCGACGGCCGGATCTTTATCACCGCCAGCGGTGAAGAGCTGAAAGCCTTCAATACCCTCGACGGACACGGACTCAGAATGCTGCAGTCCACCGGCGTCAAGCTGGCCATCATCACGGGGCGCGCGGCAAGTTGCGTCGAGCACCGTGCGCGGGGGCTGGGCATCGAACATTACTATGCCGGCATCCAGAACAAACTCGAGGCCTTCGAGCAGTTGATGGCAGAGACCGGACTGTCTGCCCACCAGTGCGCCTATATGGGTGACGACGTGGTCGACCTGCCGGTCATGCGCCGTGTGGCACTGGCGATTTCCGTTCCGGAAGCGCCCAGCATCGTGAGGCAGCATGCGCACTATGTCACCGGCAATAGCTGCGGACAGGGCGCCGTGCGAGAAGCCGCGGAGCTGATCATGAACGCTCAGGGCACTTACGAAGCGCTGCTGGCCGGATATCTGTCATGATGCACCGGGCAAACCGCCTGTTTCCGATCGTTCTGGTCGTCCTGATGGCACTGATGACGCTCTGGCTTGATCAGATCTCCCAGGTCGGCGCATTCGGACAGGACCTGAACCCGGACCGCCCCGAGTACACGTCCGAACACGTCGTTGCCACACGCTTTGATACGCAAGGGCGTATCGAGCAACGCATGGAAGCGACCCGGATGTGGCAATATCCCCAGCAGCACGATATGTTTTTCGATAACGGCGTAGTGAATGTGTATCGAAATAGCGCGCTGGATTATATGCTGACGGCGGAAACCGGACATTACAACACCGAATCCAAGCAGGCATTTTTCGACCGGCGCGTTCATATGCTCAAGCCGGCAACCGCCCAGCAGCAAGCCACAACGGTGGATACTACGGCCATGTCGATGGACACCGTAAAGCGTTTTGCCAGTTCGCAGATGCCGGTTACCATCCATTACGGCAATAGCGTGGCGACAGGCACCGGGTTTAATTACGACTACAATGCCGGATTATTCAACCTGCTTTCCTTTGCCAGGGTCGTTTATGTGCAGTAACCGACATGACACCCGGCCGCGGATGCCGGATACGCATCAACTTTAAAGGCTGGATATGTTTGAAAAACGCTTTCTGGCGCTTGCGCTGACGCTGGGCTTGATGGCTCCGTTCGCCCATGCCGAAAAAGCCGACAAAGACAAACCGATCACGATTACCGCCGATCGCGGGTCTTTCGACCAGGTCAAGGGCATTACCATCTGGGACGGCGCTGTCGTGGTGACTCAGGGCACGTTGGTCATTCATGCCGATCATGTCGTCGTTACCCGCGACGCCAAAGGCGACCAGACGATCGTCGCCACCGGCGGCATCGTCACGTTCAGACAGAAGGCGGATGACACGCCAGAACACAAAAATGTCTGGATTTCGGGTCAATCGAGCCGCGTCGACTACACCAGCATTACCCATACAGCCATTCTGACAACCAACGCACGCGTGAAAAAAGGCGAAGATCTGGTCATCGGCGATGTCATCACCTATGACACCGAGTCGCAGGTCTATCAAACCCGGGGCGGCGCAAGCGATACCGCCAACAAGGGGCGCGTCACGGCCATTATTCAGCCTCAGAAACAGAAAGCCAGCGAAGGGGCCGTGAAACAGCCATGACGGAAAACGTACTCACAGTCGAGCATTTGAAAAAGCGCTACAAAAAGCGCACGGTCGTCAAAAATGTATCGCTGGAAATCAAGAGCGGTGAAGTGGTTGGCCTGCTGGGCCCCAACGGAGCCGGCAAGACGACCAGCTTCTACATGATCGTCGGACTGATCGGCGCCGATGACGG
>Ga0326727_10012071_pt1 | contig 19816 bp, 17 predicted proteins | sample MB2enrmetagenome_FD_207643 | JGI IMG/M metagenome (GOLD analysis project Ga0326727, IMG submission 207643) | Lab enriched peat soil microbial communities from McLean, Ithaca, NY, United States - MB29MY | ecosystem: Environmental > Terrestrial > Soil > Wetlands > Peat | place: USA: New York...
GTCCTTGACGACAAGCGGGAAGTCCTCCTGAAGCACCTCGACGAGATTATCCAGCAGGCGGCAGCAGCACGCGACGAGATTTCGCCGCCTCTCTCGGACGCCTACCTCGCACTCTACGACGCGTATCTCAAGCTGGGTCCGCTCCGGCTCGAGGGGATCGCCGCGAACACCCCGCCGATGGTGGATGCCGACGTTACCGTCCGCAGGATTGTCGGCGTGGACGTGCCGTCGATCAGGCTTTCCGAGAAAGATGTGGGAATGACCTACGGCTTCGCGGACACCAGCGTGGCAGTCGACAGGGCGTCCAGGCAGATGAGGAAGGTTCTCCCCTCAATCTTCAAGGCCGCGGAGTTCGAGAACGCGATATTCAGGCTCGCGAAGGAGCTTGAGAAGACACAGCGCCTCCTGAACGCGCTCGAGTACATGATAATCCCGCGGTACGAGGACTCCATCCGCTACATCCAGCAGACTCTCGAAGAGAGGGAGAGGGAGGAGTTCACCAGGCTAAAGCATGTTAAGAAGGTCCTGGAGAAGAAGGCCGCGGTATGACCGAAGAAACAGTCGAGAAGCCATTCGACGCCGCGGTCGAGAAGGTCGAGACAGCACACGAACAGGCCGTAGTTGACCTGAGGTTAAAGCTCGAGAAGGCGAAGTCAGCCACACTGAAGAAGGTCAGTTCCTAGGTCTGTCCGTCCAAGCGACGACCGACCTTATCACCCTGAACATCATCGCCATCCCAGTCAGAAATCCGGCCGTCGAGAAGACTATCGCGAGGATGCTCTTCGAGTATCCTTCAGCGCCCCCTACATAGTAGCCCAGGTAGACGCCCAGGAGCACGAGCGGGGTGATCACCAAGGCGGTGGCAAGGATCACAACGAGGAGGGCTCTGTTTCCTCTGGCTCGGCTCAACGTGTGGCCGGTGCCCCAGAGCGGTAAAAATCGTTTGGGAGGGCCGGAGCGACCGGCCCCTCGCTCCTACTCACACTTACTGTAGCCGCAGTTGGTGCACTTGTAGCAGCCGTTCTCGAAAATCAGTGCGCTCTCGTGACAGTCAGGGCAGGTCCCTCCCTGCGGGACCTGCCTCGAGCTTGCAAGCTGTAGTGGGACCTCCGACTCCTTCACAACGTGGTTGAGGGTCAGGAGTTCGAGCGCCTTGGCGATTGCGTCCGGGATCGAGAGCAGCTGCGTGCCTTCATCCCAGGAGACGTACTTGCCCTTGATCCCCTTGAGGGTGGATATGGCGCTCTTGACGTCTCCTCCGTGCTGAAGGTAGAGGCTGATCAGCCTTCCTAAAGCCTCGGCGTCGGCTTTCTCGTCCCCGCCTTGCTTGCCAAGGGTCACGAAGACTTCCTTCAGTTCGCCGTTCACCAGATTGCCCGTGAGATAAAGGCCTCCCTGCGGGAGCCTCAGCTTGAGGGTCCTGCCTTCCATCATTCTCGGCCTCTCGAAGGGGGCCTTCGGCTGCTCGGTCCTCTTGGTCACCTTGGCTGTCTCCAGAATCCCCTCCCTGCTGCCCTCCCTGTAGACCGTGATGCCTTTGCATCCCATCCTCCAGGCGAGGAGATAGACCTTCTCGACATCTTCGGGGGTTGTCTCCTGAGGCAGGTTGACTGTGCTGGAGATGGCCGTATCGATGTGTTTCTGAATGGTCGCCTGCATCCTGACCCTCATCTCGGGCTTGATCTGGTGTGAGGTGACGAAGTAGTTCGGCAGCTGTCCCTCGTCCCTCGCGCCGGTCTGAGCCATGTATTCCCTGACGAGCGGATGGAAGACCTTGAACTCGCCCTCGCTGAGCGATTTGGTCCTCCTCTTGTAGCAGAGGGCGAAGACTGGTTCTATTCCGCTGGAGCAGCCCGCGAGAATCGAGCCCGATCCCACCGGCGGGATAGTCGTTATCGCGGCGTTCCTGATGCCCTGAGTCCTGATCTTCTCCTTGACCTTCTCGTCCAGCCTCGAGATGAAGGGCTGGGCGAGGTGGCTCTGAGCGTCGAATGCCGGGAAGCTCCCCTTCTCCTTGGCGAGGTCGGCCGAATAGTCGTAGATTACCTGTTTGATCCTCTCGAACAGGTGGTCCACGAACCCAATCGTCGAGTCCTCGTCGTACTTCAGGCCGAGCTTGATCAGCATATCCCCTAGTCCCGTGATGCCGACTCCGATCCTCCTGCTGCGAAGCGAGGCGTCCTTCTGCTGAGGGAGCGGGTGGCGTTCGGCGTTGTAGTCGAGGACGTTGTCAAGGAACCTCACGGCGAACTGGGTCGCCTTCGTGAGCGAATCCCAGTCTATGCTGGCCCTTTCCGTGAAGGGTTCTTGGATGAAGGCGCTGAGGTTGACCGACCCCAGGCAGCAGCACCCGTAGCTCTCTAGCGTCTGCTCGCTGCAGGGGTTGACCCCCTGCACCTCCATGCCGCCGTACTCGGTCGTCGACTCTCTCTTTATGGTGTCCCAGAAGAGCACGCCCGGTTCAGCCGTCTCCCAGGCGCCCCTGATGAGCGACTTCCAGACCTGTCGGGCCATGACGGTCCTGTTGACCTCCACCTTCTCGTTCTTGAAGTTGAGCAGCAAGTCCCCATCGGTCTCTACCGCTCTCATGAAGTCGTCGGTGATCTTCACGGAGATGTTGGCGTAGTTTACCTTCTTCAGGTCCCTCTTGACCTTGATGAAGTCCATCACATCCGGGTGGTCGATCCTTATCGTGATCATGAGGGCGCCCCTCCTTCCTGCCTGGCCAATTGTCCCTGTCGTCGTCGAGAGGAGCTCCATGAAGGAGACGGAGCCCGAGCTGTAGATCGCAGAGTTATTGACCGGGGCTCCCCTAGGTCTCAGGACCGAAATGTCCGTGCCGACTCCTCCCCCGAAACTGTATGTCCTCGCCGCCTCCTTGCACCAGTCGAAGATCGCTTCAATCGAGTCCTCCTTTATCCTGAAGAAGTAGCAGTTCAACAGAGTCGACTTCCTGGTCTGTCCAGCCCCGAAGAGGATTCTTCCTCCGGGGACGAACCTGTAATCTTGAAGCAGCCAGTGGAACTTCGCAGTCCACTCCTTCCTCTTCTCCTCGTCCCTCTCCGGCGAGGCTAGTTCCTTCGCAACCCTGCGCCACATATCGTCCGGGACCTTCTCTATCTGCCTTCCCTGCTGGTCTCTCAACGCATACTTCTCATAGAATACCCTGGCACGCAGTTCATCTCCTCCGAACGCGGCGAGGGTCTCCGAGGGAATCTTCACTTCTCCTCTGTTCTGCTCTCCGGCATTCGGAGAGTCACGTGGTTCTTCAACTGTTGACGTCATAACCTTGGCCTCAACCCTACTTCCGACGATATATATCTCACCCTTGGCTGACTCACAGTTGACAACCGCGCTAGGTCCAGTCTGGAATCTCGGCGACATGAAGCGATTCGCAGTGGAATCTTTTTGACAGGATGCCGACTTCGCTTGTTCGAGTCAGACTGCTGTCGAATACTGGATCGTGGCCACTGACTTACATCTCCTGCACCGGACCGCATTCTGGGGCAACTTGGCGCCGCAGTTCCTGCAAACCGCTATGGTCCTGTCGACCTTGAAGTACAGGAGCTTGGGCGTCGCATTCAGAATCAGGTTGTAGACGCCTCTGACATCTTCGGCGTTTCCGTCGAGTGTCACAGAGAGTCCGCCGCGGAGGCCCGTTGCCAGCTTGGCCATGTAGTTCATCTTCTCAGGGTTTTCTAAGTCCGCCAGGAGTAGCTTAGGGGCCTGGGTGTAAGCGCCCTTCTGCAACGGCTGGAGGTTCGCCTTTCCATATTTCTCGGAGTCGAGCGTCGCCAGTCTGATTGCACCGTCGAGTTCGAGCATCGCAACACCCAGCCTGTCTATCCTGGTCGACTTGTCGTTGGCGACCTGGCTTGCCGTCTCGACTATCTTCTCGGCGAGCTCAGACCGCGAACCCACCGTCGGGTCCCTGATTAGACTGGCCAAGGTCTCCTCGAGGCCAACCAGATTCATGATCAGCGGCATGGTGTCCGAGGTTACAGCGTCTGACCCAGCCGCGAGAGACGGCAGCAGGCCCCGCTTCAGGGTCCTCTCGATGAGTCTTCTCCTCGTTGAGAACGCCTCGGAGGCGACGCCGATCAGCAGAGCCAGCTTTGCCCTGAAGTATGTTTCGTCCTGGTTGGAGTCATATGCTAGCCTGGGAAGGTTGAGGCTCAACCCGTGAAGCACGCTGACATTGTCCGCCTGCGACTCCTGTGGAAGGACGTTCTCACTGAGACCCAGGAAACTCCTCCTCTGATCCGATGAGAAGAATGCCATCCTGCCACCGTTGAATATGATGGAAGCGGCCTCTTTGAGCGTCTTCGTCTCGTCAACCCTGTTGGGCTTGGCCAACAGCAATCTGATGTCGGGCCGTGGCGTCTCTTCTACGAAACTCCGATAGGCCCCGAGCGCTGCGTCGAGCGTCTTGTCGAGGACGTCTCTGCCCACGTCGTCGTGCCTGTAGGGGTTCAGCTCAAGGCTGATTGCAGGACACTCGGCTCCTGCGATGGGAGAGCTCACGGCTTCGAAGAACCTCAGGAAGAGTAACTCCAGCTCTCTCTTCCCGCGCGACCTGCAGAACGGACCTAGGTACTGAAGGAAGTTCCTGAACGTGACCTCGTCAGACACCTCCTTGCAGAGCATCGATGCCATGTTGAGCACGATGTTGAGGGCTCGCTCAGCGTTCTCTGGGCTCGGGATCATCGGTGTGTTGAGGATTCTTCCTCTTGGGTTCATTCCGCCGCTCCTCACCGACAGCAGGTCGACGAAGACCGTGTCGGGGGTCAGCCCCCAAGATCCAGCGTTGGAAATGTGAATGTCTCCCGAAAGGTGGGCGTCGGCGACATCTCTGGGAAGCTGCTCCAGCAGGAGATACTCTGAGAAGACCTGTCTCCCTGTCTGGTGCAGGAGCGACTCCACGTTGCCTCCATCGTCGCCGGCCTTTCCTAGCAACTGGGTCACGTCGTAGATCGGCATGCCTAGCCTCGTCAGCTTGTGCCTGTACTCCTCCATGCTGTGTTCCACCAAGAGGGCGTTGACTATCTCTCGGATCAAAGGCGCGGTAAGATACTGCGTCTGGAACTTGTAGAGCCTCGACTCGGTCTCGCTGGTTATCTTCTGTGCCAGCTCGACGGGCATCCCCGCCTCCTTCACAAGGGACTGCAGGATCTTGTTCGCGTTGAACTCCTCCATCGTCTGGTGAGACGTCCGCACGTACAGTTTTCCGCTTTCGACGAGCGACTGTTCCTCTATCTGACGCGTAAGGTTGAGGACGAGTCTGCCTAGGTTCGTAACGGTGTACTTCCTCTCCTGCCTGTTGAGCTGAATCAACAGCTGCTTGACCAGTTTCCTGAGGTGATACGCGAACTTTCCCGATTCTTTCTTCGACTTGAAGCCAGCCAGAGTCTTCAGTGCGCTGTACGTCAGCGGTCCTTTGATGTTCAGGATCCTTAGAATCTCAAGCCTCTGTGGGGATGCGATTACACTGTAGATTGTCTTGACCCTTCGAGGAGCTGCCTGCAAGCCTTCCCGGAAGGTCATTGTCGATTGTATATATGTGTGCGTCGATCATTGGTCAAAACAAATTCGCTTTTGGTGGACAGATGACGTTGCATCGAAGACTGGTCAGAAGCCAGCAGAACATCGCTCAGCTTGTGGTGGGGTCGCCCGGATTTGAACCGGGGATCTTCAGCGCCCAAGGCTGAAAGCCTAGACCAGACTAGCCGACGACCCCACAAAGCCTGCGTTCCGCCCTGCCTTAGTTATGGGTTCCGTGGGGGGTTGACGGTTTCGCCTCCGAGACGAACCTGTTCCCCTTCACGAAGAACCTCCACCTGAGTTCAACCCCTCGCCGTATCCCCACCCTCGAGCTCGATCCAATCTCTTTCACGTTCTCCCCGTGCTCCACGAAGAGCCTTTCAGATCTGACCAAGTCCTCGCCGTTCAGACTCGAATCTATCCTGAGTGCCTGGGTGAGCTTTCCTGGCCCGTCCGTAACGTGTTCATCCGAAACGAGAGACCTGTTCCTCAACATCTGCCTCAGACCCTCGATCGGCTCGACCGCCCTGACCAGGACGGCTCCAGCCCTGCCTGCAGGCTCCGTGGTCAGGTTTAGGCACCAGTGAGCCCCATAGGAGAAGTACACGTAGGCATGCCCTCCCTCGCCAAACATCACAGCGTTTCGCTTCGTCATTCCGTTACAGGCATGACTGGCAGGGTCTTTGGCTCCCCTGTATGCCTCGGTTTCGACGATCATCCCTGAGAGTCTTTCACCTTCTACGACCCGCACCAGCACGGTCCCCAGAAGGGCTCTAGCAACTTTCGGCGTGTACGCTTGGAAGAATCGCCGGGCAAGCCGTGTCATCCGTTCCTGAAGCTTACACCCTCGGCCTCACCTTTCTGAAGTTTGCGCAAAGCAGCACGACTCCGCCATGACACAATCCTGTCAGAAAGGGACCCGCCTCCTCTCGTGACAACCCCTGTTCTCTTAATTAGGTGGCCTCGTCTCGTCGCGTTCGATGCGGGTCGTCGCAGACCTTCAGCTGCACTCGAAGTACGCCCTAGCGACGAGCAAGGACATGGACCTAGAACACCTGGCGAAAGGGGCCAAGGTCAAGGGCCTCGGCCTTCTGGGAACCGGGGACTTCACACATCCGAGGTGGTTCGCTGAGCTGAGGGAGAAGCTGGAATCTATCCCAGGCACAGGGCTGTACACCTACGGAGGAATGGCATGGATGCTGGCCGGGGAGGTCAGCACGGTCTACGAGCAGGAGGGGAAGACGCGGAAGGTCCATCACCTGATCTATTCTCCTGAACTCGAGGTGGTGGCTCAAATCAACGAGGCACTCTCAAAGGTCGGAAACTTGAGCTCCGACGGCAGGCCGGTCCTGAAAGGGATTGACTCGGCTGAGCTCGTGGATTTGGTCACTTCAGTGTCCAGCGATGTCGTCGTGATCCCCGCACACTGCTGGACTCCATGGTTCGGTGTCTTCGGGAGCAGATCTGGGTTCGATTCCCTCGAAGAGTGCTACCAAGACCAGGTGACAAAGATCTTCGCCATCGAGACCGGGTTGTCATCAGATCCTCAGATGAACTGGCGGCTCTCGTCCCTCGACAAGGTGGCGCTGGTTTCGAATTCTGACGCGCACTCCCCCAACCCCTGGCGCCTAGGAAGAGAGGCGAACGTCTTCGAGTTTGATAAGCTGAGTTATCGCGCCATCTTTGATGCGATCAGGCTGAAGGACAGGAGTCGATTCCTCCACACCATCGAGGTTGACCCGGCATACGGCAAGTACCACTTCACCGGGCACAAGAAATGCGGGGTCTCGCTTTCTCCAGGAGAAGCCCTGCGGATGGGCAACAGATGCCCGAAATGTGGAAAGAGGTTGACCGTGGGCGTCTTGCAAAGGGTGGAGGAGCTCGCAGATCGCCCCGAAGGCTTCACACCGAGAGAGGCCATCCCATTCAGGAGCTTGCTCCCGCTCTACGAGGTGATATCGTTCGCCACAGGGGTAAATCGCCTCTACGCAAAGGCCGTGCTGGAACAGCAAGACCGCCTTATCGCGGCGTTCGGGAACGAACTCGCAGTGCTCCTGAACGCGCCTTTGGAGGAGCTACTCCGCTATTCAAGGCAGGAAGTCGCTCATGCCATCGTTGCCGTCAGAGAGAACCGACTGAAGTTCACGCCTGGGTATGACGGCGTCTACGGTGTCCCTTCCCTTCGGTGATGCAATCGGATGGGCCTACATTTCAAGAACGGGTGTGGGGACGGCCGGATTTGAACCGGCGGTCTACAGGTATCTTAGGCCGCTCCAAGGCTCTATCATCCACGTTGCCGTGTCAGCCAATTGATTCTTTGCACTGGAGCCTGTCGCCCTGCCTTTCCAGGGTGAAGTCCCGTTGGTGGTCTCCACCTAGCTGGGCTACGTCCCCACACGTTCTACGAGGGCGCTGTGTCGTGGCTTTATGGTTTCTTTACTGCCGGCCCTTCAGCTTCCTCATGTCGAGGAATTCGCCGAGCGAGGGCTTCCCGACCTCGGAGGCTTCGTAGGTGACGCGGGCGACGGGCTTCCTAATCTTTATCATTCTTGTCAGGTCGGAGGGCGTTCCAAGGACCACTGCGTCGCAGTCGACCGCGTTGATGCTCTGTTCCAGCTCCTTGAGCTGTCCGTCGCTGTAACCGAGGGCAGGCAGCACCTTCCCGAGCTTAGGGAACCTCTGATACGCGCTCTTTATCGAACCCACCGCCTTGTCCCTGGGGTCGACCAGCGTTGCTCCGAGGGCCTTCGCGGCGGCAGCTCCTGCGCCGATCGACAGCCCCCCATGGGTGACCGACGGCCCATCCTCCACAGCAAGAACCCTCTTCCTCCTGACGAGTTCCGGCTTGTCCAGGACTGCCTCGGACTTTGTCTTCACGATTTTCGCCCCGGGATTGAGGGTGCGACAGTTCTGAACAAGCTGGTCGACCGCCTTCTTGGCGACTATGTTCACCTTGTTGATGACGATGACATCCGCCATTCTCACGTTGGTCTCGCCTGGATAGTACACAGACTCGTCCCCGACCCTGACAGGGTCAGCGACGACTATGTTCAGGTCAGGCTCATAGAAGCTGAAGTCGTTGTTTCCGCCGTCCCACAGGATCACGTCGCCCTCCTTCTCCGCCTCGTCCAGAATCGCCTGGTAGTCGACACCAGCGTAGACTACGAGGCCCTTGTCGATGTGACCTTCATACTCCTCTCTCTCCTCGATCGTCGCGTGGAACCTATCCAGGTCTCCATGCGTGGCAAACCTCTGCACAGCGATTGAGAGGTCCCCGTAGGGCATGGGGTGTCTGATCACGACCGGTTTCAATCCCCTTTCCAGCAGCAGATTGGCCACTCTGCGGCTAATCGTGCTCTTGCCCGCGCCGGTCCTCGTCGCAACGACGGCGACTACTGGCTTCTTCGACCTGATCATGGTGTCAGCCGGTCCGAGCAGGTGGTAGCTCGCGCCCATGGACTGCACGATTGACGCCTTGTCCATCACATACTGGTTCGAAACGTCACTGTAGGAGAAGTAGACGTCGGTGACCTTCTCCGACGCAATCAGGCTTCCGAGCTCGTCCTCGGGTCTGATTGGAATTCCCTTAGGGTACAGCCTGCCAGCGAGTGAAGCTGGATATGTCCTGTTCGATATGTACGGGATCTGCGTCGCGGTGAAAGCCACCACCCTGAAGTCGGGGTTGTCGCGGAAGAACACGTTGAAGTTGTGGAAATCTCTTCCGGCCGCGCCCATTATCAGAACGTTTCTTGGCAATGACTATCCCTCACGGGGACGTCCCCCAAGACCGTTCCTATATCTGGCTTCCCGAACACGAGATCTCTGGGTTGCGCAATGCTGACTACAGGCTCCATGGCTTCCCGCCATGGACGACCTTCTCCGGGAGGCGGCCACCCCACTTCTCTAGGAATGCGATGTCGTCCTTCCTGCTTCTGAGGCTATCGGGAAGCATCACCGGAATCTCCTCGACTATGGGATAGTAACGGCCACATTCTGAACAGAGCAGGACGCCGTCGACGATGACCTCGTCGCTTACATTGAATTCGAGCAGATCGAGCGGATAGTGCTTGTCTATCGGGCACGCGAGTATGTTGAGGAGCTTCCTCTGCACGGCGCTCAGACGCCCTGCTGAGCGTATAAAACTCTCGGAGAGCTAGAAACGTTAATCTACCGTGATCAGGCCTCCCCACTCAGCCGGCCATAGCGTGTGGGTCCTACCCAGACTCGTTCCGACCCTGGAAGTAAAACCACGCGTCGTCACCGTGTTACTGAGTTCCGAGAGGACTCGGGAAGGGGTGATGCCGGCGACCAATCACACCCTCTTCATCTCTCACTTTTTCAGATCTTGTGGTAGGAATGTTTAAGTCCGAGCAACGGATGCCGATTTCTCGGATTCCACTTGTCTCTGTTCCCTAGCGTAGCACTTCAGGTTTCCGGCGCCGACACCGGCTACATCTTGTACATGATATTCTTCATGGGCCTCTTCGTGTTCCAGTTCGCCTTCGGAACCAGAATCCAGGTTTACTTCGCACTTAGCGACATCGGAAGAGGCCTCACCAAACTGAAGGTGATGAAAGAGAAATCCCGAAAGGAGGCGATTGACTACCTCGTAAATGTGGGTAAGGCGTCCAATGACTCCACTCAGAGGGTCGACCAGTTCCTCGACTATGTCACGATAATGCCGGTCAACACAGACCCGCAAGGCATAATGAACAAGATCGACCACATAGTGACGACCAACAACGACAGGGTAAGGGCCGAAGTCACTGCTCTCGTCACCCAGAACAACCCAGTCACCATTTCGATTTCGGAGAACCTGCTCGAGGTCGCCACCGCGCTCAACATGATTCACAAGATCGTAAGACACTACTACATCCTGGGGAAGAAGACCAACTCGTACTTCACCCTCATTCAGCTGCAGATGCTGATGCCGATGATAATCCAGGAATCTGACGCACTGCTCAACGCGGTCGACTCGTTCAAGGTGGGCCAGCCGGTCGGCGACGGGATAGGTTGTGTGTCGGTTTCGAAGTTCATGGTGGGCAAAGAGAAGCGCGCGATCGCGAAGGACACCGTCATGGCAATCAGCGAATACAAGGGAAGGAAGCTGTACGTCGTGAAGGCCGACGGTCCAATGGCCTACGTCGGCCAGCCGGGTGTCGCGATCAAGAAGGTAATAGAGGAGATGGGTGTCAAGCCAAGCGCGATCATAATGATCGATGCGGCTCTGAAGCTCGAAGGCGAGAAGACCGGCGAGATAGCAGAAGGTGTAGGCGCCGCCATCGGTGGCATAGGGGTAGAGAAGTTCCAGATAGAGGAGGTCGCGACCAAGAACAAGGTCCCGCTGTACGCAATCCTCGTGAAGCAGAGCATCCTTGAGGCAATCACGGTGATGCGAAAAGAGATCGCGGAAGCCTCTGAGAAGGTGGTCCAAACGCTGCAGAGAGTGATAGAGGAGAAGACGAAGGAAGGTGACGATGTCATCGTCGCAGGGATCGGTAACACTCTGGGGGTCGCCCAATGATAAGCTCAGTGCCGGCAACCGACAAGAAGTCCAAGCTCCTGGTCTACTCCATAGAAGAATGCCCGGTTTGCGGCCAAAAGACGAAGAGGGCCTTCGTGGTGGGAGACTACATCACCAAGGACGGCTCGAAGTGCACGAAGTGCGGCAATCAGACCCGGGTTAGCTTGGTCTACGCAGAGAGCTCGAAGCCTTCAGGTTAGGACGACGAGTCCGTCCTCATCGAGCGCCATAGTCTGCTCGAACTGCGCAACAGGGTTCCCCGACGCCTCTACGAGAGTCGGGTACGATCTGATAATTCGTCTTTCCATCAGCCGCCCTAGGATCTCTTTGACCTTGTCCCGGCCGAACTCGTCGGCGTACCAGCGGGGGGTGAAGGGAAGAGTCTTGCGCTGCTCCCAGACTATTTCCGCGAACCTGTCCAGCTCCGCAACCCCCGTCTTCTTCCTAACCGCCAGTGAGAAGATGGTTTGAGAGGGCGAGTCAACCACGTAGCCGGCCGCGGAGGCCAGCGTGACGAACGGCTCGATCGCGAAGACGTCTCCCTTCTTCAGCGACTGCATTCCTGGAATGTAGAGGTTCGGTATGCTCTTCCCCGCATGGACGACGTACCTGTCCAGCGTGTGCCCCGTAAGGTTCTCGATGGTCTTGAACCCAAAGCGAGATGCTTCTCGGTAGATCTCCCTGCCAATCTCGCCCGTCCTCGCTTCTCTCTTGGCCGTCTCGATTGCCGCACCGAGCGCCCTTTCGGTAGCTTCCAGAAGCAGGCGGTGGTCTGGGTTAAACGTAATGCTGACGGCGGTGTCCGTGATGTACCCGTCGATATGCACGCCGAAGTCCACCTTGATCAGGTCGCTCTCCCGGAAGACCGACTTGTCGTCGTCTTGCGGGGCGTAGTGTGCGGTGACCCGGTCGACGCCGATTCCCGTCGGGAACGCTGGGCTCCCGCCTCGCGTCTCGATCTCCTTCTCTACGAACTGGCAGGTCTCAAGGTACCCAATCCCGGGCCGGACGCGCGTCTTCACGAGCGTCCTGACCTCGTTGGTGATCCTCCCGGACTTCCTGTATTGTTCTGCTACTAGCGTCAGTCCATTTCACAAATCCTTTATTTCGTTCGTCTTACCGACGAGCCTGAGGTATTTCAACTGATTCCAGCTGCGAGGTCTGCTAGTTGAAGTACAAAGCCGTGGCTACAGGAGGGACCTTTGACCACCTCCACAAGGGACATGTGGCTCTCCTCACGAGGAGCTTCTCACTCGGCGACGTCGTCGTAATCGGTGTCACTTCCGATGCCTATACCTCAAGGGAAGGGAAGTCACCAGATCAGTCCTACCTGGAAAGGGCGGAGATTCTCGAGCGCTTTCTGCGTTCAAGGTTCCCAGGAAGGAGGTATGTCATTGCCAAGCTGGACGACCACTTCGGCCCAGGAATCGCCTCTCCTGAGGTCGAGGCGATAGTAGTCAGCAGAGAGACTGCGGTCAGGGTCCCGATAGCGAACGCGCTGAGGGCAACGAAGGGGTACCCCCCTCTCGAGGTGGAGGTCGTGGACTACATTCTTGCAGGCGACGACAGGCCAATTTCATCGACCCGAATTAGGAAGGGCGAGATAGATACCGAAGGAAGGCTCCTGAAGCCCAGCAACTCTAGATGAGTTGATCTACTTCTCGAAAGGGATTATATCTGAACTCCGACAGGCAGGAGTATTGTGGATAGGCACAGACTCGACCCCTGGGGATCGGATGCGGTCAAGGACTACTCCCGACTCCAGGCAGAGTTCGGAATCGAGCCGGTGCTCCCCCTACTGCCGCGCTTCAAGAGGCCTAGCCCTCACCTGAGCAGAGGCATAGACTTCGGGCAGCGGGATCTTGTAAGAATCCTCGACGCAATCGACAACAACAAGCATTACGCAGTGATGAGCGGCATAAAGCCCACGGGAGACTTCCATCTGGGGACGAAGATGACCGCCGATGACATGGTCTACTTCCAATCTCTCTCCAAGAAGGCCACCGTCTATTACGCCATAGCAGACGTAGAAGCCTACTGCGACAACGGGCTTTCCTTCAAGGAAACTGCCGAGATAGCCACGAAGAACGTCGCCGACATCTTGGCCCTGGGGCTTGACCCGGACAGGGCGGTCGTCTACCTCCAGAGCGAGGAGATGAGGGTCATGCGCCTAGCGACGATATTCTCCAGGGGGGTCACCAACAACATGTTGAAGGCCATCTACGGCGAGAGGCAGATCGGGCTCTACTTGGCGGCCCTGGTCCAAGCGGGGGACATCCTGATGCCGGAGCTCCCGGAATTCGGAGGACCGAAGCCGGTTCTGGTCCCTGTGGGGGCAGACCAAGATCCTCACCTCAGACTGACTCGTGATCTTGCGGCCAAGTACCAAGAGGAGTTCGGCTTCATCCCTCCCTCCTCCATCTATCATAGGCTGATGCTCAGCCTGAAAGGGGATGAGAAGATGTCGAAGCGGGCTGAGGCCTCGCTCCTGACCCTCGACGATGCCCCGGCGCCGGCTTCCCGCAAGGTGCTCAGCGCGTTCACCGGTGGTAGGGACACGGTCGAAGAGCAGCGGCGCCTAGGAGGGAGACCTGATATGTGCCCGGTGTATGACCTGTACCGATTCCATTTCGCGCATGACGACGAGCACGTGGATCGCGTCTATCGAGAGTGCACGAAAGGGACGAGACTCTGCGGAGAGTGCAAGCAGGAGGCTGCAGGCCTAGTCAAGAAGTTCCTCGAAGACCATCACAAGCGGCGGGAAGCCCTGACCAATGACGCAAAGGAGCTCCTCATGAAGAGCCGGAACTACCTCGCATCCACTGGAAGGTGAGAGAAAGACATGTCGACCTCACTCCACCCGATTGAGAGGAAGGTCCTCGCCTCCCTGGCCAGAAAAGGCGAACTCGGTTTCGAGTCTCTGGTAAGCGAGACAGAGCTCAAGACTGACCAAGTGAGACGCTCGCTACAATGGCTCTCCTCCAAGGGTCTGGTGGCAATCAAGGAATCAGAAGTGGAGAGTCTCGTAATCAGCCATCCCCCGCCCGAGCTCGCCTTGATCAACGCGGTCGTCGAGTCGCCAGAGCCACCCACCATCGACGCTCTAAAGTCAAAGTTCGTCTCTGAGAGTGAATTCTCTGCAGCCTTTGGTCGGGCAAGGGCCTCCGGCTGGGTCAGTCTCGACCAGGAGCACTCCCCTCCCATCGTTCGTATCGCTGACAGAGAGGGGCCTAGGGTCCTCAATTCGATTATGGTTTCGGTCTCGAGCGGTGCGCTCGAAGCGCCGTTTTCGGACGCTGAACGGGCGGCTCTGGCCGAACTGGTGAGGCGAGGAGTCCTCAGGAAGTCGACTGTTCGCACTTCATCGATTTCCATCACTGAAGCGGGAATGGAGTCTGCGGCCGCGAAGGAGGCCGAGAACTCACTGGACCGACTCTCTCCGGAGGTCCTCACTTCCGGAGCCTGGCACGGAAAGAGACTGAGGCCGATCGATGTCGAGGCGAAGGCCCCCAGATTCTATCCCGGGCGGAGGCACCCTGTCAGGGATTTCATCAGGGAAATAAAAGAGACCTACATCTCGATGGGTTTCACAGAGCTGGAAGGAAGCAGTGTCCACCCGGCGTTCTGGAACTTCGACGCACTCTTCATTCCACAAGACCATCCTGGAAGGGAGATGCAGGACACGTTCTACCTCGAGGGGCTCATCGACGGGGAGATGAGTCGCCGGGGGGTCGTAGCAAAGGTCGCGGCGACCCATGAGAACGGCTGGAGAACTGGCAGCAAGGGCTGGGGATATCCCTGGAAAATCGAGGAGGCCAGGCGCCTGGTCCTCAGGACGCACAACACCGTCCTGACGGTGAGGGCGCTCTCCGAGTCGCGTGAAAGAGAGGTCCGGGTCTTCGCTGTCAGCAAGGTCTACAGGAATGAAAACCTCGATTACAAGCACGTCGCAGAGTTCCACCAGATGGACGGAATCATGGTGGGCAATGGGCTCAACGTAAGGCACCTGATGGGGTTCCTCAAGGAGTTCTACAAGAAACTCGGCATGAAGGAAGTTAAGCTCTGGCCCACATATTTCCCCTACACGGAACCGTCACTGGAAGTAATCGGTTATTCTGAAGTGGCGAAGGCGTGGATCGAGCTGAGCGGGTCGGGCGTCTTCAGACCTGAAGTAACGGTCCCGCTGGGAGTGAAGGTTCCGGTCCTCGCGTGGGGACCAGGCGTAGAGCGCTTGATGATGATGCGCTTCGGGCTCGACGACATGAGGGCCCTGTACGACAGCGACCTGAAATGGCTAAGGAACAGAGTGGAGATTGCCCGTAGTTAGGATTGACCTGAGGAGGTTCTCAAAGATGGTCGGCGTCGACAGAGCCAGGCTTCTGGACAGGCTCCCATACATAGGCCTGGACATCGAGGGCGTTGACAAGGACTCGGTGCGAGTCGAGTACAGCCCCAACAGACCCGACTACGGAACTGACTTCGGAATCGGCAGGTCGCTCAAAGGCCTTCTCGGCAAGGAAGTCGGGATGCCTCATTATCCAGCGAAGTCTTCGGGAGTCTCGGTTTCAGTTGATGCGAAGCTCTCTTCAGTGAGGCCGTTCATCGCCTGCGCCACTGCATCCGGCCTTCGCCTAAGCACAGAAGACGTCAGACAGATCATCTCCTTGCAGGAGGACCTTCACAACGGCCTTGGAAGGAAGAGAAAGAAGGTCGCCATCGGACTGCACGACCTGGGAAGCGTGACGCCCCCCTTTTCATACACCGCCGTCAATCCCGACTTCAGGTTCACTCCTCTGGGAGGCAAGAAGTCTATGACAATATCTCAGATTCTGTCGGAGACCGCCGAGGGGAGAATCTACGGGTCAATCCTTGGGGGAAGCAGACTGTCCCCAATCATTGCTGACTCCAGGGGAGAAGTCCTGTCGTTTCCCCCTATCATCAACGGCGACCTCACCAAGGTTACAACGAGGACTCGTGACATGTTCATCGACGTAACCAGCACAGACCGCAAAGTAGGGGATGATGTCCTTGCCATAATGGCTACGACACTCGCAGAGGCCGGCGCGAAGATCGGTACCGCCTCCATCAAATACGCCACCAGGCCGCGCACAACGCCAGACCTCACCCCGGTCCGGCTCGCGCTAGACCTCCATCTCATTGAATCGGTCCTCGGCCTTGACTTGACAAGGCGCCAGATAGTCGAAGCTCTCTCAAGGAGCCGTTTATCAGTCAATGGCGACACCGCGATGGCCGCGAGGTACAGGATCGACCTCCTCCATCCAGTCGATATCGCCGAAGAGGTCGCGCTGGGATACGGGATGGACAGAATCGAATCGCTCTACCCGCCCAGCAATCAGCCCGGCAGCTTCCATCCATTCGAACAATTCCTTGACTCGACATCGACCTTAATGGTCGGCTCCGGAATGTTAGAGCTCATGACCTTTGAGCTTGTAGACCAGGAGACGCTCTATGCGAAGTTCGGCAGGCTCTCCGACGGGAAGGTCGTCGTGCACGAGCCGCGGAGCCTCGAGCACTCCGTGCTGAGGGATTCTCTGATTCCCAGCCTGATGGCCGCCCTCGCGAGTAACATGAATTCCGACTATCCTCAGCGAGTCTTCGAGATAGGCAGGATCTATGCGCGCACTAAGGATGGGGTTTCCGAAGCATGGCGCCTAGGGTGTCTCATCGCACACTCTCGGGCATCCTACTCCGAGGCCAAGATGTACTTGGAGTCTGTTAGCAGAACACTCGCAGGCAAAGAGCTCGTGGCGGAGGAGTCTCAGCATTGGGCCTTTGCTGCAGGCCGGTGCGCAGCTGTTGCACAGGCCGGTCAGCCACTTGGCCACGTGGGCGAACTGAGACCCGAGGTAATCGAGGCCTTCGGAGTCAAGGTCCCTGTGTCCGGGTTCGAGCTTGACCTTTCGGCACTGCACAAACAGCTAAAATAGACCATCTCTCCGTCGGTTTCCAGACGGCTTTCGTTCCAAAGCGCGCAAAACGGCCACCTGTGAAGGCGGAAACGCTTTGATGAGCAGATGGTTTACCCAGTCGCGCGACAGACGAAGGCCGTTTGCCCGTTGAAGAGGCTTGGTGATGTTCCCCGCTAAGAGCTGGGGCATGATCCGGGCTCGTCAGAGACGGGCAACAACACCAGAAGCGATTGAAGGATGATAGACAAGCGCCAAAAGACCATTGACCTCTTCGGGGCCTTTATCTCAGACTTCGTGCACGACCTCAACCAGCTTTCAGAGGAGGGCTGGTCCATCCTGATTGAGGGCCAGCGAGACGAGAACGCTCTCCGCAGGCTGGGATTCAGGGGTCACCTGGCCTCTATCTCTTCCGTGAGAAGGAGGGGAGTGGGGATCTTCGAGGGCTCGAAGAAGGTTGTCATTCTCACCGACCTGGACAGAGAAGGAGCGGTCTTGGCCTCTAGATACCTGAAGGCGCTCACACACGAAGGCATTCGCGTCTCATTAGCAGAACGGCGGCGCCTAAAACATGCTTCGAGAGGTGTCTTCCTCCACATCGAGAACCTCTCTAGGTTTGCGGAGTTCCAGAACTGAGATCGGCGCAGATCTCTCGGCGGCTTTGCTTGCCGCATGACTTCGCAAGGAACAAGGCACTTCATCTCACGACGACTGGCTGTCGAGCTCTCCTGAGCCGATGGGGAATGTTCCTCGTGCGGAGATTTGTGGACTTGAGAGCCAAAGACCACGAAGTTTATATTCTCGGTTTTTTAGTCAAGAAATCGACTTACGCTAACCCCGTTAAGCACGAGTTAGAACACAGATGAAAGAAACAGAAGTGAATGGAATTGCCAGATTCAGGTATAGTAAAGTATCTAGTAAGACTAAGGTTTGAGGTAGACGGAGTCGTAGAAAGGGCTGACGTAATCGGCGCCATCTTCGGTCAAACCGAAGGGCTCTTCGGCCCAGAGATGAACCTCAACGAGCTCCAAAAGAGCTGGAAGGTTGGGCGGATAGAGATCAACCTAGAGTCCAAGAACGACAAGACCAAGGGAGAGGTGATAGTCCCGATGTCGACCGATATAGGGACGGCGGCACTGATAGCCGCCGCTGTTGAGAGCGTCGACAAGGTCGGACCCTGCAGCGCCCGTTTCAACCTTGGCGCGATAGAGGACGTTAGAGCGACCAAGCGGAAACAGATCGTCGACAGAGCGAAGCTGATAGTCAGGGACTGGAGCTCCAAGACTTCCAGCGAAGGCGAGAACGTTCTGAAGGATGTCTCGGAGTCGACCAAGAGAGCGCGCGTGATCAACTACGGTCTGGAGAACCTTCCTGCTGGGCCTGGCGTCTTCTCCTCGGAACTGGTCTACCTGGTGGAGGGAAGGGCCGACGTCGTTCTCTTCCTCAGGGCCGGGATCGAGAACGTGGTCGCGCTCGAAGGCACCAGCGTTCCCGATTCGATAATCGAGCTCGGGAAGAAGAAGCGTCTGATTGCTGTTCTGGACGGCGACAGGGGAGGCGACTTGATCGAGAAGGAACTGGCCCAGGTCGTCAGGGTGGAGAAGGTCATCAGGGCGCCGACCGGCAAGGAAGTCGAAGACCTGACGCCCATTGACGTCATCAACATGTTGAAGGCCGAGAGGTTGGAGACCCCCCCCACGGGTTCCCGCAAGGAGGCGTCCGCCGAACGTGCCCCGGTGAGGGCCCAAGAAGAGCCGGACGAGCCGGTCGTGGTGAAGGCGCGCGAACTCTATCCGAATCTGAACGGAACCTTGGAAGCCGTTCTGCTCGACCAGGGACTGGTCGAGGTCGGACGGTTCCCGATAAGCGAACTTGTCCAAAAGATGGAGGGTTCGAGCAGTGCTCAATTCCTGATCTTCGACGGTATAGTCACCCAGAGACTCGTAGAATCAGCCGCAAAGGTGGGAGTGAAGGGGATTATCGGCCACCGGACCGGTGAGCTGAACAATGTCCCTGATGACGTGCGGATTGGAACGTTCAGGGATCTCGGGCTAGAGTAGCTCGGGCCTTTGATAGTCACTGAGTTCAACCAGAAGCACGGGCGCTGTTCGCTCATCATCGAGTCCGCTGAGGACCTCTGGACGCTCAGGCGACTCATCTCAAAGGGAGATGTCATCGTAACTCGCAGCTCGAGGGTCGTGAAGAACGAAAGTGAGTTCTCGAGACCTGACAAAGGTGAAAGAGTCAAGGCGACTATCGCGCTGTCTGTGGAGGAAGTCCACCTCGACAGCAGCATAGAGAGGGTCAGAGTCAGAGGTTCGATTGTCGAGGCAAGCGACGAAAGCGTCACCAAGACCGGGTCCCACGCGGTCACTCTCACACCAGGTCGTGCGTTGACCATAAACAAGGACCATTGGAGCCAAGTTGAAATTGGGCTTGTGCGCCCTTCAAGAGGTCTTTCGAAGAGGTTCGTCGTCGTCGCGGTCGACCGGCGCGACGCAGGAGTGGGCGTGCTGAGTGGGTCTCACCTTTCAGTAATCGCCACTGTCGAATCCGGCCTCGGTGGCAAGATGTCGGAGGAACAGAGCTCCGGCCCTTACATCTCCAAAGTCGTAGACCTAGTCTCGCAGTCTCTCAGGGAGGGTGATGAGGTTGTCGTATCAGGGCCAGGGAATTTCAAGAACCTGATTGCAAACAGACTCAAGGAGACTCTGAAGTCGAAGATAGTCCAGACAGTCGAAGGACCGGACACCACAGGCGCAGACGGCGTCCGAGCCCTGGTCAAGGACCCGGCCTTCCAGCAGGTCGCACGAGGCTCCCTCCT
>Ga0326727_10012072_pt1 | contig 19811 bp, 13 predicted proteins | sample MB2enrmetagenome_FD_207643 | JGI IMG/M metagenome (GOLD analysis project Ga0326727, IMG submission 207643) | Lab enriched peat soil microbial communities from McLean, Ithaca, NY, United States - MB29MY | ecosystem: Environmental > Terrestrial > Soil > Wetlands > Peat | place: USA: New York...
ACCGGCTGCTTGTTTTGGTCGCCGCGAATCCCGGCGATCCGGCGCTATGCCTAAGCCTGAGCCAGCCCAGCGACGTGGCGCCAGGCGGCTCGACTTGCGGGCCATTTGGTGAGGGAAACGTTTATACAACGGCGGACGGCCGGACAATCAACGGCACACGCACCCAGCTCGGACCGAACTTTGGGAGCAACGCGTTCCAATCCACGATCGGTCACTCGGATTACAACGCGCTGGAGTTCAGTGCCCGCCACACCAGCGGGCGACTACAGCTGGTGGCGTCCTATACGTTCTCGAAATCGCTCGATAACTCGTCCAACTTAGGAGAGGAAGTCAATCCGGTTAACCCGAATCTCACTTACGCACTCTCCGCATTCGACGTAACACAGAATCTTGTCTTGAGTTATGATTACCAACTGCCCAAGGTGAAGGGCTGGCGGCTCTCCGGCATCACCCGCTTCAGTACCGGCTTTCCAGTGACGATGATCAATAACAGCGATAACTCTCTACTGGGAACCAATCCGAATGGCGTGAACAACTCCAGCATCGACGAACCGAAATACACGGCCGGAGCCCTCGATATCAATCACAATCCAAGAAACGGCCCAAGCTACTTCAACACATCCCTGTTCAGCCTGCAGCCCCTGGGAACTCCGGGGAATAGTCCCCGGCGTTTCTTCCACGGGCCGGGCGCGGAGAACTTTGACATGGCGATCAGCAAAACCATTTCGTTTACGGAAACCACCGCGCTGGCACTGCGCATCGAGGCGTTCAATGTATTTAACCATACGCAGTTTTTCGGACCTTCCTCGGTGAATGCAGTCCTGGGGAGCTCTTCGTTCGGGCAGGTCGTGAACGCCGCCGCGCCCCGCATCTTGCAGGCGGCGGTGAAGCTCGCATTTTAGGTTAGAATTCCAGGCGCGTTTGCAAGGCGATCATGCGGGGGGAACTGTCCCCGCCCAATCCGACGCCCAGCAGCCCCGTAGGCGCTGAGGTCGTGTAACTCAGCGATCCGAATCCGGTTTGGGTGGAAGGCTTCCCGGGAACACCGGCATAGCCTAAATTAGGCAGACCGAAATTCGGGTGATTGAAGACGTTAAAGAACTGCCCGTCCACGCGCAACCTCAGCCGCTCCTTTATCGTGAACCACTTCGTGATGTAGAAGTCACCAGACGTAAAGTCAGGTCCACGAAGAAGGTTGCGGCCCAGGTTGCCAAACTGGCAATTCTTAACGCTGTCCCCTCCGGTGCATGCGCCGGTCGCTGGATCCACGCTGGACACAAAGGCATTGGGATTGAGCCATTGGACTGTCCCAGGCTGCGTCACCCCCGGTGCGGGGCTATTGGCGTAAAGCGGTACGCCCGAAACTACGCTCGCAAACTGCGGTCCGCCGCCTTGAACAATGCCATCCCCATTGGCGGAATAAGGCGCGCTAAGCACGGAAAATGGAACCCCGGTGTGCCAGAACGCCGTGCCGGATACCTGCCATCCATTAACCGCATAGCCCAGCACGCGATTGTTGACGCTAATCGGCAACTGGTACACATACTCGCCCGAGAGGTTCTGGCGGACGTCATAATCGCAAGGCCCGTATTGACGATAAAGCTCGCCTGGGAGTGGGGAGAGAATGCCTCCCGCCGAGAATGGCAGGAAGCCACCATTCGAGACCGTATCCATACAGCGGCTCCAGGCGTAGTTCACCAAAACCTGGAAACCGTGAGCCAACCGTTTGTCGGCGGTTAACTGTAGACCGTTGTAGTGGCTGTTCGCTCCGGTGCTCAGTTGCGTGACTGCGCCGAACCGCGGGTCCGGCGCCTGGCCGTAGGGCAGAGGAGCAAAGCAACCCTGGCACACTGTTTGGTAGCCGTTCACCTCGGTGGTGTAAGGCTGATTGACCGCGCGGGTTCCCACGTACTGCGCTCGCAGATTCAGGGCGGTACCGAGTTGGCGTTCCAGCGAGAAACTCCATTGCATGAAGTAAGGCGCGTGTAGCTTGCCATCCGGGACCGCCGTGATATTGATGGGTTGAAGACAGGTGGTGGGTTTGGAAATGGGTGACGCACAAGAAAGCTGGCCTTGCGCAAAGCCCGAATTGAAAGTCAGGTTGGCCGCCGCCAGTGAATCCACGGCGCTGTTCGGCACGCCCGGTGCAATCGCCGCTCCGCCAGCGGTGCCGAGCAATCCTCCTTCAAAAGTCTTGGAATAAGGTGGATTTGCGCCTACGAGATCCACGACGCTTCCTGGCAATAGGTCGCTAAACAAACCAAAACCGGTGCGCAGTACGGTCTGCGGCGCGAACTTCCATGCGATTGCCGTCCTCGGTTGCAGGATCGTCAACGGCGTGGAAGCAAATATTTTCGCATCGCCCGTTTGAATGAATTGGTTCAACGGTTGATTGACGTTGTGAGACACCGCACCCCATGAGCCCGGCAGCCGCGCCACTGCGTCATGAGGGTTCAACGGATCCGAATTATAAGTATCACGAAGCCCGAACGTCCACGTCAATGTCCGAGTCACCTTCCATGTGTCCTGCGCATAGACATCTACGTTGAGGAAGTTATAAGGCTGTGAATCAGCAAGCGGAAAGGTTTGGGATGTGGTGGAAGCGACCCCATAGATGAATTGAGCCAGGGTGGTGTAAGTTACCAGAGGAACCGTACCCTCGCCAAAATCGTAGTCGTTCAGCCGGAATATTCGCGAGTTCGTGCCAAATCTTAGTTCGTGTGCGCCATTGGTCCAAGCCAGATTGTCGTTGATGAAGAGTCGCGCGGCGCGCCTCCCTTGAACCCAGGTATTATCAAGCCCACCGACCGTGCTGAATGGCGCATCCGCTCCGCTGCCCTGCAGCACGATGGGCCACGCTGCCAGCGTCTTCTGTAAATCGGAAGGGCCAAACAAACTCTCATACCATGAGAACGCCGGGTTGAAATAGTTAACAAGGTTCTGCGAGAAAACATGCGTGTAGCCACTCGCAAAAGAATACAGAGGCTGCGGCGAAAGCGAGTCGAACAGGGGGTTGATCGGGTCGGTGTACGCCGCTTGCAAACCGGTGTCGGCTTGAAAGCGAAACCAGGTGATGTTGTTCTCGTTGAAATTGTAATCAATTCGCGCTGTTTGTACCTGTTCGCTGTCGTCGCTCGAGTGCGAGACAACTTGCCTGTTCGCGCAGCCACTCCCATCGAGGTCCCCACTGGCTCTGCCCCCAGTGCTATTCAAGGGGCAGCCTGGAATTGCCAGCGGTGTCCCGGCGGTATCGCCGTAAAGGGCAAACAGTTTCTGATAGAAAGGAACCAGTTGCGGGGCCGGTTGGTAGGTTGAACCGGTTACCGGATCCGATCCGCCCTTGGGAAGCTGCTGCAGCACGTAGTCTTGAAATGCGAGCGTCGGGACCGTGGTCGCGGACACAATGGGAAGCGCGATTCGAACCCACTCGCTGTCGAAGAAGAAGAAAAGCTTATTCCGGCGGATGGGCCCGCCGACACTGCCTCCGAAATGGTTCACCGTCGATCGCGGCTTGTGATCATCAGGGGTCGAGTTAGTGAAGAAGTCGGCCGCGTTGAATTTGGATCCGTTCCAAAGCTCATAAAGGTTCCCGTGAAGTTGGTTGGTTCCGGACTTAGTCACGTAATTTACCTGGGACGCGCCATAACGCCCCTGGTCGACGCTGTAGGAAACCGTGTTAACCGTGACTTCCGAAATGGAGTTTAAACCCAGGACTAGGTTAGTAGAAAGCCCACTGTTTAGATTAGTCAAAGGATCATTGGTTTCCAGGCCGTCCACGATGTAGCCGTTCGCCAGCGACGGCAGTCCATTGAAGTCGACATTTCCATATCCGTTTGTGCCGCCAACGAAGTCATTCCCGCTACCTGCCGTATTCATTAAGGCGCCGGCGGCGAACTGTAGCGGATAGGTCAAGTCGCCGCCGGGATTCGGAAGATCCTCCAGTGCCTTGGCATTCAGCGTAGTCACCGTGTTCGGGTTCTGCAGGTTGATCAGCGTTGTCTCTTCTGTAACGGTGATGTCCTGGTGCGATCTGGCGACCTTTAGTGTGAAATCGACGTTCTGCTTTTGGCCCAGCGCGGCCGGTACCTGGCTTCGCTTTTCGGTCTCAAACTGATCTGCCTCCGCCGTCACGAAGTATAGGCCAGGCTTCAGTTGCGGAAAGTCGAAGCGGCCTGCATCGTCGGTCTTAACGGATCGCTTCAAACCGTTGTCTGCGCCTTCAACGCTTACCCGGGCGTTGGCGATGGGCGCTCCCGCCTGGTCGGTCACAGATCCGGTGATGGCGCTGGTGGTTTCACCCTGAGCCCAGAGTACGCCGGAGACGAATATGGCCAGGACAGCCCCAAAGCAAGCTGATCGCATAATTTAGGCTAACCTAAATTTCTATTCACCTCAACTGTTTTCTTAAACGGATTACAATTCCATTGTGCCCACGAAATCGATCCCGACCTCCGAAGCAGTGGACGACTACCTGCGCGGGATTCTTGAACTCAGCGGCAAGTCTGGAGAAAGGGTTTCCAGCAATGATCTGGCGGCGCGGCTGGGGGTGCGCGCCGCATCCGTAACCGGCATGCTGCAGAAACTGGCCGCTCAGCATCCGCCCTTGGTGCTTTACGAGAAGCACCGCGGAGTCCGGCTATCGGCCGCTGGGATGCGTCGAGCGTGGGAAATCGTGCGTCACCACCGCCTGCTGGAGCTATTCCTGCACGACGTTTTGAAATATTCCTGGGATGAGGTGCATGAGGAAGCGGAGCGCCTGGAGCATTTCATCTCCGAGCGATTTGAAGATCGCGTCGCGGCGATTCTCGGTGACCCTGAAATTGATCCGCACGGTCACGTTATCCCTCACAGGAATGGAACCATCCCATTGCGCGAAGAGATGCCCTTGCTTCAATGGCCGATGGGCGCGCCCGCGGTGGTTAGCAGCGTATCCGATAGAGAGCCCGCCGCCTTGCGGGAGCTTCAGCGTTTAGGGCTGGTGCCAGGTAGCGGACTCACGGTGGAAGACCGCAAGCCGAACGCCGCTTTGCTAATACGAATGCAGGGACAGAAACAGAAGATCCGGCTCAGCCTGGAACTGGCTGACTATCTGGCTGTCAGCGCACCCAGAGTTTAGTTGGGGTTCACCTGGATCTTCGCCATCATTCCGGCGTCCTCATGGTCCAGAACATGGCAGTGAAACACGAAGGTGCCCGCGATTTCGGGGTCTCGGAAATCCATCCGAAGCGTTACCGATGGATACGGACCACTTCCGCTCCACGCCGGCACCACCACGGTGTCCCTGAGCTGCGGATCGGCCTGCGCTACTCCGCTGATCGCCATGAAAAGGAAATGGATCTGGTGGATATGGAATGCGTGAGTCTCACCGGTTCTGTTTTCAACCGTCCAGTCTTCTACGGCTCCGACCGTGGTTGTGATGGCGGGCGGATCGGACATGGAAAACACCTTCGGTGTCTGGCCATCCACGGTGATGAAGAACTCGGTGGGCCCGTTGGTCCCATTGGTCGCTTCAGCGAAGTAAATTTTGCGTTGTGTGGTAGCGGTCAGGCCCGCCAAACCAGCAAACCGCTGCGGGCCAGAGGCAGCGGGTTTTGCCGGGGCTGGCGGCAGTGACGGTGGTTCCTTGGCGGAGGTAGTGGCCTGGATCACGGCTAGTTCCTGCGCGGAATTTGGATTACCAATTGGACCGGTGTTGAATCCGGTCTGCCAGAAGCTGGCCGCTTGCCCAGCAGGCGGCCCCGTCATGACAAACTCCGCGCGGCCCGCCGGAGGTAGCGTTATAGAGTTCACACTATACGGAGCGGTAACCGGGATTCCGTCCAGCGCAATGATCTCCAGCGGCTGGGCAGTCTTCCCAAAAAGGACGGCCAGCGTGAGAAACGCTTGCGAGGACGAATTGGCCACGCGCCAGAATTCCTTTGCGCCCGGCTGCATTTGGATTATAGGAGAAGCTGATGCTGGAGCCGCCGCCGGCTGGTAATTCAAAGTCAGCTGATAGGGGCCCGCGATCCACGAGTTTGGATTCGTGAACTGCTGCCGAATGATAAACACGCGCTCGGGAAGCCCGCCCACCTGCGGCGCAACTTTCTCGATGCCTCCCACAATCAAGGCCCCGGCTGCGCCTCCGTTTACCTGTAAAGTGGCCTGCCCATGCAAGTGTGGATGATACCAGTACATCCCCGGCGCATCGTTGGTGGGAACCTGGAAACTGTATTCGAACGGCGGGTCGGTATTCTCGATATCAGTATTGATAATTTCGTCCTGGTGGCAGACGGGTGGGATATTCAAACCATGGAAATGAATGTTAGTGGAGGTCGCAGCCATCGTGCCGCCGGAGCATGGGTCATGGGTCATACCAGGCATGCTCGCCATCGGACCCATGGCTGGCTTCTGCGCAGGAGCTGACGGAGGCAGGTAGCTCAGTCGGTTCGTCAAGTTGAGCACCAGTTGATCGCCTGGATTCAGGCGGAGCGTCGGCGCTTCCACGGGACCAGTGCCGGACTGATAGATATAACACTCCTCCAGATAGGCCGCCAGTTCACTCTTAAAAGTAAAATTCGCCGTCAGAACCCCATTTGAACTGTAAATATCAAGCGGGTTATTCACCACCGTACCCGCCGAGGGCCGTGGTGGGCAACCGGTGCTCTGCGCATCCGCGAGCGTTAAGCCAGCGCACGAAAGCAGCGCCGCTAATAGGAATTTATAAATCCGGACCATTGCTCAAATCTCCTGGAATATCTTAAGTCGGTTCTTAGAAGGGTCGTACCGGGTAAACCCCGATCGAAAGCAGAGCTGATGGGTCACTGTTGTCGACGATCGGCGAACCTGAAACCTCGGCTAGCGTACACGCGGTTCCGCTGAAGGTGAACTGCACGATGCCAATGGAAGAAAAACCGTTCAATCCAAACTCGGGGACATACAGCAGACCACCGGCCGCCGTTGGGAGTTGCATGGCCGCAGCGCCGGCATAGGCCCAGCTGCTGTAGAATCCCTTGAGTGGGCCGGACGTGCAGCCTGGGGAAATCTTCCCCGTGGTCTTATCGAAAAGCACCGCCGTGATCCCTCCACCGGAATCGTTGGTCACAAAAATCAGAGCCTCATCGGGGCTTAGCCGCACGGTTCCGGAATTCCACGAAGGGCCCACATCATAAGAAACCGTAGGTGTTAGTTTTCCGGATGAAATGTCGGAAACCTCAAGCGTCGTCACCGTGGACGCATCGCCAAAAACTGCGTAGTGTCCGTCTTCGGTGATGTCGACGCCATTGGGCAGGTGATCGTTCACGGAACCGGCTGAGTTCTCGGCGTCGTCATTTGACACCGGTACCCCGTTTGAAATGTTGAATGACTCGATGGAACCATCTCCGTAAGTGACCACCATGATATTCCCGTGAATCGCCATGCCTCCCACCAGCCCCGCGTTCAAGCCAACGGCGGACACGTCGCTGACGAAGCTGAGTACGCATCCGGTCCGGATCTGAAAGGTGGCGATGGTGCTGGAACTTGAAAACGTGGCGTAAAGATAGTTCGCGTTAGCCGCCAAGCCGACGCCATTGCCGGATCCCGTATCGGTCGACGAGGCTGGAAAATCACCGGTAAGGGTATGGGACCCGGCACTGATCCCAGCAATGTCAGCGGAGGCCGCGTTGGAAGCGAACACGCAAACATCCGAGCCCTGCGGCACCACTGCGACGCGCGACGCAGCAAAGAATCCTCCTGCGATGCCGATCCCATTTGTGGACACCACAGTCTTATCGGAAACGGCGCCGTTTGCCCCAATCGAATAGAAGGTCGCCGTGCTGCCGAAACCCGTAGAGACGTCATTATTGGTGACCAGGAAACTGCCCACCGTGCTCCCGGCAGACGCCATGCCGGTGAGCAGAAACCCCAACGCCGTTTGTAAGACAATAACTCTCAAACAGTTTCTCCTATTGGAGTATAGTGCTTTACCGCCTCCACCGCCACATACGTGCAGGCAGTCATTACCAGAAACATAGTCAGTACTTCGCTATCACCAAGATTGAGTTCAAAGAAGCCTTCCACCATGATCGCCAGCACGCATGCTATGCCCGCGTGCAACAGAAAACTCGCGTCACTGCGACCGCTGGGAACGTTCCGCAGCGCGCTAGCGGAGTCCCACACGATCATGCCCAGCATCCAGACCAGCATCAGCGTCGTGGGAATGCCGCGTTCCGCCGCGTAGTGAATGTAAATACTATGCAGATGGCCGTAGTATCCCGGCGGGAGGGGCTGCGGGATATCGGCCGGCAGCCACTCGTAGAAATGGTGATTCACCTCCTCGGGCCCGATTCCCAGCAGCGGGTGCGCCTCGATGATGTGGACCCCTGTCCGCCACACGATGAAGCGAAAATCGTTCGAATCGGTAGTTCCGTGCGGGTGGACGATCGAGGTCACTCGATCCTTAATCGACTCTGGCGCGGCCGCGTATCCCACGAGCGCCAGCACTGGAATTGCCAGGACGAACACCTTTCTGTAGCACCAGGTAAGGTAGGCCAGCGCGCAAAAGACGGCGATCCAAACCGAGCGCGTATCGCTCAGAATCAGCGCGATCGAGAGCGGCATCGCCAGCAACCAGCCCGCCATAAGAATTCGTCTATCTGCCACTTTCCCGAAAAGAAGGAACGAAGCCAGAACCACCAGAACCAGCATTTCCTCACCCGAAAAAGTCATCCAGTGCGACATCGTCCCGGTGATGCGCGCGTTCAGATAGAATTCGTAGAAATTCCGGTGGAGGTTCCGCGCTTGCTGCCATTTGTGCACAAACTGCACAATGCCGATGAGGCTGTCGATTCCGGCTGGGACGCACCACGCCAGCAGCAGATTTCGCGCGATGCCCATGCTCCGGATCACGGTAAAGATCACCGCAAGCATCAGGTAAACGTAGAGCTTCTTCACCTGCGGCAGGCCTTCCAGAGGATATTTGGAAGCCAGCAGCGAAATCATCGAGCCAAGTAGAAACAAAGCCAGGGGGAGCCAGGGACGCGGTAGGAGAATCCTGTCGCGGGAAAGCAGGAGGGCCAAAATTGCCGCTCCCAGCAGAATTTGGCTGGCCGCAATTGAGAACAGGATGACGACGGCGGAGCCGCACGCGCTCCAAAATGCGGCCTGATGGAAGAAACGTTTTGCAGAAGGCAACTGGAAGTTGTATGATCGCACGGGAGCCTAACATATGAAACGCATGAGTCTTCTCTCCGCCGCAGCCCTCGGCCTGAGCGCGTACGCCTGGGCGCAAACCGCCGTAACCGATCCGCTGAGCAAGACCAGTAAAGGTTTTTACTCCATCGTGATCACCAACATCGTTAAGGCTGCCGAAGAGATGCCCGAAGCCAGTTACTCATACCAGCCCACACCGGATGTGCGCACCTTCGCCCAGCTCATCGGCCATGTCGCCGACGCGCAATACAGCTTTTGTGGAAACGTGAGCGGCGACACTACCAAACGCCCCAGCCTGGAGAAGACCATCACCGCGAAAGCCGATCTGGTTCAGGGATTAAAGGATTCCGTAACATACTGCCAGGCCGTTTACGACTCAATGACGGACGCCAAAGGTGGTTCCGAGATGGTCAAGTTCCATGGGATGAGTGTCCCCAAGCTGTCGCTGCTGGCGATTAACACGGCGCATGCGGATGAACATTACGGAAACATCGTGACTTATTTGCGCCTCAAGGGCTTGGTTCCACCTTCAAGCCAGAAGTAGCTGGTGGGTATCAGTATCGGATAGGAATGATTTCGTCGCCGGCGATGGCGCAAATGCGGTCGCCTGGATTGGGATGAATGATCGCCGTGCCCGTCAGTCCGCCGAACGCCGGAAGCACTCCAACCGAAGGCCCGAACCAGAAGCACGCCAGCTTGGCTGATTCCGCCGCGCGCCCACGCAGTCTGATGGCAGGATGCAGGTGGCCAGAAAGCGTATAGCCTTCTTCGGACCCTTTCGGCCAATGCCGGTAGACAAAAGGCGCATCCACCAGCGGGGCGTCGAAGCAACGGATGCCGATTTCCGGGGGAGGGTCGCCGGCGGACTGATCGTGGTTTCCGCGAATGAGCACCAAATCGAGCGCCGCATGTCGGCTTCGCCAAGCCGCGATTTCGGCTAACGTTTGCGGCGACCGTCCGCTGCGCGCATGGATGGAATCACCCAGCATGACGAGACGCCGGGAACCTGTCGATTCGATCAACTGGCTAAGCCGATCAAGGCTCTCCCGCGTAGTTCCTCCAGGGATAGGAATGGCGGCGGCGCGCATCGCCGAGGCCTTGCCCCAATGCGTGTCGGTGATTACCAGGGTGTGGCGCGCAGGCCAGTAAACAGCACGTTCCGGATAGAGCAGCAGCCGCTCTCCCGCGATATTTAAGGGCAGCGTGCTCATCGGTCAAAACCAGCAGTCATGCGGCGTACTCTATCGGCCAGTTTTTCCGAACTCACCCGGGTGCGTGTGCGGTCGATGAGCAAAGGAAACGCCAGAGGTGAAGGCCGCTGAATATCGAGAATCTTTATTATCGAGGAAGACAGGCGTTCCAATGTGCGACCCATGCGGCTTTTTTCGAGCTGGCGCTCGAGCACTTCACGGTGCGCCTGATCCACCAACAGGTTACCGCGATCATATTGCATGAATACGTCGAACAGCAAGCTACTGGATGCCTGAATCTGCCGAACGGTTTTGTTTTGGCCGGGATAACCGCTGAAGGTGAGTCCCGCTACGCGGGCGATTTCGCGGAACTGGCGTCGAGCCATCTCCGCTGCATTCAGACTCGCGGGAATGTCCAGGGCCAGGTTGGTGGGCGAGAGTAATCCCGCGGCTAAAGCTTCCTCAATAGGCGCAGGTTCGGCGGAGAGCAGTTCAAAGCCGTAGTCGTTGAACGCCATCGAGAAAGTTATGGAACGAAGCCGTGACATGCGGTACGCGACCAGAGCGGCGATGCCTTCATGCACCAGCCTTCCTTCAAATGGATAGAGGAAAAGGTGGTGCCCTTCGCCGGTTTTGACACGTTCGATCAGGAATTCGTCGAGGGCGGGAATGGCTGAAATGGCCGCCTGAGTTTCCAGTACCGGACGGACGGCCTCCATCTCAGCGTCGAGAAAAATGCCGGTGCGTGCGGCTTCCAGGCGGGCGCGAACGGCGCGCGCGAGTTCGCCGGACAGCGCCATGCGGCTGCCATCCCAGCGCGGAATCTCGCCGCCCGTCTTACGCGATCGGCGAACCCATGCGGTCATGTCGCGCACGCGGACGAATTCCAGAGTTTTGCCGGCGAAGACAAAGCGATCGCCCGAGCGCAGGCGCGCGATGAAAGTCTCCTCCACCGAGCCGAGGCGTCCGCCGGTAAGATAGCGAACGTCGATGGTGGAATCGCCCGTGATGGTGCCGATGCTCAGGATATGACGGCGCGCGATTTGTTTGTTCATCACGCGATACATGCCTTCGTGGAAAACTACGCGGGAGTATTCGGGGTAGGCGCGCAGGGCTTCCCCGCCCCGCGATACGAAGTCAAGAGTCCAGTCCCACTCCTGGTCCGTCAGACTACGGTACGCATACGTCGACCGAACCTCGGCCAGCAAATCGTCGGAAACGAACCCACCGGACAGCGCGATGGTGACCAGGTGCTGGCTCAGCAGATCGAGCGGGCACACGATCGGGTCGCGTCCTTCGATGGCTCCAAGGTAGTAAGCATCGCGCGCCGCTGCGACTTCCACCAGTTCGAAGGCATGCGTGGGCGCGCAGGTGACGCGACTGGGAACGCCGGGCCGGTGACCGGAACGTCCGGCACGCTGGAGCAGACGCGCGATACCCTTGGGGCTGCCGATTTGAATGACGCGATCGACCGGGGTGAAATCGACGCCGAGATCGAGACTCGATGTGCAGACGACGCATCGTAGGGTGCCTTCGCGCAGGCCATCTTCCACCCAATCGCGGGTCTTGCGATCAAGCGAGCCATGATGCAAAGCAACCAGGCCGGCCCAATCGGGGCGAGCATCCAGAATTGCCTGATACCAGATTTCGGTTTGCGAGCGCGTGTTGGTGAAGACCAGCGTGGTGCGGCCTTCTTCAATGGCGTCGAGGACTTGCGGAAGCATGTTGACGCCCAGGTGTCCGGCCCACGGAAAGCGCTCCATGGTGGGAGGAATGAGCGAATCGATCACCACGGATTTCGGGACAAGCCCGCGCACGAGCTTTCCTTTTCGGCTGCCGAGGAGCGTTTCCATGGCTACGTCGATGTTCCCTAGCGTGGCCGAAAGCCCCCAGGTGCAGACTTCGGGGGAGATGCGGCGGAGACGTGCGAGCAGAAGCTCGGTCATCACGCCGCGTTTCGAGCCGAGCAGTTCGTGCCACTCATCGACGACGATCATCCTCAGATCTTTGAAACGATCCGACGCATTTTCGTTTGCGAGGAACAAAGCCAGAGATTCGGGCGTGGTGACGAGCGCGGTGGGCAGGCGGCGGTTTTGCTTGGCGCGGAGCGAGGGTTTGGTGTCGCCAGTGCGGGCGGAGAGCGTCCACGGAATATCGAGCGCGGTGAGCGGAGCTTGCAGGGATTTCTCAGTGTCGGCCACCAGGGCGCGGAGGGGCGTGATCCACAAAACGCGCAGGGGAGGATTGGCTTCGCCATCGCCATCCATCCATTCGATTACGGGCCCCAGCCAGGCGGCCAGGGTTTTACCGGTCCCCGTGGCGGCGTGGATGAGGCCGGATTCGCCTTTGCGATACGCCTGCCACACTTCCTGCTGGAATGCGAAAGGCTTCCACTTCTTTGCTTTGAAAAAAGGCGAGACGGGGTTCAATTACTTCTATTTTGCTTCGGGCAGAAACGTGATTCGCAAGGCGTGGCTCCGGACGGCGGACGCCCTGTGCGCATCGAGCCATGTGACTTCGCCTCGCTTCGCGAATGGAATTAAGAGCGACGGCTCGTTCGATCTGGCGGCTTCGCTTTTGATGATGCGCTCAATCTTGACGAACGGACCGGGAAATTCGGTGGTAACGCTGGGGAGGGTGAGATCAATCGGCTTGTTATCACGGAAGTCGTGGCGTTGAAAACCCAATGGAACCTGCTTCAATTCCACGCGCAGGAATTCAGTGGGGATGTCTCCCAGGTTCTCCACTTCGTGTTTCTCCAGACGCCCTGGACTCAAACGGAACTCACCCGCGTGCAATGGTCGCCGCGTCGCCGTAAACTCGTGCTCTTCCAGGTGGCTGAAGCGGACCGGGCCGGAATCGGTGAGGTAAACATACACCGTCGGAGTTGCCGGATGGTTGTGGACTGGCAGTTTTTCATGCGGGCGATAGACGACGTGGATGACGCGCACTTGCCGGTTTTCAAAAACGCGGTGGTAGTTATCTGGGAGCGTCTTCAAGGGGTCCTGAGCGCGTAAGACAAAAGCGAAAACCGGCAATAAAAGAAAGCGCTGCACCGTTATACTGGTGTACCACTCGTGCTCATGAAAGAACTTCTTTTGATCGTTGGCATAGCCTTCATCGGTTTGGCAGGAACGGCTGGCGCGCAGGTGTGCACCGGAACGGTCGGCGCGCCCCCTGAGTTGCGGTCGGAGGGCCAGGCGGAATTAACGGGCGCGATTGCTTTGAATTGCATCCAGGTCCCTGCCGGCTGGTCCGTCAACTTCGACGTGGCTTTAAACGACGCCGCCGTGCCGATCACGAGCCGGGTTAACGAAGCCATGGTCTCAGTCAACGGCGGCGCGCCAGTCTATGGAAGCGTGACGTCCGTCGGCGGGCCAGGCAACAACGACATGCACTTTGCGGGGATCAGCGTTCCGGCGGGCAATTCGACGATCACTTTCTCTGGTATCCGAGCGAACGCAAACCCGGCGTATGTTCCTCTCAACAGCGGCGGTTTTGGTCAGGTGACGGCCGTTATCGCAGTGACCGGCAACCCGCTGGCGATCAACCAGGCTAACAACGGCTTCTTCGTCGGTATTGTCCTTCCGGGCCTTGGCGCCGTGTCCGTTACCGGTCCAAGCGTCAATGCTTGCGGCGCAGGCATCACCCTGGGCGCAGGTGTCAATTTCACGGTCAACATCCCGGAGCTATTCCCCACCGTGTTTAAGATCCAGGGACCAAATGGTGATTTGGATTCAGAGACGGGAATCGACCCCGGCGCGCCGCAGGCCGATTCCGGCACCCAACTCGCGGTGAGTATGTCGAGCCTCCCCTCCGGAATCACCTTCTATCTGCCGCTTTACATCATCAGCACTGCCAGCGGAACGGCCGTGCTGGTGACTGGGCCGGGCAGTACAATCCAACTGAGCAACGGACTGGTGACTTTTGACGACATTCCATACGTCCCGGTCATCGCCGGCGCCACTTATTATTACAATGTGACCGCCACTAACCCTGGCGTCTCGGAATCCTTCTTTATTCCTCTTTATAATTCGGCTGCCACTTTCTCGAGCGGTTTCACGCCGTCCATCACAGTGAATCTCGGGCCCACCGGCGACGTCACGCTGACGAACGTGCCTCGCTTCCTTGGAGGCGGCGCATCGACTGGCGTGGGCTTTACGGAGACTGCCACGGTGAGCCCCACGTCTATCGCCGCAGATAGCAGCGGCGGAAGCGAACAAGTCCTGACCGTGACGCCGCCATCGACTTCCTGCACATGGAGCGCATATACCGATTCCGGCTGGATTCAACTCGCACCCAGTTCGGGCACCGGCGCCGGAACACTGACCGTTTCCATGTCGCAAAACACGACAGGAGTGGACCGCAGCGGCTCGATCCAGATCAACGACGCAACGGTTTCAGTGAATCAGGCATTTACGGCGCAGGTATTCGCGGACGTTCCGCCCACCTATTACGATTTCGACGGAGTGAACCTTCTCTCTACCGAAGGGATCACGAACGGCTGCAGTTCGGCGCCACTGGACTTTTGCCCGACCGAAGACATCATCCGCTCCCAGGCGGCCATCTTTCTGGTGCGCGCCGTCCTACACACCGATGATTTCCCGTACAGCCCTGTTCCCTGGTTCAGCGATGTGCCGGCGGGCAGCTTCGGGTTCCAGTGGATTCAGAAAATGTATGAACTGGGGATCACGCAGGGCTGCGCAACAGGCTTGTTCTGCCCGAACGATCAAGTGACGAGGGCCCAGATGGCGGCCTTCCTGATCCGTATGCGTTACGGGGCATCGTACGCTTTCGATTACCCGCCAACGCCTTACTTCACCGACGTAACGCAGTCCACATTTGGATGGAGTTGGATTCAGCGAATGGCGGAAGACAACATCACTGACGGGTGCGGCTATCAACTGTACTGTCCGACCAATCCCGTTACCCGCGGCGATATGGCAACTTTTGTGATGCGGGCTGCCTTCAATGAACTGCTGCCGGCAGGCGAGCCGGTCTTGACGTCAATCAGCCCTGCGACGATCGTTCCTGGAGCAGCCCCTGTTACCTTCGCCATCTTTGGGCTCAACACGAACTTCGTGAACGGCGTGACGACACTGGGGGAGATGGCCGGCATCACGGCCGGACCCGTTACCGTGCTAAGCCCGACAGTTCTGACGGTGCAACTAAGCGCGGCGAGCAACGCGGCGCAGGAGCCTTTGTCACCAGTCGTAATCACCGGGACTCCGCCTGGGAATCAAGAGGCGGTGCTTCCAAATGGCCTCGTGGTTCAGTAACCGGGCGGCGTATACGTTCATTGAACGGCGGGACGGTGTCAGTTTCGGTATGCGATCGTCGTAAGTGAACTGTCCCAGGAATGAAACGAGCAGCGCGCCGGGAGGCAATCCAAGATCTGATGCAGCCAGCCTACCGTTTCGTGGCATGTTGTGACACACACTTCCCATTAGCGTAGCGGAATAGCGTCTCGACGGGAGCCGGCGTAGTTGATCGCCAACCCCGCAAGCACCACCACCACGGCTCCAATCACGTTGTACCAAAGAAACGTCACCTGAGTAAATCGCGCCACCGCAAGAATAGCCGCTTCCCCCACTAACATTCCCCAAAACGCCCCAGTTCCGCGCACCTGTTTGAAGAAAAACGCCAGCGTGAAGACACCTAGCAGCGTCCCATAGAACAGCGAGCCGATCATATTCACCGCCTCCACTAAGGAACCAAGCGTTCTGGCATACTGTGCGAACAGCATCGCATACAAGCCCCAGAAGACCGTCGCCATTCGGGATATGAGTAAGTAGTGCCCGTCCGACGCGAATGGTCGAATATGCCGCTTATAGATATCGATCACCGTAACTGTGGCAAGCGAATTCACTTCGCCGGAACTGGCTGACATGGCTGCCGAGAAGATCACCGCGATGATCAAACCGACCACTCCCACGGGCAGATAGTGCGTCACGAAAGTCAGGAACACGTAATTGGCGTCGTTGAAGCCATGCAAATCGGCGGCCTTCTCATAGAGTGCGATGCCCTGCCCTCTAGCCGTCAACAGATGCTTCTGCGCATCTGTGTAATTGGCCTTCTCGCGTTGCAGTGCGGCATCATCTCCTTTATGCCGCGCATCCAGAACCGCATAGGCCGCGGCCTTGCGATTTGCAAACGCATGGTCATAATCGCTCGAAACGGCCGTGAAGCCGGGCGTATCGCGCAATACCGCCATGGCGTGTGGTTGAAATAACATGGGCGGCGCAATGAACTGATACACCACAAACACCATCGCCCCCACAAACAGAATGAAAAACTGCATTGGCACTTTGGCCATTGCGTTGAAGAGAAGGCTCAACTTACTCTGTTCGATGCTCTTCCCTGTGAGATAGCGCTGTACTTGCGATTGGTCGCAGCCGAAGTAAGCCAGCGCGAGAAACGCTCCGCCGATTAACCCGCTCCACAAGTTATAGCGATTGTTCCAATCGAAGTGCGTATCTACCGCATTCAACCTACCCGCGGAACCCGCAAGGTACACGGCATCCAGCGGCGATACACCGGCAGGCAGAACGCGGAACACCATGACTAACGCCAGGACCAGTCCGCAAAAGATGACGCTCATCTGAACCACGTCCGTCCAGGTAACCGCGGGGATGCCGCCGGTTGCGGTGTAGAAGATGACGGTAAGTCCGATGACGATCACGGTAATCCGGTCATCCCACGAGAAGATTACGGAAAGTGCAATGGCCGGGGCATAGATGGTGATGCCCGCGCCGAGCCCGCGTTGGATCAAGAATATGACGGCGGCAAGGGAGCGAGTCTTGGCGTCGAAGCGCTGCTCCAGATATTCATACGCGGTGAAAACGCGCGTCCGGTGGAAGATAGGGACGACGGCGATGCACAGGATCACCATGGCCACGGGCAAGCCAAAGTAGAACTGAACGAAGCGCATTCCATCCACATAGGCTTGGCCGGTCGTCGAAATGAAAGTAACCGCGCCAGCTTGCGTGGCCATGATGGAAAGGCCCATGGCATACCAGGGCATGGTTCGATTGGCTAGAAGATACTCGCCAACGGTCTTGGTGCCGCGGCTCTTCCACAGTCCGAACGCGATGATAGACGCGAGGGTGCCAATCATCACCGCCCAATCAACGGGGCTCAAAACGCTGTTCATGAGAAAGCGCGCGTGAATGCGTAGAAGATGAAAATAAGCGCGCCAAGAAACACAAGGACGAAACCGTAGAGCCGCGGCCAGGTGCCTAGAATGGGCGGCGGGTCATCCGGGTCGTCCAAATCGTCCAATGGGGGTGTCAAGCGATCAGTTCGCCTTCGAGTACTGTGACTGCCTGTCCGATGAGCCGCACGCGGTTCCCCTGCAGGCGAACCTTGACCACCCCGCCGCGCTTGGAAGCCTGAAAAGCCGTCATCTCCGTTTTGCCGAGCTTTGTTGACCAATAAGGGGTTAGTGCGCAATGCGAGGAGCCGGTGACCGGGTCTTCATCGATTCCAGACCCGGGCGCGAAAAAGCGGGAAACAAAGTCAAACTCCGTTGCCCGGCTGGTAACAATCACGCCACGCACCGGAAGCTGCCGGAGCAAGGAGTGGTTCGGATTCAAGGCTCGCAGAACCGCCTCCGATTCCACTTCCAGCAGGTAATCGAATTTGTTGCGGCCCACGTAAACGGGTTGGACACCCAGAGCTTCGAGGAGTTGGCTGGGTGGCTCGGCCGGTTCGTTGGGGGTGGCGGGGAAATCAAGTTCGATCCAGTCAGCGAGTTGAGCCGCCGTTAACAGACCGCTCTTGGTGTGAAATCGCGCTTGCTCGCCAGGCTTCAGGTAACCCTTTTCCCACAACGCGTGAGCACTGGCGAGAGTAGCATGGCCACAGAGCGCCACCTCAACGGAAGGCGTAAACCATCGAAGCGAATAGCCGTCGTTTTGCGGATACAGAAACGCGGTTTCGGCCAAGTTCATTTCCGCCGCAACATTCTGCATCCATTCAGGTTCCCTTGGACCTGCTGTCACGCACACGGCAGCGGGATTGCCTCGAAATGGTGCAGCTGAAAAAGCATCGACTTGTAGGATCGGAATGCGAGCCATCAAGCAGAATTGTACTCTGCCCGCGTCATCGCCTACATAATCGCCGTTACTGAAACAGCGGCCGGAAACCGCGCACGCTGGGATTTTGGACTTTCGCGATCAAAGGCAGCGTCTGAGGCGCTCCCGTTTCCGCGTGATAGACCGAAAGTAACTCAAACTCGTCGAACCCGATAGCACGGGCATATTGCCGGATGTAACTGGTCGCGTATACGCCGCCAGGTAGTTTGCGGAACTCCCCGTTCTCAACCGCTTCGAGGTGCCGCTTGCTGATCTTGGTCCGCTCCGCTATCTCCTGGAGCGTCAACCCGGTCTTCTCTCTTGTCGCAATCGCGGCGAACAGGATAGGATTCTTCATTAAGTTGTACGTCTTTACAATAGACTGTGACTTAGCGCACCACGTATTCTCAACTTTGCGTCACAGTGTAGCACGAAAATGTTTTGGGCCAAATAAAATTGTTGGATATGACACGTCCGGGAGTTCGCGAAGTCTCGAGAAGAAAGCTGGTAAAATCCCTTGCTGCCGGGGCTGGCGCATTTTGCTTTCCCTGGCGGGCAAAGGCCGCGCTCGGGCGCCCCAGATTGACCATCATTGTTGTCGCTGCGCAGTTCCGGTCCGACTATTTGTTCCGTAACCTCAATGTTTTCAATGCGGGCGGGTTTCGTAGATTAATCGATGAATCGGCCTTTTTCCCGGATTGCCAGCTTCATTCCACCACATTTACAAGTACCGGCCTCGCGACAATTGCAACCGGAAGTTACCCGGCCATCCACGGAATTGTGGCCAACCGGTGGTATGAAACGGGCGCTCACCGATTGAAGGTGGCGGAGCCTTCGGACATCGCCGTTACAACTCTGTTCCAGCAGGAAACCGACCCGGCCAACCGATTTTTTGCAATCGGCGCAACTGAGGCTCAAGCGGGTCTTTTCAAACCGGGAGCGGCCAGCGGGGTATTTTTTCGAAAACCGGATAGCACCTTCGCCACGTTGGGGAACGAACCGGGGTGGCTAAGCGCCTTCAACCAGGTGCACGCCGCCGAGAAACTGCAAAACAAGGGCTGGTTTGCCCAGGGTGCAGGGGTGGGCGCCACGCCCCTGCGAACGCTGCACTATGACGCTGCAAAACAGGAGAATTTTAAGGCGTTGCTGGCTTCTTCGCCGTTCGCGCAATCAGCCGAAATTCAACTTATCCGGGAGACGATTCGAGCTGAAAATCTGGGCTTGAATTCGTCTGATACGGTGGTTGCGGTGCTAGACTCACTTGGCAGGCTGGGCAGCGAGACCGGCGCCGCATCACCCTTGATCGACGATGAAGTGGTTTCCCTGGATGCTGACCTGGCGGCGCTCCTCGACTGGCTGGACGCCCGAGGCCAAA
>Ga0326727_10012073_pt1 | contig 19809 bp, 20 predicted proteins | sample MB2enrmetagenome_FD_207643 | JGI IMG/M metagenome (GOLD analysis project Ga0326727, IMG submission 207643) | Lab enriched peat soil microbial communities from McLean, Ithaca, NY, United States - MB29MY | ecosystem: Environmental > Terrestrial > Soil > Wetlands > Peat | place: USA: New York...
TCGTTTCCGTTTTGCTTTCATAAGTCTGCTCTTTCTTATCTACAGCAAACCGGCAAAAATCGAAACTTACCCGTGGTCTAATTTTAGGGGTCCACCTCTCTATTCACCATGGCTCCATTCCGCGCATCAAGGGCATTGCCGGAACTTCCACACTCACAGCGACCGTAAAATCACTCCGACCTCTGCCGAATATGAAGCGACGGCACTCCCCGCCGGGCGTGAGGACGCGAGGGCCGATCGGGCGCAAGTCAGGTTTTTAAAAAGCAATCTTCATCGGAGGCAGGGACGGCTCGCCGAGCCGTCCGAGGTCGCCTCGGCGAGGCGACCCTGCCAAAACCTGATTTGCGCCCGGGCCGATCTTGGGGTGCATTTTTTAGTTGCCAAAGGGAGGGGTTTTGCCTATTGTCGCGGCATTCAGCTTGTATCCCAAAGCCGAACGTTCGGTTTAATAATGCCCTGTACAGGGAACCGCGCGACACACATTGATGGGTAAAAAGTAAAGTTATATGTCAGCCAAACTATTCGTCGGTAATCTAACCTTCACCGCGACCGAAAACGACTTGCAAGATCATTTTGCGCAAGCCGGCGTGGTGGTGTCGGTTAACATCATGCAAGACCGGATGACGGGGCGTTCCCGCGGTTTTGCCTTCATTGAAATGTCTTCCAAGGAAGACGCGGAAAAGGCGATCCAAATGTTCCACTCCAAAGACTTTCAAGGTCGCCCCTTGACCGTCAATGAAGCGCGGCCTCGTGAAGAACGTCCGCCGGGCGGCGGCGGGGGCGGCGGGGGCGGCGGCTATCGGGGCGGCGGGGGCGGCGGCGGGTATCGCGGCGGGGGCGACCGGCGCGGCGGGGGCGGCGGCGGGGGCGGCGGCTATCGCTGATTTTCCGTCAAACCCGCGGGCCTCCGCGCAGACGCAGGCCCGCGTCTGTTCCTTTAGACGAACTTGCCTGGATTCAAAACACACTTTGGATCCAGGCTTTTCTTGAGTTGCCGGTGCAAGGACCGCAGCGCGGGGGACGCGGCCAGGGGCCACCAGGGCTTCTTGGCCAGCCCAATGCCGTGCTCGCCGGTAATGACCCCGCGCCACGCCACCACCTGCCGGAACAATTCGTCCACCACAGCCCGGCCGCGGGACCGGGCGCCGGGACAATTCTTGTCAAACATTACATTGACATGGAGGTTGCCGTCGCCCGCGTGGCCGAAGCAGGCCAGGGGCAGGCCGGATTTTTCCTGCAGGCGGGCGGTGAGGGCAAAAAGATCTTCCAGCCGGCCGCGCGGGACCACGATGTCCTCGTTGAGCTTGGTCAGCCCGGTGTCGCGCAGGGCGAAGGAGAATTCCCGGCGCAACTGCCAAAGCTCCTCGCATTTCTCCCGCCCATAAGCGCGCCGCAGAAGCCGGGGGCGGCGGGCGCGGAGAAGGTTCTCCAGGGCGGGGGTTTCGCCGCGGACCGACTCTTCCCGGCCATCCAATTCCACCATGATCATGGCGCCCAGGCCGTCCAGTTGTTTGCCGCCGGTCCGCCGGCGGGCCGCGGCCACCGTGAATTGATCGGCGACTTCCAGGGCGGAAGGCAAAAAGCCGGCCGCGAAAATCGCGCGGATGGCGCGGGCCGCCGCCCCCATGGAATCAAACCCCGCCACCAGCAGCGATTGGAACGGAGGCAGCGGAATGAGTTTCAACGTCGCTTCCGTCACCACGCCGAGCAGGCCCTCCGAACCGACAAACAAGCCGGTCAAATCGAACCCGGATTTGTTCTTGTGGGTGCGCCCGCCCAGCCGGACCCTGGCGCCGCCGGCCAGGACGACTTCCAAACCGAGCACAAAATCGCGGGTGACGCCGTATTTGAGGCAGCGCGGCCCGCCGGCGTTGGTGGCGATGTTGCCGCCGAGGGTGCAATCGGCGCGGCTGGCCGGATCGGGCGGATAGCAGAGGCCCTTCTTTTCCACCGCCTCCTGCAGGGTTTGCAGGATGACGCCGGGCTGGACGACCGCCACAAAATCCCCGGTGTGGATCTCCAGGATGCGGTTCATGCGGGCCAGCGAAAGCACAATGCCGCCGCGCGCCGGGACGCATCCGCCAACGTAGCCGAAGCCCGCCCCGCGCGCGGTCACAGGGATGCGGTGGCGGCTGGCAAATCGCAGGAGGAGCGCGACCGAATCCGCGCGGCGCGGCAGGGCCACCGCGTCCGGCAGGCGGGCGGCGAACCATTTGTCGCCGGAATGGGCATGGCGCGTCGCGCGGTCCAGGCGCAGATCGCCCGCCGGCAGGAGTTTTTCGAGCTGTCGCAGCGGGCCTGTCCAGGGCGCCTTCACCGGGCGGAGGGGTCCTGGTATTTGAGCAAGGCCCGCGCCTCTTCCGCCTGGTCCTCGGGCACCTGCAGCAAAACGCCGCCGGAAGTCTCGACGCCCAGGACGACATCCTCGTTCTTCACATTGACAGTTAAGTTGGCGGATTCGAGCCGGCCGCGGATGAGTTCCGCGTCGGCGGGATTCAAGGTGGTATAGACGGTGACAAATTCCATGGAAGGAACATGGCCCCGGAAGGCGGAAAACTCAAGGAAAACGGTGTGCTGAAACCGGGCGGAGGCGCATTTGACTTTTGGGGGTATTCTCTCCCAGTCTTAATCTGAATCATAATCCTAGCCAAAGACATTTGAAATTTTCGGTAGGGCGGCGCTGCCGCGCCGCCCAAAACCTGAGAGACATTTTTACGAGATTTTCAAAGTCAGAATCTAATCTCTTTCGTGCAGCCGCGATCCGATTGGGCTTTGACCAAAACGACCAGCATCCAGATTGGGATTAAGATTATGAGCAAGATTAAGATTAAGACCCGGAAACTGCCACCCAAAAAATCGCATGCGTCCACGGGCGGCGCGCCGCGGTTCAGAGCCATTCCAGCGTTCGCCTCAATTCGTCGTCCGTGTTGTAAAAATGCGCCGATATCCGCAAGTACTGGCGCCCGGCGCGATCCCCGCGCAACGACATCTCGATCCCCGCCGCGCGCAGTTTCTGGAGCAAGCCGGCCAGGTCCGCCGGCTCCGCGCCCTCCCGGCAAAAGGTGATGATCCCGCTGGCGTGGAGCGGCGGAGCGTCCGCCTGGAGGACGATCCAGCCCTTTTGCTGGAGGGCCGGAACGAGCCAGGCGCGTTTGCGCAGCAACTCGGCGGCGATGTTTTCCACCCCCACCTCCAGCAACAATTCCAGCGCGGCCTGCATCCCCACCAGCCCCAGCAAGTTGGCGGTGCCGGCCTCGTAACGCCGGCCGTCGGGCGGAAAAACCAGTTTTTCCTGCGCCACAAACCCGGCCGAGCGGACATTATGCCAGCCGTAAATCCTGGGAACCAGTTTCTCCTGCAATGCCTTGCGCACATAAAAAATGCCCGCGCCGCAGGGACTCAGCAGCCATTTGTGCGCGCCCGCCGCCAGGAAATCCAGATGCCGGCAGGAGATGGGGAAGGCGCCGAGCGTTTGGATGGCGTCCACACCAAAGAGGATGTTCCGGTCGCGCAGGTATTGGCCGATGGCTTCCAGGTCGGGGCGGAATCCGGCCAGGAAATGGTTGCTGGACAGCGCGACGAGGCGGGTTTGTTCGTCCACCTGGCCCATGACATCCACCGGCCGGATTTTCCCCAATTCGCGGACATTCATCAGGCGGACCTGGACGCCCTTTTCCGCCAGCGCCAGCCAGGGATAGACATTGGAGGGATAGTCGTCGAAGTAGATCAGGATATTGTCGCCCTTGCGCAACGGCAGCCCGGCGGCCGCCACGCTCAACGCCAGCGAAGTCGGCCCGATCAGCGCGATCTCCTCCGCTTGCGCCCCGATCAGGCGCGCCGCCAGTTCGCGCGTCTGCTGGAAGCGGGAGGGCGGGACGGGCGAATCCTGGGCGGCCTGCGAGCCTTGCAGGGCGTAATCGCGCACCGCCTCGGCCACCCGGCGCGGGAGCGGGCTGGCCGCGGAATGGGCCAGGAAAATTTTCGCGCGCGCCACCGGAAACTCGTGCCGGCGCAATTCCTCGTTCTTTTGCAGTTCGTCAATCGTCATGTTCCGCCATGCAGTCAGTACTATTTCCCGCTCAGCGCGTTGTCCAGGTCGCTCCCCGGTCCGTAGAGATGCAAGTAAAAAGAAACAATGTGCCAGGCAATCACCAACATCACGATGTAATAAACCAGCTTGGGCGACCATTCGGCGATGAGGCGCATCTTGCGGCTGCCCTCCTCCTGGTAATGCCGGTGCAGCCGCCCCAGCGTCTCATCCAGTTGCCCGCTGATTTCGCCGGTCGCGTAAAGGCTGGCGAACATTTCGGGAAACTGGGGCGATTGCTTGACCAATTCCGCCGGCGTGGCCCCGGACTCCACCGCCTCCCTCCAGCCGCGCACGGCCCGGCCCAGGGCGGGCGAACCGCTCGCCGCCGCCGCCAGTTCCCAGGCGCTGGTGATGAGGACGCCCGCATTGAGCAGCGCCTCCAACGCCGCCGCCAGCCGCGCCAGGGCCAGACAGCGCCGCGCCGCGCCCAGCATCGGAACGGGCCGGAGAATGTTTTCCACCGCACCGCGCCATTTTTCCCCGTGCCGCCCCTGGCCGGCAAAAACCAGGAAGCCGGCGGCCGCGTAGATGGGAACGAGTATCCCCAGGACCAGGAACGAAAACCGCATCCAACCATGTCCCGGCTTGAGAAAATCAATGAACGCAAATACGACCACCGCGAAATGAAGCAGAAAAGCCGGATACATTAAATCCGAAATCACCTTCCGCGCCAGTTGCGACCGTTCCTCGTAGTAACCGGCGAGCAATTTGAAGCAGGCGTCCAGGCGCCCGCTGCGGTCGCCGGCGTTGACCAGGGCGGCATCGAAGGCCGGCATCCAGCCGCCCATTCGCGCCACGGCGTCGCCGACGGACGCCCCCTCGGTCAGAAACTGCCGCCATTGGGCGATGGGCGCGCGCAGGGAACGGGAGGGGGGATTGCCCTGAACGTGTTCCAGGGCCTTGGGCATGGCCAGCCCGGCTGAGAGCATGGCGCCGAGAGTATGATACAATTCGGCGCGCTGCTTCAGTTGCCCGGGCGTAAGGATCAATGTCACCCAATCAGTTTGTCAAACTGCGCCTTCAGATCGCGCTTGGAGACCATGCCGACAATCTGCCCGGCCACTTCGCCGCCTTTGAAAAGGAGAAAAGTGGGAATGGCGCGCACTCCGTAATCCGCAGCCAGTTCCTGGTCTTCTTCAATGTTGACTTTGCCGATGCGAACGCGGTTGTCGTACTCGCCGGCCAGTTCGTCGAGCACGGGGGCGACCTGCTTGCAAGGCCCGCACCACTCCGCCCAGAAATCCACCACCACCGGCAGCGGGGACTTGAGCACCTCCTGCTCAAAGTTTGCCTTGTTCAGCTTGACGATATTAAGCGCCATCATAATTCAAAGGTCAGTTGGGCGTGAGATTGGAAATGCCGCCAAGAACCAGAAACAAGCAGGACCCAACCGCCGCCAGCACAAACACCACGGCGACAATGGCCAGGACCTTGTCCAGCGCGCCAATGCCGGCGCCCGGCCCCATATAAGCAGCGGGACGGGGAGCGGCCCCGGCCGAAGACGGTTGCCGGGCCGCCGCGGCAGGCGCGGCCGCGCGGGAAGGCGGAGGCGCCGCAGGCGGAGGAGGCCCTGCCGCCCGGGGAGCGGCCGGCGCGGCGGCCGGCGCGGCCGGCGCGGCCGCCGGCGCGGCGGTTCCGGCCGCGGTTGGCGGGCCGCCTGGACTGAGCGTCGGCAACTTGATGGTCGGGGCCGACGTGGGCTTGGGAGGCAAATTGATGCGGACGGTTTCCTTCTTGGGCTGAACCTTGGTGACTTCAGCCGGTTTGGGCGGCATCGCGCCCCCGGGCAGATTCGGAATATTCTCTGACATAGTTTCCTTTTGTGCCGACAAGCTAAAGTTGCCGCCGCCCGCTGTCAAACCCCAAGTTCCGGCAATCTCCCGGAAGAGATCGCGGGCGTCTCCTGTTTCAGTTTCGCCACTGAAGACGGACTATCGTTGGCCGTATCCGCCCGGCTCCCGGCCGCCGCCGGACTCCCGCTCCCGGCCGCGAGATTCCCGGCCGCCTTGTCCGGGGGGGCGCTCCTCGCGCGGGCGGGCGATGTTGACCGTCAGGGCGCGGTCCTGCAATGGTTTGCCGTGGAACATTTCGATGGCCTTGGCGGCCTCGGCGGACGAGGCCATTTCCACGAAGGCAAACCCGCGCGATTTGCCCGTGAATTTGTCCATCATCAAGTTGACGGAGCTGACGGCGCCCGCCTGGGCGAAGCAATCCCGCAGATCGTCTTCCGTGGTGTTGTAAGACAGGTTTCCGATGAATAATCTTGTGTCGTTCATGTGTGTAGTAGCAGTTGAGAAGCCCGAAGACTACCGCGTTTAGCCTGTGGCTGAAACATCCAACGCGCTTGATTTCTTGGATTTAGGTCGTCAATTCACTTTTCAGTCGCTTTTGTTCTTTCTTGCGCGATGTTGGGTTTTTACCGGGCCAGCCCCCGGGTGTCAATGAAAACTGGCGTTTTCCGCGCATTTTTTACTCTCCGGCGTAACGCAACCCCCAGGACGCCCGCATGGCGTCCAGCGTTTTCATAATGGAAAGGGTCTCATCCAGCGGCATCAGGGCGCTCTCCAGCCGCCCCTGCCGCAGGCAATTCATGAACTCCGCCGCCTCGAATTGAAAGCCGTTCCCCGGGTAAGGCATGTCAAAATGCTCGCTTTGGCCCCGGCTCCGCGTCACTGTCATCCGGCTCGGTTTCCACCAGACGCCATGGACCTGGATGGAGCCGCTTTCGCCAAGGATCTCCGCCTCGCCGGGGCTGTCGGCCCGCAAGCCCGCATACAGCGCCGCCGCCGCGCCGTCTTGGTAATGGAAAATCATGGCCGCCTGATAATCCACGCCTGTCGCGCCCATCTCCGCGGCGCTGCAAATTTGCGCCGGCGGCCCCAGGATCATGGAGGCGAGGGACACCGGATAAACTCCCACATCCAGCAACGCGCCGCCGCCCAGCGCGCGGTTGAAATGCCGCCCTTCCGGGGAAAACGGGCGCCGAAAACTAAAATCCGCGGCCAGCAATCGCACGCGGCCGACCGCCCCTTCCGCCAGCAACTGGCGCAAGCGCGCCATCACCGGGAAGGCCCGCGTCCACATCCCCTCCATCACCAGCAACTTCCTGGCCCGCGCGCGCCGGATGACCTCCGCCGCCTGGGCGGCGCTGAGGGCGAACGGTTTCTCGCACAGCACCGCCTTGCCCGCCTCCAGGCAGAGCAGGCAATTCTCCGCGTGAAAAGGGTGAGGCACCGCGACATACACCGCCTCCACCTCCGGGTCCTGCGCCAGCGCGGCGTAACTTGCGTGGCGGCGCGCCGCTCCCCAGCGCGCGCCGAAACTTTCCGCGGCCGCCGCGGAGCGGGACCCCGCCGCGACCAGCCGGGCCTCCGGCATGGAGGTCAAGGCCTCCGCGAATTTGTTGGCGATATGGCCGGTTCCAATAATTCCCCAGCGAACAGGTTGCATGTTTATTGGTTATATCGGGCATCGTGCCCGGAAAGCAAACCCCAATCGGACTGATCGGACTGATCCGACCGATCCGGCCGATTCACCCTATTTCTTTCCCGCCTCCCGGATCACCATTTCCTCCCCCGCCTTCCAGGCGTGCTCCTGTTGGTCCACCACCAGCGTCCGCGGCAGCACCTCCACCAGGTGCCCGAAAAGCCGCATCGTAATTGTCCCCGGCAAATAGAGCGGGTCCTGCAACAGCATTTCCCCAAAAGGCAGATTCGTCGCGGCTTCGCCGAATTTTACCAGCTCGGCCAGATTGGGCCGCGCCACTTGATCGTCCGGAAAACTCAATCCCTCCGAAATCTTCAGCGCCGGCTGCGAAATCCGCAACGAGGGCCGCCCCGCCGCGTCGGACATAAACACAATCTCCCACGGCCCCTTGGCCACGCGCCGGTGCTCAATCCACCAAAAGGCGGCGCAGTAAAACACCGCGGCCAGAACAGCCGCCGCGGCCAGATGCCGCAACAAGCCGTCGCGGCGCGCCGGAATGACGGGAGGCTGGCTCAAATTTTCACTTTAAACTCTTCCCCGGCCCGGAGCGAGAGCGCGAAGGCGCACAGCAGCCGGGGAATCTGTTCCAGATCGCGCAAACTGATCATCTCCACCGGGGAGTGCATGTAGCGGTCGGGCAGGCTGATCAGCCCGCTCGGAATCCCGCCCCGCGTCCAGAAAATCACATCCGTGTCCGTCCCGCTGGTGGCCGAGGTCGCCTCGTGCTGCAACTTGATTTTCTGCGCGCGCGCCACCGCTTCCAGCCGCGCGATGACTTCGGGATGATTGCAAACGCCGTGCGTGATGGTCGGCCCGCGCCCCACCTTCACATCCCCGTGCTGCTGCTGGTTGACCGTCGGATAATCCGTCGCGTGCGTCACATCCACCACCAGCGCCACATCCGGCTTGAGCGTGTAGGCAATCTGCCGCGCCCCCAGCAGGCCGACTTCCTCCATGATGTTGGAGACGGCCAGGATTTCCGCCTTCAACTTCCCCTTGCTTTCCCGCGCCAGCCGCAAGGCCTCGGCCACCGCGAAAGTCCCGACCCGGTTGTCGAACGCGCGGGCCACGGCCAGGTCCTTGCGCAGCAATTCAAAGCAATCCGCCACCGTGATGGGATCGCCCACCCGCACCAGCCGTTCCGCCTCCCGCCGGCTGGGCGCGCCGATGTCAATAAACAATTCGTGGATTTTGGGCGCCTTCCCCTCCGCCTCCCCTTTCATCAAGTGCGGGGCCACGTTGCCCACCACCCCGCGCACCGGCCCGCCCCGGGCGTGGATGACAATGCGCTGCGCCTTGCTGATGGCCGGGTCCACCCCGCCGAGCTTGCGGACATAAATAAAGCCCTCCTCGTTAATATAATTGACCACCATCGAGATTTCATCCGCGTGCGCCGCCAGCATGAGCCGGGGCGACCCGCCCTTGTTCAGGACCGCCACGGCGTTGCCGTAGGCGTCGGTGAAGGTTTCGTCGGCAAACGGCCGCGCATAATCCAGCCAAACCCGCTGTCCGCGCGCCTCATGGCCCGAGGGGCTGGGCGTGTTGACCAGCCGTTCCAAAAACTGCAAGGATTCAGTTCGCATGATCGAATTCTAAGCCTTGAGCCGGCACAAGCAATGCGGAACCGCGCCGCGCGCCATAGCCGTGGCGACGGCCCATGCCCTGCGCGGCGGGCGCGGTGTGCGCGCCCGACTACCCAAGACCGCCGCATGACAAGCCATGTCCGGCAGCACGCTGGCGGGCAGTTTGTCACCGGCGGCAACGGGCCGAAGGGGACGCAGCGGAAGGGGTGGACGACATCCCCGGCTTGGCCGCGCCAAACCAAAACCAGCAAAGCCCGCAGACCATCAAACCCAGGACGGACAGGCACGCTCCCCATCGAAAAGCCATGTCCCGGTAAACCAGGGTGATCTCGTGCCGGCCCGCCGGGGTTTCCACAGCTTGGAAGGCCTGGTTGGCGCGCCATAACGGCGCGGCGCGGCCGTCCATGCTGGCTTTCCAATTGTGATACCAGGCCTGTGAAATGGACACCATCGCCGGACCGGGCGTTTGGACTTCCAGGGTGATCCTGGCGGAGCCGAATTGTTTGATGAGCACCCGCGCCGCTTCCTGCCGCCGGGCGGTGATGGAAGATTGCGCTTCCAGCGGCAGGAAAATGGTTTTGTGGAAGTCACTTTTGGGGTCGGCCAGCGCCTGCAGGGTTGTTTGCTCGCCGGCAAAGACGGGCGCCTGTCCGGCGGTGATCCACGGAATATAGGAAGGGCGCGGCACCCAATCGAAAACTTTTCCCGGCGCAATGGTGTAGGAGACCGCCATGACATCCTCCAATCCGGCGAGCCGGGCGACGGAGTTGGTGTCGAAAAGGGAAAGCACTTTGTCAATATCGCGCAAGTAGAGCGAGAAAAAGCCGTCCGCCTTGGGCACGCCGTCCAGCAAATTGCAGTTGGCCAAAAAGACCGACCGGTCCAGCAAATAATTGGCCGTTAATTCAGCCGTCGGATTGTAATAGATCCGCCGGGCGGAGTAGGGGGACATCATAACGCGGGATTCCCCGGCCGCCACCGGCCGCGGTTTCAGGACCACGGCCAGCCCGGGCTGATAAATGGAAGGGTCCACCGTGGGATTTTGCCACGGCTCATGGGTGAGAACATCCAGCCAGAACAAGGCCAGCAGGGCCAGGCCGGTCCAGCCGCGCCCCGCCGGGCGGACGGCCAGAAGATAAAGGAGGGCGATTATCAGAATCAGGAAACCGGCCCGTTGCAATCCGTTGGCGGCCACCGCCGTCCAAGCCAGGCGGCCGGCGGGCGACAGGCGGGCAAACCAGAGAATCAGTCCAATGAGAACCAGGAGAATGACGCCGCAGGACAAATCCGGCTTCCACCAGCGCAGCGGGAGCGGTTTCCAATTCTCATATTGCCCGATCGCCACCGCCGCGAGCAACGGCAGGACAAAGAGCGTGACCAGAACGAATTTCACCGGGTAACGGAAGAGGCCCAAAAACGGGAATAGATGTTGCAGCAGCGGCAATAAGCAACCCTGGTCCCCCAGCGCCAGAACCAGGCTCAGACCCAACAGGACGCCCGGCAGCCACACCCGCCAGGAACGACCGCGGACCACGGCCATCACCGCCAGGAAAACAGCGCCGATCCCCGCGTAATAGGAGGAAGTCCAGTATTGATGCTCTTGCACCACGATTTGCTGCCATGGGGAAGTTTGGAAAAGGGGGACCAGAAAATTCGCCCAGCCGCACGGCGGCATGGACCAGGCGGAATTGCCATACTGGGTGCTCCGATTGGAATGAAGGCTCAAATCCAGGAACGGCAACAATTGCGCCGCCGCCAGACAAAGAGCCAGCCCGCCCACCGCAATAAAACGGCGCGCCACCACCAAACGCGGCAGGGCCGCCTTTCGCTGGACGACGACCGCCAGCGCGAAAAGGAAGAGCCAGGTGAACAGAATCGTTTCCGGGCCGCCCGCCAGCGCCTGAAAAGCCGCCGCCAGCGCCGCCAGAATGATTTTCCGGCCGCCGCATTCCCAGGCCTCCCCGGCCAGCCAGACCACCCACGGCATCAGCGCGAAAGTGGCGATGTGACTGGGCCACATGAGAAAATCAAGGGATAGGCCGTTGAAGGCGAAGAGGGTTCCCGCCACCGCCCCGCCCAGGCGCGAACCGCTCCAGCGCGCGGCCAGAAAGCACATGCCAAGGCCGCCAAGAAAAAGATGCAACAAACAAAAAAACGGCAGGGACCAGGCCGGCGGCAACAGCAGATAAATCAGCGAGGGCGGATACAGCGCCAGGGTGTTCCACTGGGCCAGAAAAGGCGCGCCGCAGCAACTGAGCGGATTCCAGAGGGGCCACTCGCCCCGCCAAAAGCTGTCGCGCAAATAACCGGCCACCGGATAACTAAACAGCCCGAAATCGCGCACCGCGAAGGTCTGCCGTCCTTGCAGCACATCGCGGAACGGAATAAAAACCATCACCGCCAAAAGGACGGCGAACCGCCCCGGTGAGAACCAACTCCGGCCGGCGCGGGCGGGCGCGGCAGGGTCCTCTGCCGGGCCGTTTCCCGGCTCGAACCCATGGTTGCCGGCGTGGGCGGGGGAATCGGATTCCTCGCTCATGCGCGTTTGCAACCGGGCCGCCCGCCGCGTTCCGAAAGCGGCCGCTGCCGGCGCGGGGCAGGGCCGCCGGCGCCTTTATTGTCTTTCGTATTCACCTTTGTTGACACGTTTGAGGACGGTAAAGCCGGCCTTCTTGGCGTCGGAAATGGAAAGCGAGCGGAGCGTGTTGAAGGTGGAAATGACCTTGCGCACGGGCCGGCGGCAGGCGGGACAAACCTTCAATTCCGGCGCGTCGAGCGGGCGGCGCAAAGTGAACCGTCCCTGGCAAATCGGGCAATTTCCTTCACACAATTCATATTCGTACAATGGCATGGCGGATCTCCTGATAGCAGATGTCGCGTCAAATTGCGCTGTAATAATATAGCATATTCTGAGGCGGGCTGGAGGAAGGAGATTAAGATTAAGAGAAGATACCCCAAAAGTGAGATGCGCCCCATCGGCGGTTCCTCCGGGGAATCATCTTTACATCCCGCCGCCTTCTTCCAAACAATACCCCCATGCGGAAGAACCCTCGGCGGCTGGCGGGGTTGCTGGCGGCTGCCTGTCTTGGCCTGGGGCTGTGGCTTGGCCCCGGCTCCCCGGCCCTGGCGGCGGCGGGACCGCGCTTTCATGTGGATGCCTGGGGAACGCGCGACGGCCTGCCCGACAATGAGGTCATCGCCATTATCCAGACGCACGACGGCTACCTCTGGCTGGGGACGCTCAACGGCCTGGTGCGTTTCGACGGCCTGCAATTCAAGGTGTTCGATGAACACAACACCCCCGGACTGCCCAGCGGGCGGATCGTCTTCCTTTTTGAGGACAGCAGGACCAACCTCTGGCTCGGCACGGAAACCGCGGGCGCGCTGCTCCTCCAAAACAACAAGATCACCGACCTGGCCTTCGGCAAGGGCAACCCCGCCGGCGGCGTTTGGGCGGCGTGCGAAGATGCCACCGGCGCAGTCTGGCTCCGCGCTAACAATGGCGAACTGGCCCGCTATCACGATGGCAAATTGGAAATCCTCCCCAAAATCGTCCCCGGTCACACGCTGATTGCCGAGAAATCCGGTTTGATTTTTACAGGAACCGATCAAATAGATCCTGCCGCCGTGCGCAGTTCCATGCCCCTGCCCTTGACGAGAGTCTCCGGCATGGCCCAAGTTGATTTCCTCCTCGCCAGCCGGACGGGCGGGCACTGGTGTTTTGGACTGGATGGGGTCACGAACATGGTCGAAAAATGGGCCGGCGACCGATTGGAACTCAATTTAGGGCCGTATCCGTGGAAGGACACGGAAATCACCGCCGCTTGCGAAGATCTGGACGGCAATTTGGTCGTTGGTACCCGGACCAACGGAGTTTGGTGGTATGGATCGGACCGCAAAGCTGCCAAGGTGGAGGGACTTTCCGGCAACTACATTCTGGCGCTCCACACGGACGATTCCGGCGGACTCTGGGTGGGTCTTGATGTCGGCGGCTTAAATCGCGTCCAGCGCCAGCTTTTCCATCCGCTGGACGCTGCCACCAACCTCACCGTCCATTCCGTCTGCGAAGATGGCCAGGGCCGCCTCTGGTTCAGTTCCACCAGCCGGGGCATTGATTATTGGAAGGACGACATCCTCAAGAACACCGACTCGGCCATTTGGAAGATCAGCCGATTCAACCCCCGCAGCTTGTTGGTGGATCGGGATCAGAATATCTGGGCGGCCATTCTCGGCAATGGCCTTTTCCGCTGGTCCAAAGACCAATTCCTGCCGGACAAGGGATATGAGGGCCTTCACTTCAACCAGAGCATTTACGCCCTGCATCAGGATCGGGCGGGACGTCTTTGGGCCGGCACCCAGCGCGGCCTGGCGTGCTGGGACGGCCAGGCCTGGCAGATGTTCACCACCAGCAACGGCCTTTCCGCCAACATCGTCCGCGCCATTGCCGGCGATGCGGACGGCCGTCTTTGGATTGGCACCGAAGGAGGCGGGCTGGATTGCCTCAAGGACGGCAAAATCACGCCCGTTCAGCCTGCCAACGGATTCCCCAGCAAGAATATCTCGGCGCTTTATATGGACAAGGAGGGCGTGCTTTGGGTGGGAACCCTGGGCAACGGACTCATCCGCTTTCAATCCGGCCGCTGGGTCAATTACACCACGGACAACGGACTCAACGCCAACGGCGTGGATTACCTCATTGAAGACGGCCAGGGCTGCCTCTGGATCGGCTCCAACGCCGGACTCATGCGCGTGAAAAAAAGCGACCTCAACGCTTTTGCCGCCGGAACGCTGGATTTCATCCCCTGCCATTCCTACGGCCAGCGCGATGGATTGCCCAGCGACGAATGCACCCTCGGTTCCCAGCCCGCCGCCTGCCGCGCCGCCGACGGCACGCTCTGGTTTCCCACCATCGCCGGCTTGGTTTCCATTGATCCTGCCCAAATCCAAATCCAGACCAATGCCTTGCCCGTGCTCATCGAATCGGTGCTCATCGAAGGCCAGGAGCAAGGCGCCGACGGACCGCACGGCCAACCGCCGCAGTCCGTCGTCGTCCCCCCCGGCAAGGAATTGCTGGAAATCCGCTATGCCTGCCTCAACCTCGATGACCCGCAACAAGTCCGCTTCCGATGCTGGATGGATGGCTACGATAACGGGAGGGATGCCGGCCAGCGCCGCGCCGTCCAATACAGCAAACTGCCGCCCGGAACTTATCACTTCCAAGTCACCGCCCGCAACGAAGACGGAGTTTGGAACCCGGCCGCCGCCGCCACGCTGGAGGTTACCGTCCTGCCGGCCTTCTGGCAAAAATCGCCCTTCCGCGCCACGGTCGCCGGCGCGCTCCTCGCCGGCATTATCGCCCTGGTTTATTTCATTTCCACCCAGAAATTGCAGCGTCAACTCGCCGGTCTCCGCCAGCAACAAGCCCTGGAAAAGGATCGCGCCCGCATCGCCCGCGACATCCACGACCAGGTCGGCGCCAGCCTGACCCAACTCTCCCTCCTGGGCGAAATGGTGGAAAGCGACAAGGAGGACCCCGCCGAAGTCGCCGCCCACGCCGGGCAAATCTCCCAGACCGCCCGCGAAACCGCGCGCGCCCTGGACGAAATCGTTTGGACCGTCAACCCGTCCAACGACACGCTGGAAGGATTGATCAACTACTTGTGCAAACACGCCCAGGAATATCTCGCCTTGGCCGGCCTGCGTTACCGGCTGGAAGCCCCCGCCCAACTGCCCGCCGCCCCGATTTCCCCCGAAGCGCGCCATAATGTCTTCCTGGCCGCCAAGGAAGCCGTCACCAACATCGTCAAGCACGCTGGAGCCTCGGAGGCCTGCATCCGCTTGCGCCTGGAGCCGGGCGCCTTTGTCCTGGAAATCGAAGACAACGGACGCGGCCCCGCCGGGCTGGCCGCCCAGGCCGCCCAATCCCGGAACGGCCTGCGCAATATGCGCAAGAGAATGGAAGACATCGGCGGCAAATTTGCCATCGGCCCCGGCGCCAAGGGCGGGACGCTGGTGCGCCTGTCGGCGCCCCTGAATTAAGAATTAAGAATGTTGAATTAGGAATAAAGATTAAGATTAGGAGTAAGATTAAGAATTCAAGAATTTCACTATTCACAATTCACCATTCACTATTCCCATGTCCACCGTATCCATCGTCGAAGACAACGACCAACTGCGCGCCACCCTCGCCCGCCTGCTCAATCGCGCCGAAGGATTCCAGTGCCTGGGCCAGTACCCCGATGCCGAAACCGCCCTGGCCGCCCTCCCCGCTTCGCCCCCGGATGTCGTTTTGGTGGACATCAACCTGCCCGGCATGAACGGCGTGGAATTGGTCCGCCGGTTGAAGCAGGCCGCCCCGCAAATCCTCGCCGTCATGCTCACGGCTTACGAGGACACCGAAAACATTTTCAACGCCCTGGCGGCGGGCGCGGCGGGCTATCTGCTCAAGCGCGCCCCGCGCAGCGAGTTGCTGGAGGCCATCCGCGAAGTCCGCCGCGGCGGTTCCCCCATGACCACGCACATTGCGCGCAAGGTGGTGCAGTCCTTCCAAAAAACCAGCCCCGCGCCGCAGGCCGGGGGCGGCGGCGACACCTTGTCCGCGCGCGAGCAGGAAGTGCTGGACCTGTTGAGCCAGGGCTTTCTCTACAAGGAAATCGCGGACAAACTGGGCATCAGCTACGAGACGGTCCACACCTACATCCGCCGCATTTACGAGAAGCTGCAAGTCCGCACCCGCACCGAGGCCGTCGCCAAATTCCTCCGCCGCTGAACTGCTCCTAAACTGAATGCGCCGTTCCGTGTAGGTTGCAGCGATCTTGTTCAGCGCCCGCTTGTAAGCAGGTAAACAGCGATTCACTGAGGCGTTTTTCGATCATGGTGCAATAACATTCCTCAATTTCTATACCAACTGCTTCGTGTCCTAGTTCCAAAGCAGCAAAAAGTGTGGTGCCCGTCCCGGCAAATGGATCAAGAACCACATGGTTGCCTGTCCGCGGCAAAAACATTTCGATTAAACGGCGAATTAAAGAAATGGGCTTGACCGTGCAATGTTCATCGAACTTTTCATCTCCAGCCTTTGAAAAACCCTCAAGAATATTTGATTGAAACGAGCCGTCCGGCAAGATCGCCTTGAACGGGCCTAGTCCAACCGCTTCGATTGTCTCCATGTAATTATTAAGAAGGGGCTTTTGCACTACTACGATGGCCTCCCACTCATTTCGCAAGCATGTGTGCCATCCTGCCCAATTGCCTGCCTGCACGTCTCGTTGTTTTTCAAACTTCTTTTGAATGTTGAGACCTTTCGGGATTCCTGCGTGCCTGCGATAAACGAGAACGTCTCTTGCATAAAATCCAGCCTCTTCCAGCGCGATCTGAACATGCGCAAGGGATCTTGTGCTGCTAAACACCGCGACGACCGCCCCAGGCTTGCAGACGCGAATCAACTCAGAGGACCACTCCTTACACCAATCAATGTACTGAATTACGTTCTCTCGGTTTCGCTCATACCAGCGCCGATTGCGAACGCCGCCAGCAAGACCGCTGCCGTAAGGAATGTTCTTCACCAAAGTGGAACTCTCCTGAATCCGCTTCACTCTCCGTTGAATCTCGTCGTGGTCCCAATGCCTGCCTATGAATTCGTAATTGTAGGGTGGATCTGTAACGACACATGAAATTGACTCCGGAGAAAGCTGCTTCAGCACTTCTCTACAGTCGCCTTTGATAATTGTATTCATTGATTCTGGGCTCGGCTGACGCAAAACTCTTTGGTTGTCCCGAGAGCGTACAACCAATTTTTCAAATCGAATGCCGATTTCGCCTGTATATAATCGAATGTATGGTCGCCAGTAAGGACGGTCCAACCGCCGACTTTGCAGGCACCAATTGCAGCGGGAAGATTGTCCTCTCTGACAATTAGGAGAACAGGTCGCAAGCCCTGTCCGAGAAACATTTTGCCATACTGCTTGAACTTTTTTAGCGTGCCGGAATCACCAGAGCCGATTCGATATTTCGTATCAATCACATCTGTTCCAAGTCCGCAGTCCGACGGTTCATCGTCTCCTATTCGAGTCGCAGGTTTGTAGTCGCGGCAGTTTAGGCGAAAAAGCTCGCAGACCAATCGTTGCCAACACATGCCAAGTTCCCTTCCCCAATATTGGCGGTTTTCGCGCTTTAACGGTGGAGTGATCCCGAAGACATCCATCAATGCATCGTGATCCTCATTTTCTTCGCTGTATGCCTTATCGGTAAATGCATTGCGGTGCTGCGAGAGAATTTCTTTCAGATGCTTTTTAAATTGATCAGTTTGCATGGATTCCAATTTGGTCTTCACATCATATGAGGCAAGCAAAATCGCTGCTCTTTTGCCTTGTCGCTGCCGCGCCGTTTGCCCATGCTTGGGGCATGGCGGATCGAATGATTTCGGATGTGCTGGCCAAGCCGGACGCCGCGTTGGAAATGACGCTGCGCCCCTCCCTGTTTTCCGAGTTCACCGGACAGGACAATATCAAGGAACGGCTGGAAATCGCCGTGCAGGCCGCCAAGAAACGAGGCGAGGCGCTCGATCACCTCCTCTTCAGCGGGCCGCCCGGCCTGGGCAAAACCACCCTGGCCCACATCATCGCCAAGAGCATGGGCGTCAACATCAAATGCACCAGCGGCCCCACCATCGAAAAGGCCGGCGACCTGGCCGGGCTGCTCACCAACCTGGAGGCGGGCGATGTCCTTTTTATTGACGAAATCCACCGCCTGCAAAAAACCATCGAGGAATATCTCTATCCGGCGATGGAGGATTTCAAGCTGGACATCATTATTGACAGCGGCCCCAACGCCCGCAGCGTCCGCCTGAATTTGCCGCGCTTCACCCTCATTGGCGCGACGACCCGCAGCGGGCTGCTCACCGCGCCGTTGCTGACCCGTTTTCCCATTCGCGAGCGGCTCGATTACTACCATGCCGAACAGCTCCAGAAAATCGTCGCGCGCTCGGCCAACCTGCTGGAGGTGGCGATTGATCCGCAAGGGGCGATGGAAATCGCCCGCCGCAGCCGCGGCACCCCGCGCATCTCCAACAACCTGCTCCGCCGCGTGCGCGATTACGCCCAGGTGCGCGGCGACGGCAGGATCACCGTGCCCGTGGCCGATCAAGCGCTGGCCATGCTGGCGATAGACCAAAACGGCCTGGACGAAATGGACAAGCGCATCCTGGAAACCATCGTCCACAAATTCGCCGGCGGCCCGGTCGGGCTGGGCTCCCTGGCGGTGGCAGTGGGCGAGGAGCCGGACACTCTGGAAGAAGTCTATGAGCCGTTCCTGATCATGGAAGGCTACCTCAACCGCACCTCGCAAGGCCGCGTGGCGACGGAATTGAGTTACAAGAAACTGGGAATCAAGCCGGGCGGCGGCAGCCAGTCGAGGCTCCTTTAGGAAAATCATTGGTGTCCGTCTATGGTAGGGCCAGACTCTGTCGAGCCGAAACTCAAGTTCCTGGGGAAACGGCCACGGACCGACAGAGTCTCGCCCTACCGGGTCCGGGAAGGCAGGGGGACGCTCCTGCGGAGCCATCTCCACCCGGGGCCTCACACCCGCAAGCAGTGTCGAGGAACCAGAAAGGAGATTGAGCTTGCGTAAGGAGGATTGCCTGTGGTATGCTCTCAACTATGAGTAATATGGCATCAACAATAACCGCCAAGTGGCAGGTTACCATACCCGGGGACGTGCGGAAGGAAATACCGCTCAAAGTCGGCCAACGGATTGTTTGGGAGGTCGAGGGCGACAAACTGGTGGGGCGGCGTCTTCGTTCGATCAGCGAATTGTCAGGCTGCTTCAAGTCAATCGCCCCCGTGCCCGGCAAAAAGGATTCGGCGGAGGCCCCGGCCAAAGCCGCCCTGATGCGCCATGACCGCATCTCCAAACAGAAGCCATGAAGAAGCTCTTGCTGGATGCAAACGTCTTGGTTCGGTTCCTGGTTCAGGATGATCCGAGACAGAGCGCCGCAGCCACGGCGCTGTTTGAAAAGTCGGAGCGCCGTGAAGTGGTGCTCGTCTTGGATGCCTTGGTCGTGGCCGAAGTCGTATATGTGTTGATGGGGCCGTATGGGCGAACACGGACTGAGGTGGTCAATGTCCTGCTTGCCATCATTCAGAATGCGGGCGTGGAAACGATGGACAAGGATGCCGTCACCGATGCCTTGCGGCGGTTCGCGGCCATAAATCCGGATTTTTCAGACGCCTGGATGGCGGCGCGCGCGGCTCAACTTGGCCACGCCGTTGCCTCGTTCGATCGCGACTTCGACAAGTTCAAGGACATCCGCCGTTTCGAGCCGAAAGCATAAATCCAAGCGCCGTTTCCATCCAGTCCATGTGTCCGATTCACCAGCGCCCGTCGGGTGGGTTTCCCCTCGTAATCTTAATCTTAATCCTAGCCAAAGATATTTGAAATTTTCGGTAGGGCGGCGCTGCCGCGCCGCCCAAAACCTGAGAGACATTTTTATGAGATTTTCAAAGTCAGAATCTAATCCTGCCCCGCCTTCTCCGAACAAGATTAAGATTAGGATTAAGATTAGGAAAAAACCACCCCAAAAAGTGGAATGCACCCCCGCCCGTCCGCAGGGCCAAGCCGCGTTTGACAACCGCCGCCCTTGGTTTATCCTGTAAC
>Ga0326727_10012074_pt1 | contig 19807 bp, 17 predicted proteins | sample MB2enrmetagenome_FD_207643 | JGI IMG/M metagenome (GOLD analysis project Ga0326727, IMG submission 207643) | Lab enriched peat soil microbial communities from McLean, Ithaca, NY, United States - MB29MY | ecosystem: Environmental > Terrestrial > Soil > Wetlands > Peat | place: USA: New York...
GGCGGCGTGCCGCCGCCCTACGATTCGAAGACGCAATGGCGCGCGTATCGCGAACAGCAAAAGGCCGCGTGGCGCGCGCAACGCGATGCCTGGCGGGCGCAGCGGCATACGTGGAAGGCGAATTACATTGGCTTCTACGGGCCGCGCGTGCCGTCGGTGATCGGCCCCATCCTGCTGGTGGGCGCGGGCGTGATTGCGCTGCTGGTCATCAGCGGCCGTCTGGACGCGGGCGCGTTCTGGGCGTGGTATGGCCAGTGGTGGCCGCTGCTGCTGATCGGCGCGGGAGTGGCGCTCTTGGGCGAATGGGCGCTGGACATGCGCCGGAAAGTCCCGGTGCGTCGCAGCGGCAGCTTCATCGGGATTCTGATTTTTCTCGGGATTCTGGGCGCGATGGCAGCGGCGCACAACCACTTCTATATGGGCCCGTTTCACGGCGACTTCGGCGATGGCGACTTCTTCAACACCTTCGGATTGCCGGAGCACGACATGGATCGGCCATTGCTCAATACACAGGTTCCCGCGAACGCTTCCATCGATATTCAGAATCCGCGCGGGGATGTGAGCATCACGGCGAGCGACCAGCCCAATGTGACTGTTGAGGCGCACGAGGTGGCCTACGCCGGCTCCGACGAGGCGGCGAAGAAGATCTTTGACGCCGAGGCTCCAAGCGTGAAAGTGAACGGCGCCACGGTGACGATCCAATCGCAGTCAAACGACAGGGGCCGCGTGAATCTGTCGGTTGCCGTGCCCAGGACGGCGCACGTGACGGTCAACGCGGGATGGGACAATGTGACGGCCAGCGGATTGGGAGGGGGCATCGACATCACGGCGCGCGGCGACGTGCATCTGAGCTCGATCGCCGGTCCGGTGGTGGCGCACTTCGTCAGCGGCAGGCACGACGTCTTCGCCGCGCAGGATGTCCAGGGCGACATCACCCTGGAGGGCAACGTTGACGACATCACCCTGTCGGACATCAAGGGCGGAATCTCGCAGAGCGGCGATATTCCGGGCGATGTGTCGATGGCGAACGTGACCGGGCCGGTGCATCTGCACACCTCGGTGACCACGCTGGACGCGGCGGCGCTGCCCGGCGACCTGACCCTGAACGACGACGATTTGCGGATCGCCGGGGCCAAGGGACAGGTGCGCGTAACGACGCATTCCAAAGACGTGGATCTGAGCCGGATCGACGGCGACACGAGCGTGGAGGACCGCGACGGCGCCATCCGCATCGAGGTGGCCGGAACCTACAACGTGGAAGCGAAGAACAGCAAGGGCGACGTGGAGATTACGCTGCCGCCTGACGCCTCGGCTACGGTGAGCGGGCGAACACACAACGGCGATGTGGTGACGGATTTGCCGATCGCGTTCAGCGGCGGCGAGGACAAAGCGTTCACGACACGCATCGGCGGGGGCGCAGCGCACATTGTGCTCAGCACCGATAACGGCGATCTGCACATCCGAAGGGGATCGGCCGCTCCGGCTGCGACGCCCGCGCCAGCTGCAACGGCGGCTCCGAACGCGCCCAACGAACGCCATCTGAAGAGCTCGAAGACGCTGCCGGCGCAGCCGGTTACGCAGTAGATTGACCCACAAAGGAGTAAGGCGAATGACCGCGAACCGAGCTACTCGGTCTCAACGCGCGTGGGCACGGATAGCAGGTTTGATGTACTGGATTGTCCTGGCTGCCGATCTGGCAGGCATGCAACTCCACTCAACAGCCATGGGCAGGCCGCTGATGCTGGCCGGCTCATTGTTTACGGTGCCTCTTGCACTGGGTTTGTATTACGCAGTTAGGCCGGCGCAAGCCTCTCTCGCTGCAACTGCCTTACTTTTTCGCCTTCTGGAAGCGGCGCTTGGGTCGATGTCGACTGTGGCGGGGTTCACGGTCGTACGAACGCGGTTCGCCGATTCGAGCCTGGGAACGTCCCTGCTTCACATCGCCCATTGGGATGATACAACCGCATTTGCCGCATTCGTTTTCACTATCGGATCGATGATCTTCTTCTATATATTTGTGAAATCCGGCTATATTCCGCGAGTTCTTGCTTGGTGGGGGGTGTTCGCGTCCGCGCTCGCCATGGCAGCCTGTCTGGTGCACCTGCTGCGACCCTCATTTCCGGCCATGACTATGTACCTGTGGATACCCATGCTGCTCGCCGAGACCTCGACAGGCTTGTGGCTGCTGATCAAGTCCGTCAAAGTCGCGGATTGAATGCCCGGACGCCGCTGATTGCGCTGCAAGCGCCAATGGGAACACTAAGCGGCTCCTGAGCCGCCGACTTTTTCCGCCGGGCTTCGGTAACGTGTCAACCAATCCAGACCGGCCCACTACAGCCGGTTTTGTTTTTTGCGGCTGGAGTTGTATGCTCCACGGCAGGGGGCTCGGGATCATGGTGCATGCGCCGGTCAGGGTGATCACCGTGGAGCGCGAGTATGGCTCGCACGGAGCGGAGTTTGCGCACGATTTGGCGGCGCGGCTGGGCTGGCGGCTGCTGGACTCGGAGCTGGTGACGGGCGCGGCGCGCATGGCCGGCGTAGATGCGAAGACGGCGGCGAAGTACGACGAGCGGCTGGACCCGTGGTACTACCGGTACGGCAAGATCTTCTGGCGCGATCCGGTGTATGTGACGGCGACGAGCGGCGAGGAGAAGATCTTCGACTCCGAACGCATGCTGGAGCTGATCCGGGAGGAGATTCTGGAGGCCGCGAAACAGGGCAACTGCGTGCTGGTGGGCCGCGGATCGGCCTGCGCCCTTGCGGGGCAGCCGGGATGCTTTCACATTTTTGTGTACGCCACGGCCCGCGCGAAAAAGGAGTGGTTCGCGCGCGCGTTTCCCGAGCGGGCGCAGCATGCCGAGCAGCATCTGGCGGCCTTCGACCGGCGGCGCGCGGCCGTGATCCGCAGATTCTACCAGCAGGAGTGGTGCTCACGCGGGCTTTATCACATGCTGCTGAATTCGTGCATCGGAACGGAAGCGATGATTGCCGCTGTGGAATGCGCGGCGGGATTGTGCGCGAAGGGGTTGCCCGCTGCGCCCGCGGAGTCTGCGGCGCGATGAGCCTTCCACGCGAAGCTCGCTACTTGGTACTCAAAGCATATGCCGGCGTAATGGCCGAAAATGTAGCGCCGGTCTCCTGACCGGGGTCCCCAAGAAACGTTTTTGTTTCTTGGGGTGGCTGACCGGCTGTCGTGCGGGCGTCCACGCCCGCACCGATCACAGGGCGATTGCGGGTTCACGAGGCCTGAGCGCTACACGGCGGTGCGCGCGACGCGCGCGCCGATGCGCGTGAAAACCTCCCAGGGAATGGTGCCCGCGGCGCGGGCGTGGTCTTGAGATGAGATGGTCTCGCTGCCCTGCGTGCCGATCAGGACCACCTCATCGCCGGCTTGGACGCCGGGAATCTCCGTGACATCGAGAACTGCCTGATCCATACTGACGCGGCCCACAAGCGGCGCGCGCTCACCGCGCACCAATAGGTGGAAGCGATTGCCAAGCGAGCGGTCGAGGCCGTCGGCGTAGCCCACGGCGACGAGGGCGAGGCGCATGGGTTCGGTGGCGACGAAGGTTCCGTTGTAGCCGACGGTGGCGCCGGCGGGCACGGAGCGGACGCCAACGACCGAGGATTTCCACGCCAGCACGGGCTGAAGCGCCGTGCGCGCTGCGGTTAGCGAGGTCGGTTCCGCGTCGAAGGCGGGATCGAACTCCGGAACGACGCCGTAGAGCGCGAGGCCGGGACGGATGAGAGCCTTCATGCCGTGGCGGCCAGCGAGCTCGGCGATGGGCTCGGCCTGGCCGGCGAGCAACGCAGCCGATGCGCCCACGTTGAGCCACTCGGCAAAGAGCCCGGCGGCGGAGATGCGGGCGAGAACGCCGTCGAGGCAGGCGAGCTGCTCGCGCGTTACATCGCCGTCGGCTTCGTCGGCGGCGAAGAGATGCGTCATCGCGCCTTCAAGGCGAAGCGGCGAGCCGGGCGCGAAACGCGAAAAAATGCTGTAGATCTCGCCGGGCAAAACGCCCTGGCGGCTCATGCCGGTGTCGATCTCTAGATGAACGGGCACGGAGCCGGGCACCGCGCCGGCGGCACGCGCGGCGGCTTCGAGCTCGTCGAGCTGCCACAGCTCCCAGGCGATGGGCGTGAGTTGAAATAGAATCGCGGCCGCGGCCTGGCCGCGCGCGATGCCGGACGTGATGAGCACGCGCGCGGCAGGGCACAGGGCGCGCGCGGCAATGCCTTCCTCGACGCTGGTGACGCCGAGCCAACGCGCTCCAGCGCGCACCACCGCGGGCACGCACAGAGCCAGCGAGTGGCCGTAGGCATTGGCCTTCACGATGGCGAGCAGCTCGGCGTGCGGCGCGGCGAGACGCGCGAGGAAGCGGAAGTTCTCTTCGAGAGCGCGGGTGCGAATCTCGGCCCAGCAGGGACGCATTGGCATGGAGGGCTGCAAAGATCAGTTTAACGCGCGGCGGGGCGCTGGATTTTAAAGCAGCAGCGCAAAGGCGACGACGGTCTCGAAGTCCGCTGCGATTTCCTGGAGCAATTCGGCTTCGAGCGAGTGCGGGACGGGCATCTCGCAAGCGGCGACTTGCTGGGGCGTCGCCCCGACGAAGCAGAGTTCGCAATGGCCGAGGCCTTCCGCGCCGTCGTCGCCTGCCGCGCGCACCGGAGGGCCGAAGACGCGGCAGGTCATGGGGCGCGACGCGTACAGATCGCAGCGGCCGGTTGCGGGGTCGAGCGCGGGACAAGAGGCGTCGTTGGCGAAGTCTTCGAAGCGGGCCTGGTCTTCGGGAGAGCGGCCGAGGACGCCGGTCTTTCGATCGCCGGGAAAATCTGCGCCGCGTTCCTCAAGCCATGTGCGGGCGCGGAGCTCGATTTCAGTGGCGAGAGCGGAATTTGTGGCGCGCAGCTCGGCCATTCCGGCGCGAAGGCGCGCGGCGTCGAGCGCGTTGATGGCGAAGGCGCCGTGGCAGCACTGCGTGCAGCCGATGCGGCAGGCGAGAAAGGCGCCGGCGCGGCGCGCGGCCTCGGCAAGCGAAGCGTCCACGATCTCCACGAGTTCGGCGTCGCGCGCGGGAAGGTGCATAAACGAAAGGATAGTGGATGGCGGGCGCTGCGGCGAAAAGTGCGGGTTCAAGGGAAGGCCGCCGTTGCGCTATATTCAATGGAAAGCCGGAGGAGGTCACCCATGGCAGAACAATGCACGCATGTGGGAATGATCAAAAAGGGTGTGAAGCCGCGCACCAAGGGCTGCGAAGAATGTCTGAAGGCGGGCGTTACGTGGACCCACCTGCGGATGTGTCTCGAGTGCGGGCACGTGGGCTGCTGCGACTCGTCGAAGAACCGACACGCGCGGGCGCACTTTCATGAGACAAAACATCCGCTGATCCAGAGCGCCGAGCGCGGTGAGGACTGGCGCTGGTGTTACTTGGATGAGGTGTATTTGTAGCGACGAGCCAGCGAGTTAGCGGGTCGGCGAATTCGTGCGATCCGGCCCCACGAGAAAAATGCAACCGCAGATCCTTCGACTCCGGTCGTCCGCTGCGGCGGACGACCTACGCTCAGGATGACAGCGTGTTTTGACGGGATAGAGTCTGCGAGCTACGCCAACTCCACTTCGATCTTTTTTGCGTCGACGACTAGCTTTGTGATTTTGAAGGTGCGGATCTGGCTTTCGACTAGCGGCTCCGGCGCGGCCGTTTGTGCGGGGGCGTTGCCTTGCCAGCGAGCCTTCAACAATGACGAAAGCTGCGAGAGGTCGGGCTTGGCGGCGGAGTCGCTTGGTGACGCTGCGGATTTTTGCGCCGAAGGCGCCGATGCTGCGGCGCTTTTCTTCAATTGCAGCGCGGCCTTGATCCCTTCGCCTAGTTCGACTGTCGCGCCCGAGGCGGTGATCTCGACGACGCGGCCGGAGACGCGGTCGCCTACCTTGTGCTCGGCGATGTACTCGTCGATCGAGGTCGGGATCAACTGCTTCATCGAGAGCTTGATCTGGCGCTTTTCTTGGTCTACGGCGAGAATGACGGCTTTGACGCGCTGGCCCTCGCGCACGGCGTCGCGCGGATGGTTGATGCGACGGTCGGCGACGATCTCGCTGACGTGCACTAGGCCGTCGACGCCCGGAGCGATCTGGACGAAGGCGCCGAAGTTCATGAGCTTGGTGACGGGGCCTTCGATTTCGGAGCCCACAGGGAACATGCGCTCGAATTCGAGCCAGGGGTCGGCGAGAGCCTGCTTGAGGCCGAGCGAGATGCGGCCGGGTTCCGTGCCGGTGGGCGGCTTGACGGAGAGCACGACGGCATCGACGCGGTCGCCCTGTTGCAAGAGGTCGCCGGGATGGCGAACCTTCCTCTCCCACGACATCTCCGAAATATGAATGAGGCCTTCGAGGCCGGGCTCAAGCTCGACGAAGGCGCCGAAGTCCGTGAGGCGCGTGACTGAACCATTGACGCGCTGGCCAGTCAGGTAGCGCTCGGCCGCGGTCTCCCACGGCCCGGGCTGGAGCTGCTTGAGGCCCAGCGATATTTTGTTGGTCTCGGAGTCGATTTTGAGGATGCGCAGCGTCAGTTCTTCGCCGACGGTGAGCACGTCTTCGGGCTTGGCGATGCGCGAGAGCGAGATATCGCTGATGTGAAGGAGGCCGTCGACACCGGGCTCGATTTCGACAAATGCGCCGTAGGGCATGAGCGTGCGCACGGTGCCGGTGACGGTCGCGCCTTCTTTGAGCGCGGCGCGGCGGTCGGCAAGCGCGCCGCGCGCCTGCTCTTCAAGAACTACGCGGCGATCAACGACGACGTTTTCATCGGCCACGTCGAGCTTGGTGATGCGGCAGGTGATGGGCTGGCCGACGAGAGCTTCGAGATCGGCGGCATCGCGCGTGCCGCTGCGGCTGGCCGGCATGAAGGCGCGGACGCCGATATCGACGCTGAGGCCGCCCTTCACCAGTTCGGTCACGGTGCCGGAGACGGCGATCTTTTCGGCGTACGCATGCTCGAGACCGGACCAGTCGCGCGGCTGCGCGACGCGGAAGCGCGAGAGATCGTAGTAGCCCTCTTCGTTGCGGCCGGTGATGGAGACGGGGAAGGCATCGCCCGGCTTCACCGCTGCGGCGTTGTTCTCAAAGGCCGAGCGCGGCAATACGCCTTCCATCTTGTAGCCGATGTCGAGGATGACCTGATCGGCAGAGAGCGAAACGACCGTGCCTTCGAGTTGCTTGGTCTTGGCGCGGTGGGTGTGCGAGCGCTCGAAGGCAGAAAGCAGCTCCCCAAAGGACTGGCCTTCGAAGCCTTGGTCTTCGGCGGGCGTGCTGGGGGAAGGTTCGATGGGCACTGGGGCTTTGTCGTTGACGACGGGCGGCTTGCCGTCGAACTCTTGATTTTCGGCAGGTGTAGCGGCGGGTTCGGCGGGGGTGAAATCGGATGGTAGAAGAGTTTCGTCGGTCATGGTGTTTACGCAATCATTGTTTCACGGCGCGATGGACGGAGAAAACGATTGTGAGTTTTGTGCTACTCAGCCTTGGAATTTGTCCAAGAACTGCTTTTCGAAGCGGATAGGTTTTTAAGGCTGCGGAAGAAGCCGGGAGTCTTACGCCCGCTCAAGCGGGCTAGCACTGCGTGTCCGGCGCGCTCTCCCCAGGCTCGCGCCTGGGGCTATCGTCTCTGCGCCCGCCAAGGCGGACTCTCTTCCAGCGAGGCGTCTCTCAGAAACAGGCAAAAACCTGGTTTGTGGACAGGTTCTCAGGCGGAAAAGACGGCTGCGACAGGACGCGCAGCTCGGATGTGGAGCCGGCGCTCATTGCGCGCGGCCGCGGGGACGCGCGGAGCGGTTGCGTTCGAAGAGAATGCGCAGGCCGTCAAGGGTGAGCATATCGTCGATCTCCTGGATGTAACGCGAGTCCGGGGCGATGAGGCGCGCCAGTCCGCCGCTGGCGATGACGCGCGGGGGCTGGTCCTTCGATGCGCCCATCTCGGCGAGAATGCGCTCGATGATGCCGTCGACGAGGCCGATGTAGCCGAAGTAGATTCCGCTTTGCAGGTGGCCAACGGTGTTGGTGCCGATGACCTTGGCGGGGCGCTTGATGTCGACGCGGAAGAGGCGCGCGGCGCGGGAGAAGAGGGCATCGGCGCTGAGGCCGAGGCCGGGCGCGATGGCGCCGCCCAGGTACTCGCCCGCGGCGGAGATAACTTCAAACTTGGTGGCGGTGCCGAAGTCGACCACGATGCAGGGGCCGCCATAGCGCTCGAAGGCAGCCACACAGTCGCACAGCCGGTCGGCGCCGAGATCTTCAGGATGCTCCTGCAAGATGGGGATACCGGTCTTGATCCCCGGCTCCACGAAGATCGGCTTCACGTGGAAGTAGGCTTCGCAGACCTGGCGCAGCGTGGATTCGACAGGCGGCACCACCGAGGCGATGATAATGTCGGTCACCTGCTTCGGCGACATGCCGTGCATCTCGAAGAGATTGACGAAGAAAACGCCGTACTCGTCGACGGTTTGATTGTGATGCGTGGTGACGCGCCAGTGCGCGGCGAGACCGAGTTTTTCAGCACCCCCGCGACCAGGACCCGTCGCGGGGGACCCCGCATCTTCTCCGTCAAGGCGATAGAGTCCGAGGGTCGTATTGGTATTGCCGACATCGAGTGCGAGCAGCATGTGAAAGACAGCTCCTGGCTTTTAGCTTCTAGAACCGGTTGCATAAATCCGGTTTTGAAAGGGCACGGCTTTAGCCGTGCCGCAAAGGCCGCATATACAGCGGGGTTTTAACCCCTGAGGGAAGCTCCTTCCCTTTCTTCAGCCATTTATGCAACCAGCTTCTAGCCTCTAGCCTATTCTCGCGACCGCCAAAGTCGTTGTTTCATCACCAACGAGCTAGGAGCTGGAAGCTGGTTTATCGCGCAGGCCGCCGGTTTGCACCGTGACTTGCCCTTCCTGAGTCGTCACGCGCAGGAAACCGTTCTCATCGAGGCCGGACGTGACTCCGGTGCAGGCTTGCGGGCCGTGCACTTCCACGTTGCGGCCGCGCATCCATGTGGAAGCATTTTCGACGCGAGCGATGATTTCTTTTGCCGCGTCCGGATTCTCGAGCGCGAGAGCTTCCCGCTCAAGAGATTCTAGCAGCGCGACCAGGAGGGCCTGGCGGGAGATGCGGCGGCCGGACTCCACATCGAGCGAGGTGGCCGGCGTGGCCAGGTCCGGCGGAAAGGCGCGTTGATGCACGTTGATGCCAATGCCCACTACTGCCACTGCGTTGAGCGCCACTGCGTGGAGCGGGCTTTTGGAGTGGGTCCCTGCTTCAACTAAAATGCCTCCTGCTTTGCGCGGGCCGACCAGCAGATCGTTGGGCCAGCGGAGATCGACGGCGAGCGCGGCGGCGAGGCGGACGGCATCGGCTGCGGCGAGGCCCGCGGCGAGCGGCAGTAGCGGCAGGCGCACGGCGGGAATCCGCGGGCGGAGCAGCACGCTCACGTAAAGTCCTTCGCCTGCGGCAGAGATCCATGCGTGACCGCCGCGTCCGCGGCCGGCGAGTTGCTCGTCGGCGAGGTAGACCGAGCCGTGCGGCTCGGCACCTCGTGCAGCAGCCAGAGCGTCGAAGTTGGTAGACGTAGTCGTGGGAGCGTAGTGCACCTTGCCGGCGAAGATGGTGCCGGAGAGCGAAGAGTCGAGGGCGGCTAGATCGTACATGGTATGGAGAATCGACTTTTGAGTTGCGGTGCGCAATCGGCGACCCCTCAGAGGCCAAAAGCTCACGCTCACATTGCGGCGGTTTTGGCGCCCTTCGGCAGGCTCAGGGCAGGCCCTAGTACTGCGGCGTGCCCACATTCTCCCATTGGTTGGGGTTGCGGCGGAGATGCCAGCACGGATCCTGGCCGTCCTGGGGAAACAACGCCACCGCGCAGGAGACATTGGCGGTTCCCAGGAAGTCGTACTCCGTTTTTTGCCCTTTGAGCGGAATCGACATGAAGCGGCTGACGGCCACCGAGGAGTGCGGCGAGCCGCGCAGCTTGTACGCCGTCCAGTCCACGGCGAAGGCCACGAGAGAAACCGCGGCAAAGCCTATCAGTCCGCGCAACAGCCACTTGCCGATCCAACGCATCGTCGATCTCCTTCGATTCATAGGGATGCAATCAGAATAGCCGCAAAGGCGCGCGGAAAGGCGCGATTTTTTCTGGCTTGCCCCACGCACTCCGTTTACAATCGACGGCAGTTCAACATCGCCGGACCCGCCCGCGTTTTCCTGTTGCGCTTGCGTTTTTTCCTGAGCCCCGGTCCTTCCGGTTCGGCATCGCCGCTGCGTTGGCCTCGCCGGCTTCGCCGCGACCCTATTCACCAGAGGAGGCCCAATGGAACATCGCCGTGATGACGGCAATCCCGTCGTCCTCTCCTACGACAACATGCGTAAGGCCGTGGGCATCATTGCCCTTGCGCTTCCTTTCCTCCTGTCCCTGGGAAACATCCTTCTCACGCTCGTTGGGCCGCGCCACATGCTGCCCCAGCCCCTGTTCCAGAACTGCATCAGCAACTATTACTACACCGTGACCGGCCGTTTTCTGGTCGGGGGTCTCTGCGCCATTGCCATGTTCCTCATGTCCTGCCAGGGTTACGACCGCAACGACGAGATCACCGGCTATCTGGCCTGCATCTTCGCCCTCGGAGTTGCCTTCTTTCCCACCACCGACCCCTCGGTTCCCGATCCATCCAGCTTTGCCAAGGCCATTGCGACCGTGCATCGGGGCTCAGCCGCTCTTTTGTTTCTCACGCTCGCCTATTTCTGTCTGTTTCTGTTCCGGAAAACCTCGGCGCTGAGAACGCCGACTCGCCATAAGCTGATGAGAAACACGGTCTACACCATCTGCGGCTGGACGATTATCGGTTGCATCGTCGTCATGACCAGCCTGAACATCCCGGCCGTAAGCAGGTTTCTTGCGCCCATCAATCCGCTCTTTACCTTTGAGTCGCTGGCGCTGCTCGCCTTCGGGCTGGCCTGGTTGACCAAAGGCAACGGCATCCTGGCGGACGATCCGCGTGAAGTTGAAGCCCAAACGCTTCCGCCCGCAGTCTGAACGCGCATTTCTACCGTGGGACCTATGCGGCCAGCGGCTCGTTGATGCGGCGATAGACGAGAAAGGGCCAGCCCGTTGGGCTGGCCCTCACACGCTTGCGCGACGATCCTCGCTAAAACTTTACGCTCGCTGCCCGCGGCGAGATGCCGCTCAACTCTGCGGCGCGGGCTTCGGCGTAGGCGGCTGCGCCGATGAGCGCGGTGCGGCTTTCGAGAATCACCTTCACCGGGGTATTGACGAGCAACTGGCTCAAGCGGCCCTTGTCGGTGAAGGCCTTGATGAACGTGCCGTCCTTGAGCTTCTCGAGAATGCGCGGCGCAATGCCGCCGCCCACGTAGAGCCCGCCCACGGAGAGAATCTTAAGCGCCAGGTTGCCGGCCTCGGCGCCGTAGGCCGCAACAAACATGTCCAGCGCCCGCTCGCAGATTTCGCTCCGGGCCTTGGTGGCGAGTTCGGTAATCACGGCGTTCGGGTCCTCGCTGCGCATCCGTTCGGCGAGCCACGCCGGCTCTTCCAGGCCGCGCACTTCGCGCAGAAACTCGTAGATGTTGGTGAGGCCCTGGCCGCTGACAACGCGCTCAAAGCTGATGCGCCCGTTGTATTTCTGCATGAGGAAACGCAGCAGGTCGATTTCATCCTCGTTGCGCGGCGCGTAATCGGAGTGGCCGCCCTCGGAGGGGTAAGGCACGTAGTCGCGGCCGTCGAAGACCAGGAAGGCCTCGCCCAGGCCCGTCCCCGCCGAGATCAGCGCGCGGTTGCCCACCTGGCGGGCGTCGCCCTCGCTCAAGGTGTACACCTGCTCCGGCCCCAGCTCGGCGATGCCGTAGCCGTTGGCCTGCAGATCGTTAATCAGGAAGACGTAATCGATTTTGAGGTTGGTCGCCAGCTCGCGGCTGTCGAGGGTCCACGGCAGGTTGGTGAGCCGTAGCCGCCCGTCGCGCACCGGCCCCGGCACGCCAAAACACGCCGCGGTCACCTTTTCCGAGACCACAAACTCCTTCACGATCGTTTCCAGGCCCGTATACTCCTTGGCCGGAAACTGCTTGTCGCGGGTGTGCTTCAGGTTGCCGTCGGTAAAATCAAATAACGCCAGATGAACTTTGGTGCCGCCTACATCGCCTGCCAGAATCATTGGTTCCTCTCCAAAGTGCCGCAGCCTTCGGCGTCCGGCTCGGGCAACTGCGCCGCCGCCGCTCGATCCAGAAGCAAGGTCAGTATACCGCCAGCGGGGCGAATCAACTGGCTGGGTAGCCGCTCCGGATCGCGCGGGCCCATCCACACTTCTTTTAGAATCTGCGCCTTATCCGCGCCGGCGATGAGGAAGAAGACTTGGGAGGCGTGGTTGATCACGGGCCAGGTGAGCGTGACGCGCCAGGAGTCTTTGGCCTGGACATGATTGGCTACGGCGAGGCGGCCGAGGTCCTCAAGGGCCTGAGTGTGGGGAAAAAGAGACGCAGTGTGTCCATCTGGCCCCATCCCGAGAGCTACCGCGTCGAAGCGCGGCAGCTCCGCGCCCTCGAGCCGGAAGGCGTTGCGCAATTCCGACTCGTAGCGCGCCGCGGCTGCCTCCGGCGGGAGCTCGCCCTCGATGCGGTGAATCTGCTCGGGTTGCAGCGGCACGTGGTCGAGCAGGGCTTCGCGGGTCATGCGGTAGTTCGAGTCGGGGTCGTCCGGCGGCACGCAGCGCTCGTCGACCCACCACAGGTCGAGCTTCGGCCACGGCATGCGCGCGCGCCAGGGCTGGGTGGAATCGGCCAGGAGTGCAAAGGCGGCTTTGGGCGTCGAGCCGCCGCTGATGGCGATGTGCGCTTGTCCGCGAGCGGCCACGGCTCGCTCGGCCTGCTCCACGAAATACTGCGCCGCGCGCGCGGCGAGCGCCTCAGCGTCGGGCGCGACCTGGTAGATGATTTTGAGCGATTGAGGCATGGGGAAACTTCCTCTGGCTTCTACGTTACATGGGTGCGCTCTTCGAGCCTCGCGAATCACTTCTTCTTCTTGTCAACTTGGATGCTGCCATCGGTACTCACAAGGAAGACGCGGTTGCCCGCGTCGATAATTTCAGGCATCGACGGCCTGCGCGTGAGTACGTACAGCACATCGGTGTCTTCGGGCACGTCGCTCAATATGTGCACATGCATGCCGGCGACCACGTGTTTCGCGGGATCGAGCTGCATATCGAGGATCGCCTTGTGCAACTGGCGTTTCTCGACAATCTGCTTGCCATCTGCCGAGATCGTGTAGCGCACATCGCCGCCCAGCGGCCAGACGTCGTTCTTGGTTTGTCCAGGGTAAATGTAGACGTAGAAATTTCCATCTTCGGCGGGAAGAATCGCCGAATTGTACGGGCGATTCTGCCTGGGAAAGTCGCTGAGCGCCAGCTCCAGCGCCCGCTCTTTTGCGATCAGGTCGTCCGGACCCTCCCGCGGCGGGTCGTACTTCACGGCCGTGTAGTCCGTTGGGCCGCTGGCCTCCTTTGCTTCGTAAGCCACCAAGAGCCGATCGTGCGTCGCGTTCCACTTGGGAAACACCACCTCCCAGCCCGCGGGCGTCTTCATGCAGATGTAGCGAGTCAATCCATTCGTGTCGGGATGCAGCGCGACAAACGCGTCGGTCCCGTGCCAGGCGGCTTGATCGTAGTCATGGAGGGCGCGACCGCGCTCGGTCACTCCCGCAAGATAGGAGCTCAGGTCCTTATCATCGACGTGCCTCATTTGTCCCGCAATTGAGTTTGTGAGAAGAAGAAAACACGCTGCCGCGAGAGCCCAGTGTCTGCGCATGCAGGTCCCTCTCTTCCGCGCGAGATCGGCAATCGGACCGAAGCCAACTCAATTCGAGTCGCTGAAGCTCGCCTGGAATGATTTGTGGGAATGATACGCCATAGGCCAACGCGGTTGATGAAAGAGACTCAACTGGCGCTATGGGAGGCCGGCGTCGATTCCTACGGCTTGCGCTACTGCCCGCAGCCTTCCGTCTCTCGTCCCCCGGCACTTGTCGCGCGCATTTGCTTTGGTCCGAGCCTTCCGTGAAGAATATGCATTATGCGGACTGAGCTCTCTTTTGCCCCGCTTTCGGGGATTGCCACCGAACTGCTGGCCGTTTTGGCCGTCGACACCCAACCCGCAAAGGGCCGCGACGCCAAACCACAGCCCACGCTGCTAACCGCCGACGCCCAGGTGCAGGCAGCCGCAGCCGGCGTGCTGGCGACCGGCGAGTACAAGGCCGGCGCCAATGAAACCCTTCTGTTGCACGCCCCGGCTGGACTCGCGGCCAGGCGGCTGCTGATCGTCGGGCTCGGCAAGCTGGCCAAAGCCACTTCGCACAGCGTCCGCGAGGCCGCGGGAACGGCCGTCCGCTTCGCCAAGCCGCGCGGAATTCGCGAGCTGGCCCTTGCCCTTCCACAGAACTCCTCCAAAAGCCCGCTCCATGCAATGGTGGAGGGCGCGTTGGTGGGCGACTTCGATCCCGACACCTATCGCAGCGAGCGCAAGGATCAGAGCATCGAGACGCTGACCATCGCCGCGCCTGCCGATGCAGATCGGGCGGCGACGGAAGCCGCGGTTGCCGAGGGCGTGATTCTGGGCGAGAGCCAGAACTTCGCGCGCTCGCTGGTGAATGAGCCAGGCAACAAGCTGACGCCGACGATTCTAGGCCAGCGCGCCGCGCTCATGGCGCAGGAGGTGGGTCTCGGCTGGGAGGTGCATTCGACGGAGATGCTCGACCAGCTCAAAATGGGCGCGTTCTCAAGCGTGGCGCAGGGATCGGCCGAGCCGCCCGCGCTCATCGTTCTGCGCTACGAGCCTGAAGGCATCACCGAGGGTCCCGTTCTGCACCCCACGGACAAAGACCCGTCCGTGGGGGCCCCGGTTCACCACCCCACGGACAAAGACCCGTCCGTGGGGGCCCCGGTTCTCGGTCTCGTCGGCAAAGGCATCACCTTCGACTCGGGCGGCATCTCCATCAAGCCCTCCGACAACATGGACAAGATGAAGTGCGACATGGCCGGAGGCGCGGCCATCATCGCCGCCATGCGCGCCATCGCTCTGCTCAAGCCCAGGGTGCGGGTCATCGCGATCGTCTGCGCGGCCGAAAACATGCCCTCCGGCTCGGCGCAGAAGCCCGGCGACGTGCAGACCGCCATGCCGATCGATCCGGATAAGCCGGGCAAGACCATCGAGATCGTCAACACTGACGCCGAAGGGCGGCTGGTGCTGGCTGACGGCATCACCTACGCGCGGCGTCTCGGCGCGACGCACTTGATCGACGCCGCGACGCTTACCAGCGCCATCTCGGTCGCCCTGGGCAAGATCACCGCCGGCGCCTTCTCGAACGACGATGCTACATACGCCAGGTTCGAAGCCGGACTCGCCGTCTCCGGCGAGAAGTTCTGGCGCTTGCCGCTGGGCGAAGAGTACGCCGAGTTGATCAAATCGGATATCGGCGACATCAAGAACACCGGCGGCCGCTTTGGCGGAGCCATCACCGCCGCCGAGTTCCTGCATACCTTCGTTGAAGACACGCCATGGATTCATCTCGATATCGCCGGCGTGGCGTGGGTCGAGGATGCGCGCCCGTTTATCGCCAAGGGCCCCAGCGGCGTGGCCGTTCGGTCGATCCTCGAGTGGGTGCGGAGCTTTTGACCGGGAGGGTTGGAGCGTCGTCCCTGCGGGACTCCTGTTTTTGAAGAGAATCCACCTTCCCGGCGCCGAACCGCCGGACGATTGATCCCCAAAAGAATCACCCGCCGCGCCCCGTTCTTTTCGCAGTCGCCGTGACGACCGGAAAGGATGGGACATCTCCCTTGAAATCCAACCGGCCGAATCGATAACAAACAGCGCGCCCACGGCCGAAGAGGGCCGACCACAAAGGCCCGCTCCGTTTTCCACATTGGAAGTCTCTCATTACCGCATCACGCCGTGAAGTTCTATCGCGTCGCGCCGATCAAGGAGTGTAGTCGCCAGACATGCTGTGCGTCCGCTATCGCATTTTCCGGATTGGTATGGAGTGCCGCCTGGAACGACTGTGGGCATTTTCCTCAAGAAGATGCCCATGCCTTCCTTTGGGCGACACTACAGCCATCCGGAAAATGCCTTAGCCAGGCTGTCCTGGGCGGTCCGCCAGGGGAGTTCGGTCCCCAGGGAGGGAGGCTTCTTGTGACCGATCGCATGGAATTGCTCGAAGCTGCCCTCGATAGTCTGCCTGACGGCGTGGGCCTTTTGAGCAGGGAGGGTGAAGTGATCTTCTGGAACCAGGCCGCGCAAGGCATCACGGGTTTCACGGCCATTGAGTTGCTGGGCCGCGAGATGCCGGAGGGCCTGGAGCCGCTGCTGGGATACGGCAGCGGCATGGAAAACCGCGAGCCGCCGGGCGCCCTGCCCGAAAACCACCGCTCCGTGCAGCAGGCGCGGCACAGATTCGGCCACATGGTGCCTGTCATTGCCAGCACTCGGGTTCTATTCAACGGACTCGGGGAGCGCATCGGATCTGCGGTGCTCTTCCACCCCGTCGAGAGCCGGGACGCTCTGCCGCAAAGCGAAGACAGCGATGCCTCCCCAGTGAAGGGCGCGCGCGCCGATCTGCTGGAGCGCCTGCAAATCGAATACGACGACTTCAGGCGCGGCGGAGCGCCGGTGGGCGTTCTCCGCATCCACGTCGATCAGGCGCCGGAACTGCGCAAAACCCATGGCGTCGCGGCTTGCCAGGCCATGCTGGAAAAGGTCTACTATGCCCTCGCCCACGGATTGCGTCCCGGCGAGGAGATCGGCTATTGGTCCAACGACGGCTTTCTCGTCATCGCCCACGAGCGCACCGCCGAGATGCTCGCCGGACATGCAAAAAACCTCGCGGGTCTGGCGCGCACCGCGGACTTTCGCTGGTGGGGCGATCGGGTCTCGATCACGGCGAGCATCGGCGCGGCGCAGGCTTGCAGCGATCCGGAGGACAGTTTGATCCATATGCTGCAACGTGCCCGCGAAGCCATGGAAATCAGCATCCGCGAGGGCGGCAACCGCGCAATGGTCGCCGCAACGAGCGGCATTTCGGATGACACGCAGGAGGATTCGCCATGCTTGCCATCGTAGGCATCTTCCTTGTTTTCGCTGCAGTGATCGGCGGCTTTCTGATGGAGAAGGGCCACATGGCCGTTCTCCTTCAGCCCGCTGAGCTGCTCATCATCGCGGGTGCAGGCGTGGGAACCCTGCTGGTCGCCAATCCCGTGCGCATTATCAAGGCGATCGTAGCCGCCCTTACGGGCATACTCAAGGGATCTACCTACACCAAAGAGCGCTACCTGAGCACGCTCAAGATGATGTATCAGTTCCTCAACAAAGTGCGAAAAGAAGGACTGCTGGCCGTGGAGATGGACGTGGAAAAACCGGCGGAAAGCGCCATCTTCAAAAACTATCCGGAGTTTCTTCAGGACCATCACTCGCTCGATTTCGTTTGCGATACCCTGCGCACGGCCATCACCGGCGGCGTGGAACCGTTCGACATGGATCAGATGATGGAACTGGACATGGAAGTCCATCATAGCGAGGCCTCGCAGCCCTGCGACTCGCTCACCACGGTGGCCGATTCCCTGCCCGGCCTGGGCATTGTGGCCGCGGTGCTGGGCGTCGTCATCACCATGGGTTCGCTGGGCGGACCGCCCGAAGAGATCGGCAAACACGTGGCCGCCGCGCTGGTAGGCACCTTTCTCGGCATCCTGTTCTGCTATGGCTTGGTGGGGCCGCTGGCCTCCAACATGCGCAAGCTCGCCGACGAGCACAACGAGTACCTGCATGTGCTGCGCGTCCTGCTGCTGGCGTTTCTCAAAGGCTCCGCGCCCATGATCGCCATCGAACTCGGGCGTCGCGCCATTCCCGCCCATGCCCGGCCCGGATTCGACGAGATGGAGAAGCACTGCAAGAACAAGACCGACGCCCCGGAAGCAGCGGCAGCGTAAGAACAGGGAGTAGTTCACTGACAGCTTGATTCCGTACCAATGGGTGCCCAGGTCCCGCTTTTGGGACCTGGGAAGGTAAGCAGGAAGCAGCAGACGAAGGACAAGGTCGAGCCAAGAAATCGGCGCCGGCCCGATAGCCGAGGAACCTCATGGCAGCCAAGAGTCAACCCATCATCGTGATCAAGAAAAAGGGTGGCCACGGAGGCGGCCACAGCGGCGGCGCGTGGAAGGTCGCCTACGCCGACTTCGTGACCGCTATGATGGCGCTGTTCATTGTGCTGTGGCTGACGAGCCAGAGCGATGCTGTGAAAAAGGCCGTGGCCGGCTACTTCAACGACCCCAGGGGCCTCGCAACCCTCCTCGGCACCACCTTGTCGGGGACCGGCAACGGCACAACGCCCGCGGTGGACCCGAACCAGAAGCAGTTGCAGGAACTCAAGGAAAAACTGGAGAAAGAGATCCAAGCCAACAAAGAGCTTCAGAAGCTGATCAAGCAAATTGAGATCACCATCACGCCGGAGGGCCTGCGCATTGAGCTGATCGAAGGCAAGAACGGCACCTTCTATCAGAGCGGCGGCGCGAGTCTCAGTTCCGACGGCCAGCAGTTGCTCGCCTTGCTGGCAATGGAACTCAAGACGCTTCCCAATCAGTTGCTCATCGAGGGCCACACCGACGCCGCGCAATACTCGAAGGACGCCAACTACAGCAACTGGGAGCTCTCCGCCGACCGCGCCAACTCGGCACGGCGATTGTTGCAGCAGGATGGAGTGCGTTCCGACCAGGTGACGCAGGTGCGCGGCTTTGCCGACCAGATGCTCCGCGTGAAAAACAATCCCTTCGATCCCTCCAATCGCCGTATCACCATTCTCGTGAAGAACAACGAGAATGGATCGACGCCGCAGTTGACTCACGCGAAGGTCGTCGGCGGCGCTTCCGGCGCGCCTCCCGCAGGCGCTGCTCCTCAAACGGCCGCGCCCACGCCTCAGCCGGCTGCGCAGTCTGCCGCTCCCCCTAAGCCGCCTGCCGCGCCGCCGGCAAAACCGGGTCTGTTCAGCAAGCTCAAGAGCCTGCTGCCTGGATCGAAGAAGTAGATTCGCCTGCATCTGAAGCAGCGCATCCCCGGCGGAAAATGAGTTCCGCATCAGCGAGACGCGCCCTTCCGCCGTGGTGTACTCTGGTCTCCGGATAAGGAAACGTTTTCCGGAGGGCTTCTTCCATGGCTGTCGTCGCCGGCGTCGATTTCGGCACTCTCAGTGTTCGCGTCACTCTCGTTGACAGCCAAAAAGGCCCCATCGGGACCGCTTCGGCCTCTTACCCGCTGCATCGCCGCCGCGAAGATCCCAACTACGCCACGCAATCCCACACCCACCAGATGGCCGCTCTGGCCGCCGCCACCAGGGACGCGCTCCGAGCCACAGGCGTGAACGCCGCCGAGGTTGCCGCGATCGCGCTCGACACCACGGGCTCGAGCGTCATTCCCGTCGGCGAGGGCCTGGCCCCGCTCGACGAATACTACCTGTGGTGCGATCATCGCGCCTTCGCCGAGGCCGAGGAGATTACCCGCAAGGCGCACCAACTCGGCTTTGAAGGCATTGAATGGTGCGGCGGCGTCTACTCGCATGAGTGGGGATTTGCGAAGCTTCTCCATTGGCTGCGCTCGAATCCAAAACAAAGAGAAAGATTCGTCACCGCGCTCGAACACTGCGACATGGTTGCGGCCACGCTCTCCGGCGTGACCCAGGTGAGCGCGCTCAAACGCAGCGTCTGCGCCATGGGCCACAAGTGGATGTGGAATCCCAAGTGGGGC
>Ga0326727_10012075_pt1 | contig 19805 bp, 15 predicted proteins | sample MB2enrmetagenome_FD_207643 | JGI IMG/M metagenome (GOLD analysis project Ga0326727, IMG submission 207643) | Lab enriched peat soil microbial communities from McLean, Ithaca, NY, United States - MB29MY | ecosystem: Environmental > Terrestrial > Soil > Wetlands > Peat | place: USA: New York...
CGCTCAGCGTCGTCTTCTGCTTTCTGTTGATGGCCGGGCTGCCCATTATTACCTGGCTCCGCTTCCTCGTCTGGCTGGTGATCGGGCTGGTGATTTACTTCCTCTACAGCCGCCACCGGTCGGAGTTTGCGGGGCGATAGCGTTCACCCAGCGCTCAAAATCGAGATCTGGGCCATCCTCGCACCCTCATGTTCTGCTTGATAGAATGTTCCCGAGAAGTAGGCAATCCGCCGAGCGCCCCACATCTCAATCAGCCAATACGATTGGGTGCCCCAGGTCTCGATTTTGAGACCTGGGATCGATCAACCCATCCTGCTGTGCGCCAGTCCAAAAGGATTCGATCTCCACGATTCCTCTTATACCCGTTGCATAGTTACGAAAGCTCGACCACGGCCAGTCCTCCGGCTTCTCTACCAGTCCGCGCTTGACTGGATTGCGATGCATATAGCGAAGCTTCTCGACCCGCTTCTCTTCGTTATGTACGTTGAAGTCGTAGTAACGCGGTTGCCAGAAAGGTCGTTCCCTGTTCTGAACCGACACGGATAGCTTCAAGGCTTGAATCGCTTTGGAAAGGATCGCCTTCTTCGGTTCACTAACCAGCAGATGGACGTGTTCTGGCATCACCACATACCCGCATACGACAAAGTCGTAACGGACGCGCATCGTCTCCAGAGACCGCTCGAACTGGCAGGGCGCTGACCCCGTGCCAAGGCACGGAAGCCGATGATAGCAACTGAATGTGATGAAGTGGAAACAGCCGCATTGTTGATAACGAGCAAGCCCCTTCGTCATCCCAACATCCTACATCCCAGGTCTCAAAAGCGAGACCTGGGGCACCCAATCATCTTGGAATGGTCTGATGTGGATCCGTTCACCCAGGTTTATGGTTGCCAGCCGGTTTCATGACGATGCTTTTCCAGCTAAACTTGAATCGTGACCGCGATCGAAGGCTTTATCCGCCGCCTGCCCAAGGCTGAGTTGCATCTGCACCTCGAGGGCACCATCCTGCCCGCGACGCTGGTCGAGCTGAGCGCCCGCCACGACGCGCTCCCGCTCACGCTCGCCGAGGCAGAAGACCTCTATATTTTCAAGAACTTCACCGAGTTTCTCGAATCCTTCCGGGCCGTTACGCGCCTCTTGATAGGCCCGGAAGACTACGAGCTGGCCGCCTGGCGGATGATCGAGCAGCTTTCCGCCCAGGGCGTGGTCCACGCCGAGGTCTTCATCTCGGTGGGCGTCATCTACCTCTGGCGCAACTACGAAACCGAATCCTTCGATCCCATCTTCGCCGGCCTGGAACGGGCCAGGGAGCGCGGCGAGCGCGAGTTGGGAGTCTCGCTCTACTGGATCTTCGACGCCGTGCGCCACTTCACCGTCGAAGAGGCCGAAAGGGTCTTCCAGAAGGCCGCCGAACTCCGCCCAGCGCACCCCTCGATCATCGGCATCGGTTTGGGCGGCGACGAGCGCCGCGCCGGCTCCGAGCCCTTTCGCGAGCTCTATGCGCAGGCCGCCGAGGCCGGGCTGCGGCTGACCAACCACGCCGGCGAAACTACCGGCCCCGAGGCCATCCGCGAGGCGCTCTCCATCGGCTCGGAGCGCATCGGCCACGCCATCTCCGCCATTCAGGACTTTCACCTGATCGAGGATTTGAAGGAGCAGGAGGTGCCGCTGGAGCTGAACCCCACCTCCAACGTCCGCACCGGGCTCTGTGCTTCCTTTGCCGCCCACCCCTTGCGCCGCTACTTCGACCTGGGCCTCACCGTCACACTCAACTCCGACGACCCGGCCTTCTTCGGCTCCGACCTGGCCAACGAGTACCTGTTGGCCCACGCCGAGCAGCAATTTACCCGCGACGAGCTCCGCCAGCTCGCCCGCCACTCCATCCGCGCCAGCTTTCTGCCCGCTGAGTCCAAGGCCAGATGGCTCACCCTGATCGACGCGGTCGAGTAGGCCGAAGCGGGCGCTCCCGAGACTTTCCCGAGTTTGTCGAAGGGGTCCACATTTGGTACGGATCGTCTTCGAGAGCTGGGGGCAGAAACGGCTTCGCTCTGAACTGCGCTATCATGGTTGAGCAGGAGGAAGACAACCCCATGCCCACTGAACCCGAAGTCCTGACCACCGCGGAAGAGAACCTTTCAGACGAAAAAGAGGGGTGCTGCGTCCTGCAGGTGGTCGGCTGGCTCTCGGTGGGAATCGCGGTAGCCGCGCTGGGCCTGTTTGCCGGCCTAGAGCTGCGCAACCGCTACCGCTTCCAGCACCGCACCCCCTACGACTTCTACGCCAACGCCGGCGAACAGCAGGCCAGCGAGTTCGGCTTGGGCGTGTAGAGCCTTTTCCCGAAGGCCACGAAGGTTTCCAAGGCCGCTAAGGCACGGAAGAGCCCCGTAAAGTGGCTGGTTCTTCGCGCTGCCCGGCCTGGCCGCCCGCCGCCGCACTTCCTAGCAAGACGGAACCGCCGCGTAGGGGGGCCAAATCCCGGCTCCTCGGGCCGTTATTCGAGCGTGACGGCGGGGCTCAATGCGTAGGCGGCGAGGCCTCGGAAGACGGCGGGGTCTCGATCAGCGCCAGCAGGCCGGCCTCATCCAGCACCGGAATTTTGAGTTCCTGCGCCTTGTCGAGCTTAGAGCCAGCCTCCTCGCCGGCCACCACGTAGGAGGTCTTCTTGCTGACGGAGCCGGCCGTCTTGCCTCCGGCGGCCTCGATCTTCGCCTTGGCCTCCTCGCGGGTGAGCGTGGGCAGCGTGCCGGTGAGCACAAAGGTCCGCCCCGCCAAATGAGCCGAACGCGGTTTTTTCTCGGCCGTCATCCGTACCCCGGCGGCCTTCAGGCTCTCGATCAGCGCCCGGTTCGCCGGTTGCGCGAAGAACTCGAGAATGGCCTGGGAAATGCGCGGGCCAACCTCTTCGACGCGCTCCAATTCTTCAGCCGTGGCCCTTTCAATCGCTTCAATGGAGCCGAACTCCTCGGCCAGCAGTTGCGCGGTGCGTTCGCCCACGAAGCGAATCCCCAGGCCCATCAGCAGGCGGGCCAGACCGGATTTTTTAGAGCCTTCAATCTCATCGAGCAAGGCCGCTGCCGATTTTTCCGCAAAGCGGTCCAGGGCGAGCAGGTCTTCTTTCTTCAATCTGTAGAGGTCGGCCACGCTCTTCACCAGTCCGCGGTCGAGCAACTGCTGGACCACGGCCTCGCCCAGCCCATCGATGTTCATCACGCCGCGCGAGGCAAAGTGGAGCAGGCTCTCGCGCAGCTTGGCCGGGCAATCGGCGTTCACGCAGCGGAAGTCCACCTCGCCCTCGGCGCGGACAACGGCGCTATGGCACTCTGGACAAACTGAAGGAAAAACAAAGTGGAAGACTCCTCGCGGATGCTCCGCGTCTTCCAGGACCTCGACGACCTTGGGGATTACGTCGCCGCCGCGTTCGACGCGCACCCAGTCGCCGAGCTTCAGCCCCAGCCGATCGATGAAGTCGGCGTTGTGCAGCGTGGCGCGGCTGACGGTGGTGCCGCCGATGAAGACCGGCTCCAGTTCGGCCACTGGAGTCAGCTTGCCGGTGCGGCCCACCTGCACAGTGATGGCCCGAAGCTCGGTCACGCCCGACTGGGCGGTGAACTTGTAGGCGATGGCCCAACGCGGGGCGCGGCCCGTGTAGCCGAGGCGCTGCTGGGTGGCGTGGGAATCCACTTTGAAGACCACGCCGTCGATCTCATAGGGCAGGCTGGCGCGGCCAGCTTCGGCCTGATTGATGAAGTTCATCATCTGCTCGATGGTTTTCGCCTTCACCGTCCGGGCGAATTCTCTTTTAAAACCTAGTTTCCAAAGCGCATCGAGGGTGGCGCTCTGGCTTTCGAGAAAGTACTCACTCCCCACCAGCAGAAAATAAGGCAGGAAGACCAGGCGGCGATTGGCAACGACGCCGGGGTCGAGGGTGCGCAGCGTGCCGGCGGCGGCGTTGCGCGGGTTGACGGCCGGCGCCAGGCCCTCCTGCTCGCGTTCTTCGTTCAGGCGCAAGAAGGCCGCCTCGGGCATCACCACTTCGCCGCGCACCTCAAAGGCCTGCGGGAGGCGGACCTTCTCCAATTGTTCGGCGGAAATCGTCAGCGGCACGCTGCGGATGGTGCGAATGTTCGCCGTTACGTCCTCGCCGGTCTGGCCGTCGCCGCGGGTCAAGCCAGCAATCAGCCTTGAGCCTCCGCCGTCCGCCCCGCCGTTCGTAGCAGGACCGTAGCGCAGCGCCACGCTAAGGCCGTCAAACTTGTACTCGGCCTCGTACTCGACCGGCAACCCATCGGCTAACTCGCGCACACGCGCATCCCAGGCGGCCAGCTCCTCTTCGGAGTAGGCGTTGTCCAGCGAGAGCATGGGCCGCGAGTGGCGCACCTTGCGGAAGCCCTCGGCTGGTTTTCCGCCCACGCGCTGGGTGGGAGAGTCGGGGGTGACCAGCTCGGGATGCGCGGCCTCGATCCGCTTCAGCTCGTTCATCAGCGCGTCGTAGGCGGCGTCGGTGATCTCCGGCTGGTCGAGCACGTAGTACAGGTGCTCGTGGCGGCGCAGTTCCGCGCGCAACTCGGCCGCGCGCCGCGCCGGAAAAAAGTCTGGGTTGGCGGGTTTGCCCATAGGGTGAATTATAGGAGGCCGCCGGGCTGGATAGTCTGCCGGCAGGCCGTCATGGAGCCCCTCACACATTCTTGCCTGCTGTATCGGCTAATACGGCGAGGAGAAATCCGAGGTGCGGCCAGTCGCTGGGCAGTCGCAGAGGAAACAGACCGCTGCTTCAAATGAAACGACTGTTCATTGCATCAAACTTTCCGGTTGACCCGGTGGCGCGTGGACCGCAGAATGGAAACAGCGCTTTGCTTTGCCCACGTCTCTTTTTACTAAGGAGACGTGGAAATCTTGGAATTCGAGGTCATCATGCCCGCTTATCTTTTGCTTGCCGTTGCCGTGCTGAGCCGTTTGCTGCCCCATGCGGGGTTGTGGAACTTTACCGCAGTGGGCGGTGTGCTGCTTTACTTCGGAGCGCGGCGGCCATGGCGGGAGATGCTGGCTCCGCTGGCCACGCTGATGGCCACTGACTTCTTCCTCACCATCTGCCTCTACCACGCCAGCTTCCGCTGGCAGGACTATGCAATCACTTGGGTCTGGTATCTGATGGTCATGGCGCTGGGGCAGATTCTGTTGCGGTCGCGGACGACCGTGGCGCGCGTAGCCACCGGAGCGCTGCTGGGGCCGACCTCGTTTTTCGTGGTCTCGAACTATGCGGTCTGGGCAAACGGCTGGGGCTATCCGCGGACGCTGGGAGGGCTGGCCGCCTGCTATGCCGCTGCGGTGCCGTTCTACCGCAACGACCTGCTATCGACGGCTATTGTGGCCGGGCTCGCCTTCGGAGTTCCGGTGCTGGCGCGGCGGATGAGCGCGGCGCGGACGCGGGAAGCGCTGGCCGCCAAGTAGTTTTCTCTGGTTTTTCCGTCCTAGCGGCGAAAAGTCGTAAAAGGATCGGGCACGGGACTGAACAAGTGAGCTAATAATTACTCAGAAAGAATCAGTGCCATTGGGTCTGACGCTGGGAGGGTAAAAAGGAATGCCGACAGTTTGGGCTGTAATCGGTCAACATAATGCGCGCAAATCTTCAACGATTCGTGCATTGACAGGCAAGGGTAATGTAAGACTAGCTAATCCTGGGCTGTGGGATGTGTTATACGTCGGCCTGGGGTTAGTCCCAACGCTTGTTTTTCCTGTTGGGCTTCAGGAGGTAAATATTCCCGCTGCCCAATTCATTCTGACGGTTGGCGCAATTCAAGCGGCTAACGTCATTGTAGCCATGCGTTATGATTCTCCATTGGGGAACGCGCAGGCTTACTTGACGGCTTTCCAGGCGGCAGGTTGGAATATTGCCGGGTACGCAGTGCTGGGGCCACATGCACCACTCCCTGGTTTTGCTGGCGGGGTTCCTTTTCCAAATGCTGCGGTAACGCCAAGTAATCAGATTGCAGCTCAGCTACGGACAGCATGGGGCATCATCTGAAACCGAAGCGACGATAGGTTAAGTGAAAATTGCTGAGAAGCGAAGCGCTGGCCGCCAAGTAGTTTTTCTGGTTTTTCAGTCCCCGCAGCGGGAAAATCGCACAAAAAACTCCCAGGCCACCGGATCGAGATCCGCAGCCTGGGAGTTCTTTCTGCGCCCTACTGCCGGGCCGGAAGATTGCCGGTCAACTCCGGTGGCGGCACGGCGGCCAGCACCTCGGCCTCGGGGGGCAAGGGCGGAGGCAGCGGACCCTCCAGCGCCAGTGCCAGCACCTCGTCCATCTGATCGACAAAGTGCAGCTTCATCGACTTCTTGATATTGTCCGGCAACTCGGCGATGTCCTTCTCGTTGGCGCGGGGCAGGATGACCTCGAAGATGCCCGCCCGCAACGCGGCCAGCAGCTTCTCCTTCAATCCGCCGATGGCCAGCACCTTGCCGCGCAGCGTGATTTCTCCGGTCATGGCGATGTCGCGCCGCACGGGAATCTTGGCCAGGGCCGAGGCCAGGGCCGTGGCCATGGTGATGCCGGCCGAGGGGCCGTCCTTGGGGATCGCGCCCTCGGGCACGTGCAGATGCAAGTCCACGTTGCGATAGAACTCGCGGCTCAGCCCCAGCGCCTGCGCCCGGCCGCGGATGTAGCTGAGCGCGGCTTGCGCCGACTCCTGCATCACGTCGCCCAACTGGCCGGTGATGGTCAGCTTGCCCTTGCCATCCAGCACCTGCACTTCGGTGGTGAGGATGCAGCCGCCCACCTCGGTCCAGGCCAGGCCGGTCACCAGGCCGATCTCGCTCTTCTCGTGCATCTCGGAGTCGCGGAAGCGGGCCACGCCCAGGAACTCGTGAATGTTGGCCGCCGTCAGCTCTTCCCTGTGCTTGTCGCCGTTTTTAACCACGCGGCGGGCGACTTTCCGGCAGATGTTGCCGATCTCGCGCTCCAGATTCCGGACTCCGGCCTCACGCGTGTAGTTGCGGATGATCTCAACCAGGGCGTCATCGGAAAAAACGAGATTTTTCTCGCTCAAACCGGTCTGCTCGCGCTGTTTTTTCACCAGGTACTGCCGGGCAATCTCCAGCTTTTCCTGTTCCGTGTACCCCTGCAGGTGTAGAACCTCCATGCGATCCTGCAGAGCGGCCGGGATGGTGTGCATCACGTTGGCCGTGGCCACAAACAGTACCTGCGAAAGGTCGTAATCCACGTCCAGGTAATGATCCTGGAAAGTGACGTTCTGCTCCGGGTCCAGCACCTCGAGCAGCGCCGAGGCCGGGTCGCCGCGGAAGTCCGAGGCCATCTTGTCCACTTCGTCGAGCAGAAAGACGGGGTTTTTGGTGCCGGCCCGCTTCATGTGCTGGATGATCTGGCCGGGCATGGCTCCGATGTAGGTGCGGCGATGGCCGCGAATCTCGGCCTCGTCGCGGATGCCGCCCAGAGAAAGCCGCACGAACTTGCGCCCGGTGGCTTTGGCGATCGACATTCCCAGCGAGGTTTTGCCCACTCCCGGCGGCCCGGCGAAGCAGAGAATCGACCCCTTGGGATTTTTCACCAATTGGCGAACCGCAAGGAATTCGAGGATGCGGTCCTTGATCTTTTCCAGGCCGTAGTGGTCGGCATTCAGCACCTTTTCGGCGTATTCGATGGAGCGGGTCTCCTTCGAGCGCTTCTTCCATGGCACAGCCAGCAGCCAGTCGATATAGTTGCGGCTGACGGTCGATTCGGCCGACATGGGCGGCATCGCCTCCAGCTTTTTCAGCTCCTGAATGGCCTTATCGAGCACGTCCTTGGGCATTCCGGCGGTCTCGATCTTCTTGCGCAGCTCGTCGAACTCGCTCTTTTCGCCGCGGCCCAGTTCTTTCTGGATGGCCTTGATCTTCTCGTTCAGGTAGTACTCTTTTTGCGCGCGCTCCATCTGCCGCTTGACGCGGGACTGAATGTTGCGGTCCAGATCCAGCTTTTCGATCTCGACGTCCAGCACGTCGGCAATGCGCGCCAGGCGCGTCGCCGGATCGAAGATACCCAGCAGTTCCTGCTTTTCTTCAATACCCAGTTGCAGGTTGGCGGCGATGGTGTCGCTCAGCTTGGCCGCCTCGTCCATGTGCACCGAGGCGATGATGGTTTCGTAGTTGAGCGATTGCTGCAGCTTGACGTACTGCTCGAAGAGGCCGGTCACGCGCTGCATCAGTTGCTCGACGGCCGGGGTCACGTCGAACTGGCTCTTGCCGGGGCGCACCGTGGCCACGAAGAAGCCGTCGCGGTCGTTGACCTCGATGGACTTGGCGCGCTCCACGCCCTCGACCAGCACTTTGATGTTGCCGTCGGGCATCTTGACGCTCTGCACGATGTTGCAGATCGAGCCGACCTGGTAGATCTCCTTGGCCTTGGGCTCGTCGATCGAGGCGTCGTGCTGGGTGGCGAGAAAAATCTTATGGTCGCCCGCCAGCGCCTCTTCGAGGGCGAGCACGCTGGACTCGCGGCCCACCACGAAGGGCGTCATCATATAGGGGAAGATCACCATGTCCCGAATGGGCATCATGGGCATCTTGCGGGTTTCGGCTTTTTCTCGGGATGCGGTCATAGGGCCACCTTAAGTGTTCGACGCACGAAGACGGCTCCAGTTGCGGAAAATCTCATGCAGGGATTGTACAGCGGAATGGACGGGCGCATGGAATGCCGAGCGCCCCTCGCGGAGCGCTCGGCGCCGAAAATGACTTCAGCCGGCTTTTTCCAGCAGGCAGAGCGACAAATCGCGCCGCTCGACCATCTCGCGTGTAATTTCGATGTCGCGGACGCGCTTGTTGTTGGGCAGGTGGTACATCAGGTCGAGCATCAGCTCTTCCAGGATCATGCGCAGCCCGCGCGCGCCCACCTTGCGGGCCAAGGCCTCGCGCGCCAGAGCGGCGGAGGCCTCCGGGGTGAAGTGCAGGCGGACGTTCTCGAACTCGAACAGCCTCTGATACTGCTTGAGAATGGCGTTCCGGGGCTTGGTGAGAATCTCGATCAGCGCCGCTTCGTCCAGTTCGTCCAGAATGCCCATCACCGGCAGGCGGCCGACAAACTCGGGGATCAGTCCGTACTTGATCAGATCCTGCGGCTCAGTGCGGCGCAATAGCTCAGTGTCGCGATGCGAACGACTGGTAGCGGCATCGCCCTCGGAGGCGTCGATGGTCTTGAAGCCCAGCGCCTTTTTACCCACGCGGCGGCCCACCACGCGCTCCAGGCCGACAAATGCTCCGCCGCAGATGAACAAAATGTTGGCGGTGTCGACGGCGGTAAACTCCTGGTGGGGGTGCTTGCGCCCGCCCTGCGGCGGCACATTGGCCACCGTGCCTTCAAGAATCTTCAGCAAGGCCTGCTGCACGCCCTCGCCCGAGACGTCGCGGGTGATCGAGGGATTCTCGTCCTTCCGGCCGATCTTGTCGATCTCGTCGATGTAGATGATGCCCTGCTGGGCGCGCGTTACGTCACCCTCGGCGGCCTGCAAGAGTTTGAGGATAATATTCTCCACGTCCTCGCCCACGTAGCCGGCCTCGGTGAGGGTGGTCGCGTCCACAATGGCAAAGGGCACGTCAAGCATCTTGGCCAGCGTCTGCGCCAAAAGCGTCTTGCCCGAGCCGGTGGGGCCGATCAGCAGAATGTTCGACTTGCCCAGCTCCACTTCATTGTTGCGCATCTTGTTCATCTGAATGCGCTTGTAATGGTTGTAGACGGCGACGGCCAGCTTCTTCTTGGTCTGGTCCTGGCCGATCACAAAGTCGTCGAGGAAGCTCTTCACCTCTTGCGGCTTGGGCAGGTGGCCAGCGGCGACGGCCGGATGGGCCGCATCGCCACGGTCGTCCTCGAGGATCGAGTTGCAGACAGCCACGCACTCATCGCAGATGTAGGCGCGCGGGTAGTCGCTGGGCGATGAAATCAGCTTGGCCACGGCGTCCTGTGACTTGTGACAGAACGAGCAGCGCAGTGCTTCTTCGGGTCCCGTGCGCGTTTTCATGATTTCTGCTCCCTTTGGATGAGTGACCTTCAAGTCAAGTTCATGTCGGCCGTGCATTTTAGCAAGCCAGCATTTTAGCAAACCAGCGGGTTAATAAGCCAGCCGGTTTGCAAGCCAGCCGACTTGCCGGTTCGCCAAAACGCATTTTACGTTCTCGGCCGGTCGATGATTTCGTCGACGATGCCGTATTCCTTGGCCTGCTGCGCGTTCATGATGAAGTCCCGCTCGACGTCGTGCTCAATCTGATCGAGCGACTGGCCGGTGTGCCGGGCGATGAGGTTGTTGGTGATCTCGCGAATGCGCAGAATCTCGCGGGCGTGAATGTCGATGTCAGTGGCCTGGCCGCTCAATCCGCCCATCGACGGCTGGTGAATGAGAATACGCGAGTTGGGCAGGGCAAAACGCTTGCCCTTGGTGCCGGCCAGCAGCAGAAAGGCGCCCATCGAGGCCGCCTGGCCGATGCAGTAGGTGACCACGTTATTCTTGATGAACTGCATCGTGTCGTAGATGGCCAGCCCCGCGGTGATCGAGCCGCCAGGGGAGTTGATGTAGAGCGAAACGTCTTTTTCCGGATCTTCGCCCTGGAGAAACAGCATCTGGGCCACGATGAGGTTGGCAATCTGGTCGTCGATGGGCGTACCCAGAAAGATGATGTTGTCGCGCAGCAGACGGGAGTAGATGTCGTAGGCGCGCTCGCCCCGGCTCGTCTGCTCAACCACCATGGGAACCAATGCCATTGGGTCTTCTTCTCACTCTTCGGTTGGGGGCCGTTGCTCCCCGGTGATTGATAGCCGCGCGGCCCAAAGCTTCGACGACCGGACCGCGCGGTAAATTCCGCCTGACTTCCGCGCTTTAGGCGGGCATCCGTTGATAGAGCAGGTTGGTAGTTTTTTCGCGCTGCATTTGCAGCCGAATTTTATCCAGTCTGCCCTCTTCGGTCAACTGCGAGCACAAGGCCTCGACCGACTGCCCGGCCTGTATGGCCGCCATTTGCAACCCGTTGTTCAGTTCCTCGTCGCTGACGCTGATCTTTTCCTCGCGAGCAATGCGATCCATCAGGATGGCGGCCTTCGTATCGGCGATGGCGCCATCGCGCTGGGAGGTGCGCAGACGGCCGAAGTCCAGCTTGCGCATCTGCTCAGTGTCCATGCCCTGGGCCGCCAAGGCGCGCAGGCCGCGCTCCAGGCGCTGGTCAATCTCCTCCTGCACCATCGACTCGGGGACTGCAAAGGTGTAGCGCTCGGCCAGCGCGGCGCAGAGCCGGTTCTTGGCCTCGCCCTCCAGGCTGCGGCGCTTGCGGTCGGCCATGTGCTCGCGGACGTGTTTTTCCAGCTCCGCCAGGCTCTCGTAGTGCCCCAGCTCCTTGGCAAAATCGTCGTTCAGCTCCGGCACGGTGCGCTTCTTGATGCCCTTGACCTCGACTTCATAGGCCACGGTCTTGCCCGCCAGCGCGGCCTCGGCGTAATCAGCCGGGTAGATGACCTCGAACTTCAGCTCCTGGCCGGGCTTGGCACCGCGCAGAGCGGTCGAAAAAGCCTCGACCGTGTCCTTGCCGCCGACCTGAATCAGAGCGGACTCGCCGGTAACCGGAGAGGCGTTGTCCTCACTCTCGACTTCGCCCTTGTAGGAGATCTCGGCCCAGTCGCCGTCCACCAGGGCTCGGTCTTCTTCGACCGGCTCGACGGTAACGCGCGACTCGCGCAACTGCTCAAGCTCGCGCTGGTACTCCTCCTCGGTGAGTTCCACCGAGGGCCTTTCCACGGTGACCGTCTGATAGCCCTCGATGGAAAAATCCGGGACGGACTCGTAGATTGCCTTGACGTGCAGCGGCTGGCCGTCCTCGACCGTCAGCTCGACCACCTGCATCTGCCCGGCGGGCAAGAAGCCCGTATCGGTGACCGCCTTGTTGAAGCGGTCGGGAAGCAGATCATCGATCACTTCCTTGCGAATTTCAGCGGCGTAGCGGTTGCGAATCACCGAATCAGGCACTTTGCCGGCGCGAAAACCAGGAATTTTGGCGTACTTTTTGTAGTTGTCGACGATGGTCCGATAGGCCTTGGAGACCTCTTCGGCGGGAATGTCCAGCACCAGTTCGCGGGTACACTCCGGGTTTAAGCCCGTCGCAAACCCGGTGGCTTGGCCGTGGTCGTGGCCTTCACACTCGGGGCCATGTACGTGGCCCTCGTGGTCGTGGCCGTGATCAGGGCTCGTCTGCGTCGCCTGGGCCGCCTCGGATGGGGAGTTGTTTTCGACTGCGTCGATAGAGCTCAACGTTTTGCCTTCCAGGCGCAAGAGGCGCCAACAAACTGTGGGAACTGAGGTGCAAACTGCCATTCCTGGGCCACAAACCGGCAGCCCTGGCGGCATACTCCTACCTCGGGCTACCGCTGATGGGAAAAACCGGCGCCGCGCGTTCAGGAAAACACCTCCTCTCATGTTAAGAGGGTTTGCTAATGGGGTCAAACTGGCGGGGACGATTTAGGAGTCTTCGGCGCCAGTGAACGTTCCGTTTGGGGTCTTGAGGACGCTGCGGAATGCGACTGGAGGGGGTTATCACTGCTCCGTGAGGAGGGGTTTGCGAACGTAGGGCAGAAAGCGAGGATGGGCCGCGCCGCATCGGGCATAGTATTCCCGGGCCTCATTCAGGCTGAGGGCACCGTTGACCGTCAGGCGGACCTCTGAAGCGTCGCTGTCTTCCTGGCCATCATCCTCCCACCAGCAGACCGGGCACAAAGCCAGCGCGCCAGGCGCCTCCAACGTTCGGCAGCCGCAGCACGGACAGCGAAAACGAGTCTCCACGGCACACCCCATAGAGGTTGACGACAACAACGGCTGGCGGGTTTACAGAAAGCGCAGCCATTTCAGCCGCCAGCTTAAAGATTTGCGCTTTGGGTTGCCCGCAGTCCCCTCGTGCCAGGCTCAAAGGAATGCTCTGTGCTGGGTTTAAGGCCCATTCCCACTGCCTTGCATCAGGTCGCCTCGGTCAGCGCGTCGGTCGTTTTGCTCATTTTGGCGGTCCGCTCCAGTTTTTCCCAGTTGAAGGGCTTGCCGTCGATGGCGCGCTTGAGGGTCTTGAACAGGACGATCGAGAAGACCTGGCGGTAGGCAAAGCGCTGCAGCCAGATGTGGAAGAGCAGCCAGCCGTCGCCCTTGTTGGCCGGATGGCGGCGCTCCAGCGAGAAGGCGATTGACGAAGTGACGAAGTCGATCAGCAGGAAGGCGCCAAAGTAGGCCAGCAGCTTTTCAAAGCTAGCCGCCGAGGCCGCCTCGGGGTGATAGTGGCGATCGACGAAGTAGCGGAGAACGCCGGCCAGGAACATGAAGTCGATAAACGGGGAGACCAGCGGCAGGAGCATCTGAAAAATGAGAATGTTGGGCAAGGCGAACAGGCCCATCGCCTTGTTGCGGACGAAGGCGGCGCGGTGCTTCCAGACGGCCTGCAGGGTTCCAAAGGACCAGCGGAAGCGCTGGCGCATCAGTCCCTTGGCGTCGATGGGGGCTTCGGTGAAGGCCAGCGAGCGGTCCTCGTAGACCACCTTCAGGCTCATTTCGAGCAGGGCCATGGTCAGGTCGGCGTCCTCGGCGACGGTGTTGATGGGATAGCCGCCGGTGGCCTTGACCGGGGCCGTGCGCCAGGCGCCGATGGCTCCGGGAACCACGGTGACGACGTTGAACAGGTCCAGGGCGCGGCGCTCGAAGTTCTGGCTGGTGATGTACTCGAGAGCCTGCCAGCGGGTCCAGAGGTTGACGCGGTTGCCCACCTTGGCGTTGCCGGCCACGGCGCCGACCAGCGGATCCTCGAAGTGAGGAATCAGCTTGCTAATGGCGTCGGGGGCGATGACGGTGTCGGCGTCGATGCCGACGTAAATCTTTTCGGCGAGCAGATTCAGGGCGTAGTTGAGTGCGGCGGCCTTGCCGCCGTTGGGTTTGGTGAGCACTTGGACGTGCCCGGCGGCGATCTCGGCGGCGTAGGCCTGGCGGGCGACCTCGGCGGTGCGGTCGCTCGAACCGTCGTCGATAACGAGGACGTGGAGGTTCTTGTAGTCGGAGTTGAGCACCGAGCGGATGGTGCGGACGATGACCTTTTCCTCGTTGTAGGCGGGGATGAGCACGGCCACGCGGGGATTGAAGCCGGGCGAGGCCTGGGCGTGGGGGCGGCGCAAGCGGTCGATGATGGCCAGCAGGCCCACCAGCAGTAGGCGCGCGCTCATCAGGATGTCGCCCACGAAGAAGACCAGCACGATGAACTTGCCGATGACGGCCAGGCTGGAGAAGGCAATCGAGTCGGGCACCGCGCGCAGGTACTGGCGGAAGGTAAGTTTGGGCATCACCTGGGCAGTGGTCTTGTCCAGCAGGGCGGAGACGGGCACGATCGAGTAGCCGTGGGCGCGCAGGGCGTCAATCAGCACCGGCAGCGCGGCCACGGTCGCCGAGCGGTCGCCGCCGCCGTCGTGCAGCAGGATGATGGAGCCGCGAAACTGCGGCTTGGTCTTCATGGCCTCCAACTGATCGAGGATGGACTGGGTGATCTCGGCCGGCGTCTTGCGGGGCTGCTCGTTCCAATCGTTGGTGTCCAGCTTGCTGCCGACGATGATGTATCCGTCCCGCTGGATGCGCTCGACCGGAGCGGCCTGGTCGTCGGTGTCCGGCTCCTCGTCGATGTCATAGGGCGGGCGGAAGTAAAGCGGCTGGACGCCCAGCTTGCTGGCGAAGAGGCGCTCGGTCAACTGCAGCTCGATGTCGAGCTGGCGCGAGGAGATTCCGCTGATGTCCGGATGCGTGTAGGTGTGGTTGCCAATCTCGTGGCCCTCGCGCAGCACCCGCTTCATCAGGCTGACGTTCTCCTGGGCCTCGCTGCCGATCATCATGAACGTGCCCTTGACGCCCTTGTTTTTGAGAACATCGAGAATCTTCGGCGTCCACTTGGGATCGGGGCCGTCGTCGAAGGAAAGCGCCACCTCGTTGGGGTGATAGCCGTACTGCTGGATGGTGTAAGTGCGCGGATACACTTCCATGTGCTCATCGACAATGAGCTTCTTGCGCGGGTCGGGCTCGTCGGTGTCGACCGTGACGGAGCGCTTGCCGGGCTGGGGCAGGCCGGTGACGCGGATAATATCGCCGTCGCCCTCGTCGTCCACTTCGTGGCTGGGTTGAACCTGGCCGAGCGCCTGCAGCGCATCAGGACTGCTGGGCTTGTCCCACACATCCCAGAGCGAACTGTCCTCCTCGCCCAGGCGCCAGAGGGCGAAGGTCTGCAAGCCCAGTGCGCGGGCGGCGCGCAGTTCATTCAGCACCGTGACGCCGTCCAGAAACCACACCACATGGCGCTGGTGCAGATCCTCGTCGATGTACTCGAAGTGGGGGTTGAGGCTGTCGTAATCGAGGTCCAGGTCGGCGTCGGCGTCGGAGGCGCGCTGCCACACGTCGGAGACCTTCAGGTCTTCGGTGTCGAGCACCTGGGGCAGCTGAGGATGCTGACGGGCCCGCTTGTTTTTGGGCGGATTGGGAATTGAGAGCGTCCAATCGTAGCCGTAGTTGCCAATGGCGCAGATCAGCTTTTCCTTGGGGACGATCTTGAGCACCCGGAGCAAGTTGCTGACGAACCACTCCTGGCTGGCGATCGGTCCTGGATTGCTGGTGGCCTGGTGCTGGTCGTAGTTCATCAACACCACGCCGTCGGAGTTGGCGGCAATCTGCCTCAGGTCATCGTCAGTGGTGGAGACCATGGTGTTGACGTAAAGCCGCAGATTGCGCGCGTGCAGGTCGCCGTAGAGCTCCTGGATGAAGCTTAGATAGCCTGGGGAAGCGTTGTCGGGCAGGCTCTCGATGTCCAGCGAAAGGCCGCGGTAAGCCGGAAAGGCGGTGAGGAAGCGGACAATCTGCTGACACAGAGCGGCGCGCTTGTTCGCGTCGTTCAGGACCAGGGCAATAGCCGGATCCCAACGCTGCATGTTGGGGTTGTAGTTGTTCAGGTGAGGAAAGATTTCGGTGTCTTCCTTGGCCGCCTGGATGACGCGCTTGACCTTGTTCAGGTCGTCGGGGTCATGTACCGTGGCGCCGTCCACCACCGGATATTCGCGATGGCTGTCGACGCTGGTGGCCAGCAGCGTTCCCTGGGGCGCATCGACGTGCAACCACTGCGGGAAGAGCAGATCGATCTGGTGGATGTGCTCCTTGAGCGAGGAGTAGCTGGCCGGATCTTCCTGAACGTAATAGGCCGCACGCAAACCTTCACCCGTGTTGAAGGGGATGTCGGAGGGCTTGCGATCCGTCTTGCGGCGCGCGGGGCGCTGGCCTTTTGCGTTGCGCAGCAGCGGCGACTGGTCTGGCAATGCCTTGTAGTTGTGCTTGGGGATGGGCAGCAACAGCTCGGGCAAACGCTGATAACGCAGCACATTGAAGATGAAAGCGGCCAGAACCAGCGTGGAGGCCACCGCCGTCACGTCCAGAACGCGGCGCAGCCGCTTCCAGCGCTTGCGTTCGGGGTCGAAGAAGATCTGTTTATTGGGCATGAACGGTCTGGCTCATCCTTTTTTATACGAAAGCCGGGAGTACGAAAACCGGGGAAACGGTCTACGCTATACAGTACGAATCGTATGGAAGCCGCCCCCGAGAGTCAATCGCCCGTCCCGCGCCCGGCCTCAGTTCGCCCGTACGCGGCGTTCTCCATAGCCCTGGCCCTGGCCGCCGGCCTGGGGTTGCGCCTGTGGATGCTGAAACAGTTTTTTGACGTTGAAGGCGACCCGCTGGTCTACGGCGGTTTGGCCAAAAACCTGCTGCTCACCGGCCGCTACGCCCTCACCGCGCCCGGCGGCGAAATCTATTGCACGCTGATTCGCCTGCCCGGCTACCCGCTCTTTCTGGCCCTCTGCTTCCGGCTCTTCGGGATGGAAAACTACGCCTCGGCCGCCTGGGTGCAGATTCCGTTCGATCTGGCCGGCTGCCTGCTCCTGGCCGATTTTGCCGGCCGCATCGCCCCGCTTTCGTCCGGCTCGGGGGCCAGGTTCCACCGTGGGGCCGCGCACGGCACGCTCTGGCTGGCTGCGCTTTGCCCCTTTACGGCCATCTACGCCGCCCAGCCGCTTACTGAGTCGCTGACTCTGTTCATGCTGGCGCTGGCGCTCTGGTCAGCAGCGCGCTTCAGGGAGCAGCCGGGATGGGGCCATGCGCTCTGGTTTACCTTTGCGGTCACCTACGCGGCCCTGCTCCGCCCCGACGGCGCGCTGATTGGCGTGGCGCTGGCTCCGGCGCTGGTGATTGGCCTGGAACGCACAAAATCTGGGCGCCCCACCCTTGCTGTCATCCTGAGCGGAGCGCAGCGGAGTCGAAGGACCTGCGGTTTGATCCCTTGGCGCAAGGATGGGAGACCGATTCTCTCCAACTGCGGTGCCGAAGGCAGTCAGCCCCACCGCAGGTGGCGCATGGCCCTGGTCTGCACCCTGTTGGCGCTGGCTCCCTTTGCCGCCTGGAGCTGGCGCAACTGGCAGACCTTCCACGTCTTCCAGCCGCTGGCCCCGCGGCTGGCCAACGACCCCGGCGAGGAGACCCACCCCGGCTGGGAGAGTTGGGTCAAGAGCTGGTGCCTGGATTTTGTCTCCACCTACGACGTGTATTGGCCGGTGCCGGGCAGCCCGCTCGATCTGACCAAGCTGCCTGGCCGGGCCTTCGACTCTCCGGCGCAGTTGGCTGAAACCGCCGCGCTGGCGGCTGACTACAACAGCCAGGGCCAGAGCCTCACGCCCGCCATCGATGCGCGCTTTGGAAGGCTGGCCGAGGAGCGCAACGCGGCCCACCCGCTGCGTTCAGCCCTCTGGCTGCCGCTGGGGCGGATGGGGGATATGTGGCTCAGGCCGCGCGTCGAAAACCTTCCCATCGACCTGGACTGGTGGGTTTACGAGCACCACGACACCGAGACCCTCTTCAGCTGGGCCTATGCCGGGCTCAACGCCCTCTATCTGCTGCTGGGATTGGCGGGACTCTGCCTGCGGCCGCGCTTTTGGAGGCCGATGCTGGCCTATTTTCTGCTGCGCAGCGCCCTGCTGATGACTGTGGAAGCCCCCGAATCCCGCTACACGATCGAATGCTTCCCTATGCTCTTCGTGCTGGGCGGCGTCGCCCTCTATGACGCATTCCGAAGGGGCACGAGCCTTTGGAAGACGCGCGGAACCGCCGCTCCCTGATGGACTGGTCCTACAGTCAGTTGTATTTCCTTCAAGTTCGAGAAAAGCCGCAAAAAGTCCGGGCCTGAAGGCCCTGCTCATTTGCTCTCGTTCAGGGGGCTAAAGCCCCCTGAACCCTCCAGAATCTTCGACTTACAAATGTAGTACTGGCCGCACCGGCTCGAAGGCGCTGGCGTCGGCCGGAGGAAGGGCGGAAATCCGGCCGGCGCAGGCTCGGAAAATCCTTTACCGGTTCACGTACTGAGTCTTGCTGTCGGTTTTGAGGACGAAGGCATCGCTCGGCAGGGGCTGATTGACCTTGATGTTGAAGTAAACCGAGACCCGGTACTGCCCCGGCCCCTCGCTGAAGACCTGCTTCAGGCTCACGCCCCGCTCGGGATCGATCCAGAGGGTCGCCTTGGGAAGATTTTTCCTGACGGCCAAATCCTTGGGCACCATCTCCAGCTTCTCGGTCTTCACCCCGTCCAGCATCTCCGGCCCCAGGTACTTTATCTCCCACTTCTGCTCCAAATCCCTGCCGCTGGCGCCAAAGCCGAGCATGAACCAGCTCTGGTACTGGCTGAGCTTGCTGAGGACGGTCACCTGGTCGATCAGCTTTTCATAGAGCTTGACGGTTCCTCCGCTGACGAGCACGAGCTTGGGGACGGGCTTGCCGTTTTCTTCGCGGATGTGCGCCGCCATCTGGTACGAGTTGCCCTTGCGCTCGTAGTAGATCACGCCCTTCTGCACGTCCTTGTCGAAGACCGGGTCGGTTTCGACGGAATCGAACTCGAAGTCGGCCGAGGTGGAACGGAAGCTCTTCGCCGCTTCATCGAGCTGGCGCAGCACCTTGTCCTTCGCGTCAGGCGCGGCGGGAGCGGCCATAGCTGGGCGCGCCGCCAGCAGAAGCAGCGCCATCGAGGCGCAAAAAATCAATTTTCCTGCTTTATGCATAGGTTTCCTTTTCTTATTAGACGGTTTTTTCGCCCCGGAGGCACGGAAAAACCGGATTGGAGTTTTGGCTGTTTTGGATGGGGCGCCTCAACGATTCTCTAGCGATTCCGCTCAGGACTGGCTTCCGGCTCTGCTCGCGGCTGGGTGCCCACCCTTGGCACGCTCTTGTATTTGCGCCTAGGGTGGGAGCTCAAAGCGAGCTAAAGGTTAGCAGCTAAAAGCTGAAAGCTGTTTTACCGTCGCACCCAGACCTTCCAGTCCAGATTGCCCTGGGCATCGGTCGCGGTCTTCCAATTGTCCACCGAGACAGCGTCGCCGGTCACCGGTTCGATGGCCTTGCGCAGGGCCTTCTTCACCACCGCGTACGATTCCCTGGTCCGCGGGTCAAGGCTTACATCCGAGGCGCGCACGGTCACAATCAGCCCGTGGCCGCCATCGCCGACCACCTGGATCGGGTTGCGGGGACCGGCCGCGTTCGACGGCTTGTCGCCATAATCCCACAGGTGCGGCGTGATGAAGATGAAGGCTAGAATCAGCGTCACCATCACGTCGTAGTGGAAACAGCCGCGCGGGTAAGTCCAGTAGAAATAGCTTTTCAGAATCTTATTCATTGCGCCCTTAGAACCTGTCAAAAAACAACAGGCGTTTGAAGGGTACGGGCTTCAGCCCTTACCGGGTAATCCGCTC